>OGCL01001563.1_pt1 | contig 18898 bp, 16 predicted proteins | sample 1570041 | NCBI WGS metagenome assembly OGCL01 (sample SAMN06266162, study PRJEB24511) | hot springs metagenome | isolation source: Hot spring water | place: South Africa: Limpopo | collected 2015-06-22
GACACTCAGTGTTGCCACGTCTATCACTCCTGGTCTCCTGCTGCTCAACAAAGCAGCAGGTTAGGGTTAGTACGTGGATCAGATTTAGATGGAAATCCTGGCGGTTAGTGGGTCACTTCTGCGTGGAAATCAACACTCTCTGCGCGGGTAGGTCGAAAACACCAACCCGTTTAAGCCGGGGCGGCCAGAGCGGCATTGGCTGCCGCGACCGAATGACCATACGGTCAATCACAATGCATACACTGCAAGACCAAGTTGCAACGCTAAAAATGCTGGCAATGATCTGGCAACGGCAGCAAAAAACAAAAAACCCCGCTACATTTCTTGTAGCGGGGTTTTTATATTTCACGGTATCTTGGTGGTAGGACGTACTGGATTCGAACCAGTGACCAACGGATTAAAAGTCCGCTGCTCTACCAACTGAGCTAACGTCCCGACCGATTGCATCAATCCAAAATTATCAGACTGCTGCAAAGCCTTGAATTATAGCGTCTTTTTTGCGCCCAACCTGGAAGCTGTCGCAAGTTTGTCAAGCACCCACCCAGCAGCGCACTGCCCGAAGGTGGCCGTGACCGCGACCACCGAGCCATAGCCATGGCAGTTCAAAGTGCCGTCGCCCTGGATGTTGCAGGACGCATCGGGAGGAGCCACAGCTTCACGGCTGAACACGCAGGTCACACCGATCTTCTTGCCCTCGCGCGGTGCGCGGTGGTGCTTGCGCATCTGGTAGCGCAACTGCGCCAACAGAGGGTCATGGGTCGTGTAGGCCAGGTCATCCACATCGACCTTGTGGGCCTGGCGCTTGCCACCGGCAGCGCCGACAGCAATGTGCAGAACACCTGCAGATTGCGCCCATGCTGCGATAGCCACCTTGGCCCGCACCTGATCACAGGCATCGATGACCGCATCCACTGGGGTCGTCAACAACCCAGGCCAGTTGCCAGGCTCCACAAACTCCTCAATGCAATGAATGGTGCACGCCGGATGGATCTGGGCAATACGGTCCCGCATCGCCAGCGCCTTGGCCTGGCCCACCGTATCTGTCAGCGCATGAATCTGGCGGTTGATATTGGACTCGGCGACATGGTCCAGATCGACCAGGGTGATCTGGGCCACGCCGCTGCGCGCCAGCGCCTCTGCGGCCCAGGACCCCACCCCGCCAATGCCGATGACGGCAACATGAGCGCGGCGGATTCTCGCCGCGCCTTCCACGCCATACAGCCGCGCCAACCCACCAAACCGGCGCTCCAGTGAAGCCTCAGACTCTTGCGGCAAAGGCAACCCCGGCGAAACGATCTCGCCCGGCATTACTTCAAGCGGGACAGACGCTCTTTGGCAGCGACAGCCGCCTCAGATTGTGGGTAGGCGCGAACCAGATCTTCCAGCGTCTTGCGTGCGGTGCGCGTGTCCTTGAGTTCGATCTGGCAGTTGGCAATCGACAAAGCGGCCTCCGGAGCCCGGGCATGGCCGGGCGCGTCCGCCAGCATTTGTTTGAAGTTACCGATGGCCTCCTTGTACTCCCGCGTGGCGTACTGGGCGTTGCCAAGCCAGAAGCGCGCTGATGGCACAAAACCGCTGCGCGGATACTGGCGCACAAATCCCGCGAATGCCGTGCTGGCCTCGGGGAATTTGCCGGACCGGAAGACCGCAAGTGCGGCCTCGAAATCCCGTTTTTCTGCAGGATCCGCCTGAAACTCCTTGCCATCCACCGCCACCTTGACGGGCTCGAACTGGCGAAGCCGCTCATCCACCCCTTGGGCGATGTCCTTCTGGCGCCGCTGAAGGTCGCCCACGTCGCGCAGCAGTTGCTCGTTTTGGCCATTGAGCTTGGCCTGCTCAGCCCGCAGGGTCTCTATCTGCGTCTGCAGATCCAGAAGGCTGCGGCGCAGCTGGGCATTTTCTTCACCCAGCTTGCGCAGCTCCTCGGCAGAGCGCTGGCTGGACATTTGCAGACCATCCACACGCTGGCGCATTTCCAGGATGGCCCGGCGTGCTTCGCCATCCTCAAAAATGGCCGCCTGGGCCGAGGGCAGCAAGGCCACCGACAACGCGGCAGCCGCCAAGAGCCGAAGAGGGAACACCACGGCAGCGGTTCGCATCAACGGTAGGACAGTTCAGCACGGCGATTCTTCGCGTGCACATCTTCTGTACCGCCCTGGGCTGCGGGCTTCTCCTTGCCAAAGCTCACCGCTTCCACCTGGCTGTCAGGTACGCCCAGCAGACCCAGCGAACGACGCACAGCCTCGGCACGCTTTTGGCCCAGCGCCAGGTTGTACTCACGGCCGCCACGTTCATCGGTGTGGCCTTCGATCATGACCTTGCGGCTGGGGGTTGCCTTGATAAAGCGGGAATGCGCTTCGATCACGGACTGGAATTCGGGCTTGATGACATAGCTGTCGTAGTCGAAGTACACGATGCGCGCCACACCCACGGGGCCTGCGCCATCACGGCCGGATTGCCCCAGGTCCACACCGGCCACGCCGCTCTGCGACGTATTGCCAGAGTTGGCACCGCTGTTGGCACCGCCCATGGTGGACGTTGCGTTTTTGTCTTCGACGGGAACATCGTCCAGCTTCACGCCAGAGCTGCAGCCGGCGACCAGCGCAACAACGGTAAGGGCAAGGGTAAAACGTTTGATCATCCAAATTTCTCCTGAAGGCTTGATAACTGAAAATGTCGATAAGTTCATTGCTTTTGAAACGGACCCCAGTCGGGTTCGCGCAGATCGCCCGCCTGCCCTGCAAGGCGGGCCTTGATCTTGCCGTCCAGCGTGGTGGTCATCAGTGCCTCACGCCCCTGCTGCTGGGTGGCGTACACGATGAGGCGGCTGTTCGGGGCAAAGCTGGGGTTTTCGTCGGCCATGGTGTCGGTCACGGCATTCACGGTGCCTGTGGACAGGTCCATCACGTGCAGCTTGAAAGCACCGCCCACGCGGGAGATATAGGCCAGCCAGCGCCCGTCCGGACTCACCGTGGGCGAGATGTTGTAGGTGCCCGTGAAGGTTACGCGCTCGGCGTTGCCGCCCGAGGTACCCACCTTGTAGATCTGGGGGGCGCCACCACGGTCGCTAACAAAAAAGATGCTGCGGCCATCGCCCGAGAACACCGGCTCGGTGTCAATGCCGGAGCTCTGCATCAGGCGACGAGGCTCGCCGCCATTCGCGTCGATGGTGTAGAGCTGCGAGCCACCGTCGCGGCTCAGCGTCACCGCGAGCGAACGCCCGTCCGGAGCCCAGGCAGGCGCACTGTTGGAGCCCCGGAAGTTGGCAATCAGGCGGCGACGGCCTGACGCCACATCGTGCACATAGACCACCGGCTTGCGGGATTCGAAGGACACATAAGCCAACTGCCCTCCATTGGGCGACCAGGCGGGGGAAATGATGGGCTCCGGGCTCGACAGCGCCGATTGCGCGTTCTCGCCATCGGCATCGGCCACCCACAGGCTGTAACGGGGGCCCGTCTTGGTCACATAGGCGATACGCGTTGAGAAAACGCCGCGCTCGCCCGTGAGCTTTTCGTAGATGAAATCGGCAATGCGGTGTGCCACCAGGCGCAGGTCGCCCTGGGTCACGACAAAACTCTGCCCTCCCAGGTCCTGCCCCTTGACCACGTCCCACAGCCGAAAGCGCACATCAAAACGCCCGTCGGCCAGCCGCGTCACGCTGCCCGTGGCCAGCGAGTCGGCACTTTTTTGCCGCCACAGCGCTACATCGGGACGGGCGGTTTCGTCCAGTGCAGCGCCCGCAGCGTCGATGGCGCGAAACTGGCCACTGCGCTCCAGATCGGCCTGGATGATGGCCGCAATCTTCTGGGGGGCTTGTGCCTCGCCCCGGAAGGGGGCAATGGCGATGGGCAACTGGGTGAGGCCCACGCCCGTCACCTCGACGCGAAACTGCGCCAGGGCCGGAAGGGAGGGGGTTGCAATGAGCGCGGCCAAAAGCTGGCGGCGCAAGGGAAGCGGCGAAGCCGCAAAGGAGAGGTGTTTGGAGATTCGATCTGTGGTCATTGGCATCCAGCAGTGGCCGAACAAATGCCGAAGGGCAACCCTGAATGGTACACACAGCGGTAAACCCCCTGTGACAAACTGTGCCTCCACATGTGCTTCATGTGCGCCATATCCGGTTGGGCCGGGTATGCGCCTTGGGCGCAGACTGCGGCCCCAAGGAGCACAACCTTAGAATCCGGGCCACATGCATGCCACCGACACGGGCTCTACGCCTGCCAACGCCCCCTCCTCGCCACCCGCCAGCCTGACCACGCGCCTGAAGCGGCTGTCCGTCTATTTCGGCGGCCAGCGGCTGGCCTGGGGCCTGGCGATTGCCGCCACCCTCGTGGGGGCAGTGACCGAACCCCTCATCCCGGCCCTGCTGCAGCCCCTGCTGGACCAAGGCTTCACCCAAGGGAGCCTGGAGCTGTGGATGGTCCCTCTGGCCATTCTGGGGATCTTCTTCGTGCGCGGGCTTGCCCAGTTTGTGGGCCAGTACGCCCTCGCGCGCATCGCCAATGAAGGCATGCTTACCCTGCGCACTTCGTTGTTTGAACGGGTGCTTGCCGCAGAAATGGGCCTGTTCAGCCGCCAATCCGCCAGTGCGCTGTCCAACACTGTGGTCTATGAAGTCCAGACCGGGTCAACACTGCTCGTGCAGGCGCTGATGGGGATTTCGCGCGACGGATTCACGCTGGTCGCGCTCCTGTTCTACCTGCTCTACCTGAACTGGCAGCTGACACTGATCGTGGCAGTGGTGGTGCCCGGCGTCGCCTGGATCATGAAGACGCTGTCCAAGCGGCTGTACCACCTCACCAAAAGCAGCCAGCAGGCCACTGACGAACTGGCCTATGTGGTGGAGGAAAACGTGCTGGCTCACCGCATGGTTCGGCTGCACGGTGCCCAGGAGAGCCAGGCCCGGCGCTTTGAGGGCCTCAGCCACAGCCTGCGGCGCCTGGCCATCAAATCCACGATTGCATCCGCAGCGATGACACCACTGACCCAGCTGCTCGCCGCAGCCGCACTGTCGGTGGTGATCTGCATCGCACTCTGGCAGAGCCGTGGGGCCGTGGATGCCAAGGGTGTCACGGTGGGGGGCTTTGCCGCCTTCATCACGGCCATGTTGATGCTCATCGCCCCCATCCGGCGTCTGGCCGATGTTGCCAGTCCCATCACGCGCGGCGTGGCGGCGCTGGAGCGCGGCCTGGCCCTGCTGGGCGAGACTGGCGCCGAAAGTGGCGGCCAGTACCGCACCGATCGGGTCCGGGGCGAGCTGGCGCTGGAACGGGTCACGGTGTCCTTCGGGCCGGACCATGCGCCTGCCCTGGACCAGATCAGCCTGAAAGTGGCGCCCGGTGAAATCGTGGCACTTGTTGGCCCGTCCGGTGCAGGCAAGACCACACTCGTCAACCTTCTGCCGCGTTTTATTGCACCGGTAGAGGGCAACATCCTGGTCGATGGTCATCCCGTTCAGGACTGGGACTTGGGGTCGCTGCGCTCGCAGTTTGCAATGGTGAGCCAGGACGTGGTCATGTTCAACGACACCATTGCAGCCAATGTGGCACTGGGAACCACGGTGGACGAACAACGGGTGCGCGACTGCCTAGAAGCCGCGAACCTAGCGGGGCATGTCGCGGGACTGCCGCAGGGCATCCACACCATCGTCGGCCACAACGCCACGCAACTGTCGGGCGGGCAGCGCCAGCGGCTGGCCATTGCACGGGCCCTGTACAAGGATGCCCCCATCCTGATCCTGGACGAAGCAACCTCAGCGCTCGACACCGAATCCGAGAGGCTGGTGCAGGACGCCCTGCAGCGCCTGATGCAGGGCCGCACCACGCTGGTCATTGCGCACCGCCTGTCCACCATCGAACATGCCGACCGCGTGGTTGTCATGGAACGGGGTCGCATTGCCGAACAAGGCACCCACAGCGCACTGATGGCGCAAGGTGGGCTGTATGCCCGCCTGCAGGCGCGTCCAGCCGTTGGCGGCGCCGCGCCAGAGTAGCCCTCGGCGACAGCAGGCTACCTGCTGTTTACCACTTGCCCCGGTTGGGCTGGCGCCGCCGAATGGCGGCAGCAATTTTCTCGGCAGACTCCGTGCGGCTCACACGCAAGGCGAAATCGGCGGCAGTCAAACCCAGCTGGTTCTTGAGCGTAGGGTCTGCGCCCTCGTCCAGCAAAAGCTGCACCGCTTCAATCGAGCCATAGTGCGCGGCCATCATGAGTGGTGTGGTGCCGTTGGGCGAGGTGGCATCGATGTAGGCATGGTTCTCCAGCAGCAGCGAGATGATGACCGCATGCTGCGGCGAGCCCGCCGATGCCGCATAGTGCAGCGGCGCCCAGCCGGTCTTGTTCACATCGGCCTCTCGGGCGATCAGCGCCTTCACCGCATCCACGTTGCCCTTGATCGCGGCGATCATGAGCGGGCTCTCGTCCTGGGCATTGCGGGCTTCCACATTTACCTGGCGCGAGGCCAGCAGTGCTGCAAAGGCCTTGTTGGCACCGTTCTGCAAAGCCAACGTGAGCCCCACCTGCCCCTTGGGGTCGCGCGTGTTGGGGTCAAAACCCCGGCGCAGCAATGCAGCGATCGCATCGCCATCGTCTCGCAGGATGGCCACAAAAAAATCTTCATAAGCACCCGCCCAGGCCCGGGCAGACACCAGGCCCAACGCCACAGCAGCCAAGGCAGAACGTCGTTGCAAGCTCATGCCATCACCCCCGGAAACAAGCGGTCGAAATTGCGGCTGGTGGCCTCGGCCACCACCTCCAGCGGCAGGCCCTTGGTCTCAGCCACCTGCCGGGCCACATGGGGCACATACGACGGGTTGTTGGTCTTGCCACGGTAGGGCACCGGGGCCAGGTAGGGGCTGTCGGTCTCGATGAGCATGCGGTCCAGCGGAACAAAGGCCACCACGTCGCGCAGCTCCTGCGCGCTCTTGAAGGTGACGATGCCCGAGAACGAGATGTAGTAGCCCCGATCCAGCGCGGCGCGCGCCACCTGCATGGACTCGGTAAAGCAGTGGAACACGCCGCCTGCCTGGTTTGCCGCGCCATCCTCGCCCTCTTCCCGCAGGATGGCCAGTGTGTCGTCCGATGCACTGCGCGTATGGATGATGAGCGGCTTGCCACAGGCCCGCGCCGCGCGGATGTGGGTGCGGAAACGGTCGCGCTGCCACTCCAGATCGGCAATGCTGCGCCCGCCCTTGCGATCTTCCATGCCGTAGTAGTCGAGGCCCGTTTCGCCAATCGCCACCACACGAGGCAGGGCCGCGCGGTCCAGCAAGTCCTGCACACTGGGCTCCGTCACACCCTCGTTGTCGGGGTGCACGCCCACGGTGCTCCAGAAGTTGTCATGGGCCAGGGCCAGGGCGTGCACGCCCTCGAACTCTTCCATGGTGGTGCAGATACACAGGGCCCGGGTGACCTGCGCCTCGGCCATGGCTTGGCGGATGGCGGGCAGCTGGCTGACCAGTTCCGGGAAGTTGAGGTGACAGTGCGAATCAGTGAACATGTGATGAAAAACAAAAATGCCGACCAGCCAGCGCGGGTCGGCACGGGGGCAGCGGCGGCGCGGTCAGATGGTCTGGGTAGGACGGTCCGAGCCCAGCGCAGTTCCCAGCAGTTCCTCGATCTTGGCCTTGAGCTGGCGGGATTTTTCGTCCTTGGGGAACTGGATGCCCACGCCCTGGGTGCGATTGCCTGCCGCGCGGGCCGGCGTCACCCAGGCCACGCGGCCTGCCACGGGGTAACGCTGGGTGTCGTCGGGCAAGGTCAGCAGCACATACACATCGTCGCCCAGCTTGTAGTCGCGCTGGGTGGGTACAAAGATGCCCCCTTCGGCAAAAAAAGGAATGTAGGCGGCATAAAGCGCGGCCTTTTCCTTGATGGCCAGCTGCATGACGCTGGGACGGGGCGCGGTGGATGGACTGCTCATGGGTGGGGATGCGGCTTAGTGTCTGGAGTGTAGGGTGTTTCGCGCCTGGGCGACAAGCGCCTCCAGCATGAGCCCGCCGTTGAACGGATGGTCTGCCGTGCGCGCGGCCTTGGACAGCGCGCGCGACCAGCGCGTGAGCGCGCCCAGCGGCGGTGCCTTGGGCAGATCGGCCGGTGCAAAGTAGCGTGGTGCGGCGCCCACGCTGGCAGCCAGCAGGTCGTGGCAGAGCTTTTGCAGCGCGTCGATCACCTGGGCCGGAGCCCAGTCGCCCAGCGCCGTCACATCGCCCCGCGCCACCGCCTGCGGCAAGGCGGACCAGGCCTGCGGGCTGCGGCCCGACTGGGCCAGCGCCAGGGCGTCCTCGGGCCGCCCGCCTGCCGCACGCAGAAACGACGCTGCAGCATCCCGGGCCACGCCCTGGGCCTGCAACCAGGCCAAGCTGTCGGCCTCCACAGGCCAGACCATGGTGTGGCCCAGGCAGCGGCTGCGAATGGTGGGCAGCAGCTGGTGCGCAGCCTCGCTGGCCAGCACAAAACGCACGTCGCCCGGCGGTTCTTCCAGCGTCTTGAGCAGCGCGTTGGCCGTGACATGGTTCATCTGTTCGGCCGGATAGACCAGCACGGCCTTGCCCTTGCCGCGCGCCGAGGTGCGCTGCGAGAACTCCACCGCATCACGCATGGCCTCCACGCGGATCTCGCGGCTGGGCTTGCGCTTCTTGTCATCGATGTCGGCCTGGGCCTTTTCCGACAGGGGCCAGCCCAGCACCATCATCTGCACCTCAGGCATCAGCACGCACAGGTCGGCGTGGGTGCGCACGTCAATGGCATGGCAGCTGCCGCAGTGGCCGCAGGCGCCCTGCTCTGTCGGCGTATCGCACAACCAGGCACGGACCATTTCCAGCCCCAGGGCGTACTGCCCCAGGCCCGACGGCCCCTGCAACAGCCATGCATGGCCGCGCTGGGCCAGCAGGCTGGTGCGCTGCGCGGCGATCCAGGGCGCCAATGGCACGGCGGACTCGCTCATTGCGGCCCTCCCTGCGTGGCCACCATGATGGCCAGCCAGCCCTTGCGCACAAACACGCTGGTGAGCTGTTGCCACACACGGTGGCGCTCCTGCGCTGCATCCAGGCGTGCAAAACGCTGTGGCGCCGCAGCGGCACGGTCGGCATAGCCCTGGGCCACGCGGCGGAAGAACTCGACCGGCTGGGCCTCGAAGCGGTCGGGCACGCGCGCACTGGCCAGGCGCTCGGCCGCCACCTCGGGCGCCAGGTCAAACCACACCGTCAGGTCGGGTTCACGCATCAAACGGGCATCAGGCGCTAGTCCTGTCTGTGCCAGGCGCTCCAAAGTTGATAGCACACTCAAATCGAAGCCCCGCCCTGCGCCCTGGTAGGCAAAGGTGGCGTCGGTGAACCGGTCGCACAGCACCACGTCGCCACGGGCCAAAGCGGGCTCGATCACATTGCGCAGGTGATCGCGGCGGGCGGCAAAGATCAGCAGCGACTCGGTGAGCGCATCCATGGGGTCGTTCAGGACCATCTCACGCAGCTTTTCGGCCAGCGGTGTGCCGCCCGGCTCGCGGCTCACGGTAACCGTGCGGCCCTGGGTGCGGAACGCCGCGGCCAGGGCCTCGATGTGCGAGGACTTGCCTGCACCGTCGATGCCTTCAAACGTAATGAACAGACCGGGTCGTGACATGGGCGCCTTGGTTCAAGAAACTGTTTACTGCTGCCCGCGCTGGTAGCGGTTGACGGCGCGGTTGTGCTCCTCGAGCGAGGCACTGAAGTGGCTGCTGCCATCGCCCTTGGCCACAAAGTACAGCGCGCGCGTGGCCTCAGGCTGCACCGCGGCCAGCAAAGCCGCCTTGCCAGGCATCGCGATGGGCGTGGGCGGCAGGCCGGGGCGGGTGTAGGTGTTCCAGGGGGTGTCGGTCTGCAGGTCGCGCTTGCGCAGGTTGCCGTCAAATTTTTCGCCCAGTCCGTAGATCACCGTGGGGTCGGTCTGCAGCAGCATGCCCACGCGCAGGCGGTTGACGAACACGCCCGCAATCTGGCCCCGGTCGCTGGCCTTACCGGTTTCTTTTTCAACGATGCTGGCCAGGATCAGTGCTTCGTCCGCCGATTTGAGCGGCGTGTCGGTCGCGCGCTGCGCCCAGGCGGCTTCGAGGCGCCGGTCCATGGCATGCATCGCCCGGCGCAGCAAGGCGATGTCGCTGGAGCCTTTGGCGTAGGTGTAGGTGTCCGGGAAGAACCGCCCCTCGGGCGCCACGCCGGGGCGGCCCAGCTGGGCCATCAGCGCTTCGTCGGTCAGGGTTGCGGAGTCGCGCTTGAGTTGCTCTTCCTTGGCCAGCGCCTGACGCACCTGGCGCCAATTCCAGCCTTCGACCAGGGTGAGTGCGCGCAGGGCCTCTTCGCCCCGGGCGAGCTTTTGCAGCAGGCTGATGGGCGTGGTGCCGGGCGGGATTTCGTAGTTGCCGGCCTTGATGGCGCGGTCTTGCCCCGAGACGCGGAACCAGGCGTAGAGCAGGCGCGCATCCGTCTTCACTCCGGCCGCCACAACATCGCGGGCCACGCCGCGCGGCGTGGTACCGGGCTCGATGGCCAATTCCAGCGGCTCGGGCCCCAGGTCCAGCGGCTGGTGCAGCCACCAGTAAGCGGCACCGCCCAGTGCGATCCCCACCAACACGATCAAAGCCAGTAAACGTCGCACAACCCTGCCGTCTGTATGTATGAAACAGGGCATCATAATTCAGCGATGACCTACCCCTTGAATGGCATTGCCCCCCTGTCCCACCTCGGCGTGATTCGCGTGGAAGGCGAAGACGCCGCCAAGTTTCTGCACGGCCAGCTTACCCAGGATTTCGCCCTGCTCGGCATGGACCAGGCCCGCCTCGCGGCCTTCCTATCGGCCAAGGGCCGGATGCAGGCCAGCTTCATTGGCTTCAAGCGCAGCGCCACCGAAGTGTTGCTGGTCTGCAGCCGCGACCTGCTGCCGCCCACACTCAAGCGCCTGTCGATGTTTGTGCTGCGCGCCAAAGCCAAGCTGACCGACGCTACCAACGACTTTGCCCTTTACGGCCTGGCCGGAGACGCTGTTCCGGGCGGTAGCCAGCCCGCCTGGACCAAGACCGACACAGGCAGCGCGTCGGTGGTCCATCTCTATCCCGCCAACGGCCAGCCCCGCGCACTGTGGATGGCCCCGGCAGCAGACCCCGCCCCCACAGGCCCCGCGCTGGACGAGGCGCTGTGGCGCTGGAGCGAAGTAAAAAGCGGCGTGGCCACGCTGACCACGCCCTTGGTCGAAGCCTTTGTGCCCCAGATGCTCAACTATGAATCCGTGGGCGGCGTGAACTTCAAGAAGGGCTGCTACCCCGGCCAGGAAGTGGTGGCGCGCAGCCAGTTTCGCGGCACGCTCAAGCGCCGCGCCTACATCGCCCACGCGGCGGCCGAGGTGGCCGTGGGTGCCGAGGTGTTCAACACAGCAGACCTGGAGCAGCCCTGCGGCACGGTCGTGCAGGTGGCACCCGCACCGGGCGGAGGTTTCGACGCCATCGTGTCGCTGCAGATCAGCGCAGCGCAAGAAGGCAACTTGCAGGTAGGTGCGGCGGGCGGCGTGGCGCTGTCGTTGGGTCCCCTGCCCTACCCTCTGCTCGAAGATATTTGAACAAAAATGGGCTCTTGCGCGCGTCTATCAAGCGCAGGAAGCTCACTTTTTAATAGCAAATCACTGTAACTGCCGCGCCATCGCAATGTGCGCGATACCGGCTTCCTCATAGGGCTCACCCACCACGGCGAACCCTGCGCGGCGGTAAAAGCCCTCGGCGCTGCTCTGGGCGTGCAGCTGCACCTCGGTGTCGCTCCGGGCACGCGCCGCGTCCACCAGCGCATCCAGCAACTGTCGCCCCCATTGCGCACCACGCACCGAGCGGTCCACCGCCATGCGGCCAATGCGGCCCACGCCCGGTGAGGGCTGCAGCAGGCGGCCTGCAGCGATGGGCATGCCCAGCCGGTTGTAGAGCACGGCATGGCGGGCTGAGATGTCGTGGGTATCGGCCTCGACTTCGGCGGGAATGCCCTGCTCGTGCACAAACACCGCCGTGCGCACGCGGCCTGCGTCACGGCCCAGGGTGTTCCAGTCGCCGGTGCGCACCTCGGCCATCTCGGCGCCCGCTTCAAAGCCTTCAAAGATCGCGCGCAGTGCGGGCGGTACCGGGCGCGAGGTCTGTGTGGCCGGGTCGGCAAACACGTAGACCAGCTCGGCAGAGATGAGCAGTCGGTCACCACAGAAAATGCCCGCCGTGAACAAGCACGACGAATTGCCGATGCGCGCGCACTTCAGGCCCACATCCAGCGTGTCGTCCAGCCGCGCCGAGGCGTGGTACTCCACCGTCGCCTTCTTCACATACATCTCGCCGCCCAGTGCCAGCATGCTCGCCTCGTACGGCAGCGCCAGCGCTCGCCAGTATTCGGACATGGCGGTATCGACGTACATCAGGTAGTGCGCGTTGAACACGATCTTTTGCATGTCCACCTCGGCCCAGCGCACGCGCAGGCGGTGGAAACAACGGAAATCACTGCGTTGCATGGGTTCGTTTACTCCAGGTGAAAAGCCAGCCGCAGCGCACGGGCCGCGTCGGCATGGGCCTTGCGCGCTTCGGGGATGGCGCGGCCCATCTTGATGAATTCGTGGGTCACGCCCCGGTAGATGTCCATATCCACCGGCACGCCCGCCAAGCGCAGCTTGTCGGCGTAATCAATGCCTTCGTCCACCAGCGGGTCGCATTCGGCCAAGCCGATCCAGGCGGGCGCAACGCCTTCCACATCCGGCGCCAGCAGCGGGGCAAAACGCCAGTCTTCGCGCTCCTCGCGCGTGGTTACGTAATGGCCGAAGAACCAGCTGATGGCGGGCTCCTCCAGCACCAGGCCGCGTGCAAAGGTGGCGTGCGACGGCGTGTCCTGGTGCGCCGCGCAGCCGGGGTAGATCAGCAGTTGCAGCGCCAGCGGCAGGCCCGCATCGCGCGCCAGAATGGCGTTGACAGCGGCCAGCGTGCCGCCCGCGCTGTCACCGCCCACGGCCAGGCGCAGGGGGTCAGCGCCAAGGCGTTCCGCGTTGACAGCGAGCCACTGCAGCGCGTCCCAGGCATCGTTGCTGGCCGTGGGAAAGCGGTGCTCCGGCGCCAGCCGGTAGTCCAGCGACACCACCAAACAACCGGCCAGGCGCGCCAGTTCGCGGCACAGGATGTCGTGCGTGGCGATGCTGCCGATGGTGAAGCCGCCGCCGTGCGTGTACAGCAGCATGGGCAGGCCCTTGTCTGTGCTGGGTGCGTACAGCCGAGCGGGCAGCTGAGCACCGTCGCGGGCCGGGATCTGCAGGTCCTCCACCCGCGCCAGCGCAGCCTTGGGCACCTCCAGCACATCGGCACCTGCCTGGTAGGCGATGCGTGCCTCTTGCGGTGTGCGCGTGTGCAGCGGCGGGTGCCCGGCGCGGGCCATGCGTTCGAGCACGCTGCGCATCTGCGGGGTCAGGCGGGTGTGGTGGATGTGCAGGTCAGTCAACGGTGAGGGTCTCGGTGGCAGAAAGAAAAACGCCCGCGCAGCGGCGGGCTGATGGGGAGACTTACTTGAAGGTCACGCGCACGGGTGCGGCGCCCGGCAGGCCCTCATAGGTCGCTGTCACCGACAGCCCCGACTTGGGCGGCAGCAGCGGCGAGAACGAGCCCAGGCTGATCAGATCGCCCGGCTGCATGGCCAGGCCTTCCTGTGCCAGCGCACCTGCCAGCCACACCACGGCGTTGAGCGGGTGCTCCAGGATGTCGCTGCCCTTGCCGCCGCCCAGGCGCGCACCCGCGCCATCGGTCAACGACACGTTCATGTCGGCCAGGGCCTTGAGCATGGCAAAACGTTCGCCCCGGTACACGGGCACCGCAATGGGGGCACCGGCCACGCCCAGGCGAGCACCCACGTTGATAGCCGTCACGCCCGCACCGTTGAGCTTGGGTGGCGCCTGCACCATCAGGTCCGGTAGCTCGATGAAGGGAATGACCTGGTCCACGGCGTCCAGCACGTCCATGGGGGTCTTGGCCTGGTTGATGGCCGCGCTTTTCACGCGTACCAGCATGTCGGCTTCATACAGGGGGCGGGCACCGAATGCGGGGTCCACCATGGCACCGCTGGCCAGCACCATGCCTTCGTAGAGCTTGCCCCACACGGGCTTGTCGGTGTTGAAGCGCTTTTGCACGGCGGGGTTGGTCAGGCCGGCCTTGTAGCCGATCACCTTGCCCATGCGCTGGGCCAGCAACGCGTTCACCTTGCCGCGTGTGCAGGCGCCATCTGCGTCGGTGAGGTTCTCGGGGTTGGCGGCCGGGGTCTTGGCCACATAGTTGGCCACCAGGTCGGCGGCCTGCGCGTCCGTGAGGCACTGGGCCTGGGCCGTTGTCACAGATGCGACGGCCAGCAGGGCCGCCATCAGGGTTTGCTTCGTTTTCACGCGTGTCTCCTCCTTATAAAGTGGGCTCAGAACCCATACCAAGGGCTGGCGGGCTATCGTAATCGCTGGCACTCCCATTCACACATCCTGTTGCACCATGGCTTTCATCTACTACGTCACCCAGATCCAGTTTGAATTCGGCGCCGTCCAACTGCTGAAGCAGGAATGCGAGCGCGTGGGCATCACCCGCCCGCTGATCGTGACGGACCCCGGTGTGAAAGCCGCTGGCGTGCTGCAAAAGGCGCTGGATGCGCTGCCCGGCATGACGGTGGCCGTGTTTGACCAGACCCCCTCCAACCCCACTGAGGCCGCTGTGCGCGCCGCCGTGGACATGTACAAGGCCCAGGGCTGCGACGGCCTGATTGCCGTGGGTGGCGGCTCCGCCATCGACTGCGCCAAGGGCATCGCAATTGCGGCCACGCACGAAGGGCCACTGACCCACTACGCCACCATCGAAGGCGGCTCACCGCGCATCACGGACCGCGCCGCGCCTCTGATCGCCGTGCCCACCACCAGCGGCACGGGCAGCGAGGTGGCGCGCGGCGCGATCATCATCGTGGATGACCACCGCAAGCTCGGTTTTCACTCGTGGAACCTGGTGCCCAAGACGGCCATCTGCGACCCGGACCTCACGCTGGGCCTGCCCCCCATGCTCACGGCGGCCACGGGCATGGATGCGATTGCGCACTGCATGGAAACCTTCATGTCTGCCGCGTTCAACCCACCCGCCGACGGCATTGCGCTCGATGGCCTCACGCGCGGCTGGGCAAACATCGCGCAGGCCACCAAGAATGGCAGCGACCGCGACGCACGCCTGCACATGATGAGCGCCAGCATGCAGGGCGCCATGGCCTTCCAGAAGGGCCTGGGTGCCGTGCACTCGCTCAGCCACAGCCTGGGCGGCGTGAACCCGCGCCTGCACCATGGCACGCTCAACGCCATGTTTTTGCCCGCCGTGGTGCGCTTCAATGCGCAGGCGGAATCGGTGCAGAAGGAAAAGCGCCTGGAGCGCATGGCCCACGCCATGGGCCTGGCCAGCGCAGGCGACATCCCCGAGGCCATCCGCGACATGAACGCCCGCCTGGGCCTGCCCACCGGCCTGGCCGCCATGGGCGTGAACGAGGCGATGTTCGACGACATCATCAAAGGCGCCATGGCCGACCATTGCCACAAGACCAACCCGCGCATTGCCACGCCCGAGGAGTACCGGGACATGTTGGCGCAATCGCTCTGACACGGTGGCCGTCCGGGCCCGGCACTGGACTTCAGCCGACCACGCAGGCCCCGGCAGCCGTGACCCGGGGTTGATCATTACAAAATGTCACAACCTCACCACAGTCGCCCACCAAGCTGCGGTGAAAAAGCAGCCCGCGCTGCACCAGCGGCTAGACTCCCCTCTGGTTCACCATTAATTAACGATTCATTACCTGGGATGGGGGAGAGGGCCACCGCCGATGACGCGCACCGCAAATCTCAGCACCTGGCTTCTGCGGGGCACCTACCCCCGGCTCTACATCCCCATCGTGCTGATCATCCTGCTGGTCAGTGGCGTGCGCTACCACTACTTGCTGCAGGCCGAAACCGAAGAGGTCCACCGCCATGCTGCGGCCGAGCTACGCCGAGCCAGCGACTACCTCTTGCCGCGCCTCGCGGCGGTGCCCACCGCTGATGCAGCCACCCTCAGCAGCATCCTGCAGGACGGCATCACCCACCTGGGCCCCGGCGTGCAGGCGCTCCGATGGGTGCCCTCCGAGTCGGCCCAGCAACCCGCGTTGCCTGCCGCCGAGGTACACGCACCCATCCCTACCGCCCCGACAGCCCCGGCATGGTTCGCCCGCTGGCTGGACATCCCCCAGCCCCTGCAGCAATCCGCCCAGCGCTTGGCCGACGGCACCCCTGGCCGCCTGAGCATCGCCCTGCAAACCCAGCCGCTGGTGGACCGCGTCTGGGGCACGGTGATCGTCCAGGCCCGTATCTCGGCGCTCAACATCTTCACCATCCTGTTCCTGCTCACCCTGCTGCTGCGCGCCAATGCGCGCATGTTGCGGCGGCTGGCACAGGCCACCGATGCGTTCCGCCAGGGCTACCTGGGCACCCGCATGGAGGTGACCGGTACCCTCGAATCCCGGGCCATGGCCGAGGCGTTCAACGACATGGCGGGAAAGGTCCAGTCGCTGGTGCTGTCGCTGCATGAAACCCAGCGCCAGCAAAGCGAGCAACTGCATTTCACGCGGCAGCTGATCGACGCCCTGCCCCTGCCCGTGTTTGTGCGCGATGCCGACGGCACCTATGTGGACACCAACCGTGCGTGGCAGCGGCTCTTCCAGGCGCAGGTGGACCCGACCGGTGCCCACCACGCCTCCAACGTGCCCGAGGCCCTGGCGCCCGAACACTCGGCCCAGGTCGCCAACGCGCAGGACAACGTGGTCGCCATCCGCCCCCTCCACCCCGCCCACCAGCCGCCGCTGTACATGGCGTACTACGAAGCGCCCTTCACCAGCACCAGCGGTGCGCTGGCGGGCACCATCGGCACCCTGGTGGACGTGACCGAACGCAAGCGCGCCCAAGAAGCCCTGCAGGCCGAAAAAGAACGCGCCGAAGTCACCCTCGCCTCCATCGGCGACGGGGTCATCACCACCGACTTGGCGGGACGCATCGACACCCTCAACGAGGCCGCGCAGCTCATGACCGGCTTCACGGCCGAGCAGGCCGTGGGCCGGCAGCTGGACGATGTGTTCCGCCTGTACGAAGAGCCCGCCAGCCGCAACGCCAGCACGGCCGCTGAGCGCGACAGCCAGCCCGGTATGCTGCAGCAGGCCACCCACGAGGTGCTGATCCACCGCTCGGGCGAGCGCTACGCCATCGAATACACCGCCTCGCCCATCCGCCAGCACAACGGCCTGGCCGTGGGCTGCGTGCTGGTGTTTCGCGATGTGACCGAAGCCCGCAACCTGCGCCACCAGATCTCCTGGCACGCCCGGCACGACCCGCTGACCGGGCTCTACAACCGCACTGCCCTCGCCGAGCGCCTGACGCACGCCCTGTTCGTGGCCCGCAACAAGGGCCTGCTGCTGGCCGTGTGCATGCTGGACCTGGACCATTTCCAGGCCGTGAACGATGCCTTCGGCAACCGTGTGGGCGACCGCCTGCTCAAGGAAACCGCCCGGCGCCTGGGGGCCTTCATCACCCCCAGCGATGCCGTGGCCCGCATGGGCGGCGACGAATTCGTGCTGCTGCTGGGCGAGCAGCCCGACATCCCGGCCATCGAAGCCCGCCTGGCTGTGCTCATGGAACAACTGGCCGCGCCCTATGCCATCGACAACCGCGAGGTGAACACCACAGTGAGCATCGGTGTGGCCGTGTTCCCGCACGACAACGCCAGTCCCGACACCCTGCTGCGCCACGCCGACCAGGCCATGTGCCAGGCCAAGAGCTTCGGCCGCAACCAGCTGCATATGTTCGACGTGCAGCACGACCACGCCGTGCAGACCCAGCACACCCGCCAGACCCGCGCGGCCCAGGCCCTGCACGCGGGAGAGCTGGTGCTGCACTACCAGCCCAAGGTCAACCTGCGCACCGGCGAGATCATCGGGCTGGAGGCCCTGCTGCGCTGGCAGCACCCGCAGGAAGGCCTGCTGGGCCCGCAACACCTGCTGCCCCTGGTGGAAGACACCGACCTGCAGGTCGAGCTGGGCGAATGGGTGCTGCGCCAGGCCCTGGCCCAGATGCGGCAGTGGACAGACGCGGGCATGCTGTGGGAGGTCAGCGTCAACATCGCTGCACCCCACTTCCATCGGCCCAACTTCGTGCCGCGCCTCAAGGACATCCTGCACACATGCCCCGAGGTGTCCCCCACCCGGCTGGAGCTGGAGATCCTCGAATCCGCCGCGCTGGAAGACATGCAGTACATGCGCAGCATGATGCAAAGCTGCCAGGCCCTGGGCGTGCGATTTGCGCTGGACGACTTCGGCACCGGCTATTCGTCGCTTTCCTACCTCAAGCGCCTGCCCGCCGAGACGATCAAGATCGACCAGTCCTTCGTACGCGGCATTCTGGAGGATGGCGACGACCTCACCCTCGTCCAGGCCATCGTGGCCCTGGCCGCCGCCTTCCACCGCCATGTGGTGGCCGAAGGCGTGGAGACCGCCGAACATGCCGCCCGGCTGCTGGAGCTGGGCTGCGAGCGGGCACAGGGCTACGGCATCGCGCGGCCCATGCCCGCCCATGAGGTGCTGGGCTGGGCCGCCAACCAAAAGGCGGCACTTGCATTCGCTGCACCTTTTTCGCCGTTAACTTCAAGCACTAAAAAGACGACGGCATGAGCTGAAGAGCTGACAAATCTAAAATAGACATCAGCGCATTTGACATCGAATCATTTTTCAAAAACCCAAAAATTCATTTAGAGCATTGATCACAATAATAAAAAAATACGTCAATTTCTTTCCCATTTTTCAAAGGAGAAAAATAACCAACCCTGCCCTCACTGGACAGA
>OGCL01001564.1_pt1 | contig 18893 bp, 25 predicted proteins | sample 1570041 | NCBI WGS metagenome assembly OGCL01 (sample SAMN06266162, study PRJEB24511) | hot springs metagenome | isolation source: Hot spring water | place: South Africa: Limpopo | collected 2015-06-22
GGTAGCCAATCAAAGGTGGGTCAGTTTTAGATGCAAATTACCCTCTCAGGTGGGTCAATTCTGAACGGCCGTCAACATTCCATTGACGGAATGTTTTGTTGGGACTATGATCCACCCATGAAATGGGAAGTCGAGTACACGGACGAGTTTGGCGAGTGGTGGTCTGGCTTATCCGCAGAGGAGCAGGAATCGCTAGATGCGTCAGTTCAGCTTCTGGAAGAACGTGGCCCTAACTTGGGTTTCCCGCATAGTAGCGGAATCAACGGTTCGCGGCATTCGCATATGCGTGAATTACGGACTCAACACGATGGCCGGCCGTTTCGGACTTTGTACGCATTCGATCCTCGGCGCACTGCCATCTTGCTGCTTGGCGGAGACAAGACAGGCGATGATAGATGGTACGACGTTCACATTCCAATTGCCGATAGGCTTTACGACGAACACTTGGAGCAACTACGAAAGGAAGGGCTGACCAATGGCTAACAAGTTTTCCGCATTGCGACAGCAAATGTCTCCCGAGTCACAAGAGAGGGCAAGGGCTAAAGCGCAAACTATGCTGGCCGAAATGCCGCTCAACGAGTTGCGTCAGGCGCGCGGGCTTTCGCAAAAAATGTTGGCTGAAGTGCTTCACGTTCAGCAGCCCTCGATCGCGAAAATGGAGAAGCGCACGGACATGTACCTGTCGACCCTGCGCAGCCATATCGAGGCGATGGGCGGGGAGTTGGAGGTTGTAGCTCGATTCCCCGACGGTGCCGTCAAGATCAGCAACTTTTCCGATCTGGGCAGTAGCGCGGCAGTATAGGCAGAGTAACCGCCGCTCATTGCAACTGCGGCCAGCGCCGACAATACAAGGGGCTTGGCGAAGTTACTCCAGCCCCGCTTCTTCCAAAAAGCGCGATTCAAGCCCATCCTCAATGGCGCTACTGAGGATCAACCTTGATCGAGCTCGCGTCATCCCCACGTAGAGCAGCCGGCGCTCATCTTCCTCGGTCGAGTCGGTGTGCGGCAGGTTGCCATCCTCGCAGCCCATGATCCAGACGTTGTCGAATTCGAGGCCTTTCGAAGCGTGCAGCGTCATGATCTGCACGGCGGGCTTCTGGCGATTCGTTCTGGATCGTCCTAGGATCGAAAGCCGCTGGGCAAGCGAACCGGGCATCCTGGCAATGGATGCCTCCAGCTTTCTCAATAGATTCGCCTGGTTTGGCTTGCAGTAATCGAACAGGAAAGCGGCGACGCCATGGACGACGAGCGTCGGCCGCCCCTTCGCCGCCTGGTCGCGCCACGAGGCAAGCCCCATACGGAGGCGCAGAAGCGCCTTCCGGGTGCCATCCTCTTCCGGGGCCTGTTCGATGGCGGATTCCAGACGGGCAGCGCAGCCTCCGAACGAACGCCGCGAATGCCTATTGACCCACTCAGCGTGGATGCCGCAGAAAGACAGCGCGTTGGCGATACCCGTCCATGAATCATCGACGGCGCTTCGCAGTAGGCCTGCAAAGACACTGCCAATCGAATGTTCCAAGATACTCTTGCCACCAGATCGTGAATAGTTGATCGCCATGTCGGACAGAGCAACTTCGGCGGCATCAAGGATCAGGTTGGTACGCGACAGAATTGCCCAATCCTGATCGTCGCCAGTATTCTTGATCGTGTTCGCAATCTGATCGGCCTCCGTCCATCGATCCGGGAAGCGCAGAACATTTATCTCGCCTGGATCCTCCTTGTGCGCGGTAATTTTCTTGTGGGCGCGGTTCTTGTTGTGCGAAATGAGCTTTGCCGCATGGGTGAGGATGTTCGGGGCGCATCGGTAATTGACTGGCAGGGTGGTCTCGCTTGCCGATAGCGCAAATGTGACTTCCTGCAAACCTGCGTATCCCAAGGCATGGCGAAACGCGTAAAGGCTTTGATCGTCGTCACCAACAAGAGTCACTTCGATACCGGCACGGCCATGAAGCAGAATCCACTCCATCTGCACTTCGTCCATGTCCTGCGCTTCATCAACGAGAAGCCAGCGAATGGGTAATGGCGGCATGTCCCCGGTGGTCATCTTTCTGACCGTGGTCAGCAGAAGATCCGAGAAATCCATGGCCCCTTCAGATTCCATCAGATCCTGATAGCCATGAAAAACAGCCTCCATGGCTGGATCAGAAAATATTGGAGGGGCCAGGCGTGACTTAACTCGATCGACTCCCTGAATAACGCTTTCAAACGTCAGGTCTGGGGCATGCTGTTTCCAGCATCGCCGCAGCACGGCAAGCCGCTCTCCTTCCGACAGTAAGCGCGGCGGTTTGCTTCGGCTGAACCGCTTGAGCTGAGCTAGCGCCAGCGAGTGAAAGGTGCCGGCAGCCAAGCGTCGTGCATGGTCCTGACCGCACGCAGCAAGGATCCGCGATCGAAGTTCTTCGGCGGCGTCACGGGTGAAGGTAACCGCGCACAGCCGCCCCTTCGGGTGATTCGTCAGCAGCCTCGCCGCCCGTGCCGAGAGAACCCGGGTTTTGCCGGAGCCAGGGCAAGCGAGAATTGTGCAGTGGCCGGACGCCGTAACGGCGCGCTCTTGATAGGGATTGAGTTCCACCAACTACGCGGTGGTCGTGGCCGTAGCCTCGGTAGCCTCCGCTTCTGGCGTTGCTTCGGGTGTGTCCGCTTGGGTCTCGACTTTGGCCCCGGCTTCATCCATAGTTTTTTCGGTGACCTGTCCGCCCTTCTTGCGTGCAGCAATCATGGCTCGGCCGGCAATCGACCTGATGCCGCCAGCCAGACGGAGTAAACGGCGCTTCCATTCGTAGATACTGCGCGAGTAGTTGCCGTCAGGAACTACACCAGAAAGCCAGAGGGCGTCGAGCTTGGCCACCATGCTATCGAACTCACGGATGAGCCCTAGGTATCGCACGGCACGGGGGGACGTGATCTTCGCCTCCACTTCCTTGGGACGGGAATATTCGATGCCCTTGAACTCGATGCCGTTTACCTCTGCCAGCTTCTCTAGGCGTGCCACCTCGCCGCGGATGTCCTCGAATGTCTTGTTCAGACGCTCATCCACGATTCCCTCAACATCGCGAGCCTGCTCGTCAGTGCCTATAATTCGCAGGACAACGGAGAGAGAGAAGATGGCGTTTACACAAAGCTCGAAGCCACGGTCGAATACCTGTTGAGCATGGAGCGAGTGGAGCTTGACCTTCTGGGTGAAGTAGGGGTGGCTCTTGGAGTTGTCTCGTGATGCAGTTGCCATGAAAACCTCCCGAAACGATGGACAGGAGGCCATGCTACAAGGCAAGAAACCGAAAACACGGGTAAAAAGCGCACCAAAACGCACTGTTTAGCAGTTGCGTTCTTGAATCGGAGCTATACAATGTGCTCATTAACTCGAAGCGCGTAATGCCTTCGATGAGGTCGTAGCTGGCGACCGGAAACAAACAGCATTCAATCCGCCGGCCGCGCGATGCGTGGCGGCGAGTCGAGAGAGGGGCGAAAAGCGCCCGACCCTGATCCACGGGGTAACGTGGTGATGTGGCTTGGGCGCGGCGTAAGACCTCGCCTTGTCTGTTATGAGCGGACAAGGCTTGAGGCAGCGCGCCCCGTGAACCTGCGAAATGGTCTCCAATGAAAGTCCTGCCTGGCAGGTCAGGTGCGCGCTCGCGCGTTGCCTGGGGATGGCGCTTAGCCGACGCCACCGTATCCCGAAAAGCTCTCCCCAGTGGTGGATTCCACGTTGTGCTTTGGCTAGGCGCAAGCTCCCGGTTCGATTCCGGGTGGGGAGGCTCTTTGCTATACTGGATACCAATAAGGCATGGGCCATCATCGATTTCGAGGATGGTTTCGTTAGCTCCTACCCCAGTGGGAGTTTGCCGAATAGATTGGGGATCAATAAGGCAAAAGCGGTATCTTCACGATGCCGGTTAGCCAGCTCCTACCCCAGTGGGAGTTTGCCGAATAGATTGGGAACAACGCCCCGCATCGTCGGGGCGTTCGTTTATCCACAGAATTTTCAACCCTGCGGGGGCTTCACGCTCCCGGGTGGGTTCGTGGCGCCTCCGCATTTTTTTCAAGGAGGCACCATGGAAAAGTTGTTGCTCGTCATGGCCCTGCTGGGGTCTGCCCATCTCGCGTTTCGCGGCTTGGGCAAAGCGGGAAAGCTGATATTCGCACTTGCGATGCCGAAACCCGTTCCCCCCGGCACTGTCCGCGCGTCGGCTGTGAGGCCGATGGCTATCCGCAAGGATGGCGAGGAAGACTGGTCGAGGTATGACATCCCGACGTTCATCCGGCGTGGCATTCCGATGCCTAAGCTGGAACCGATCTCGGTGAAATCGACCAAGACCCGCAAGCGTCGCAGCAAGGCGAAAGCCGAAGCCTCGGCGGCGCCGGCAACATCCAATACCGCGGCTTTTGAGGTTGTGGCGTAACTTCCCAGGAATCTGGCAAAGGAAAATCGTTCATGGACGGGGTACCCCGTTCGGCAAGCGCTAGCTGTATGCCATGAACTAAGGTTCGAGTCAGGTTCCACCCATTTGTCAACCCTGCGGGGGTCATCGTGACCCCGCAAGGGGCTGTGGTGCCTCCGCGCTTTCTCATGGAGGTCATCATGGCACTCGTCATTGTCGCTTGCTGCATCACTGGTTGGGTCATCAGCCGTCCGGTCGTCCGGGCGCTCGGCCTCTAACCGGCAGCACGCTTTGCCTGTGGGAATCCCCGCAGGCCAGAAACCTTTCTCCTGAGAGGTTTCCGGCCTGCGGGGTTGCCATGGGCGTGTATCGCGCCAGGCAACTCCTGCGGGATCCGATCAACCCGTCCTGTCAGGAGCGTCGCCATGATCTTCGTGATCCTCTCGATGTGTGTGTTCTCAGGCATCGTCATCAGCCGTCCCATCGTTCGCGCGATGGGGCTGCGCTAACAAGCAGGGGAATGCCATGTCGAATCACACTGAGTCGCATGTTTCGGTCGATCCCATTTCGCATGGCCTGCGAACTCCATCAGCGTCTTCGATCTGGCTGCAACGCCAGCGAAACGCGGAATATGTTGCGCAAGGCATTGCGGAGGGCGGGATTCGTTCAGCGTGCGGCAGCTTGATCACGCGCCCCGCTCAAGTAGCGGGGCTTTCCAGAGCGCATTCCTGAGAGTGCGTTCTGGAGAGAAATGGTTGTCGCTTCTGGTTGTCCAGGAGCTGCAAAGCGGTAGCTGGCCGCTCTAAACAAGCAGCATCAAGGCGCCGAGTCGGGTAACCGGGTCGGCAATCATCAACCCCAGCCGGGGCATCTATCCCCGGCGTGGGGATAGGTGTCTCCGGCGAAAGGAGGCACTCATGAAAATGGAAAACGTCGGCCTGCTTTCCATGCCGGCCGATCAGTACCACGCTCACCAAGCGGTGGGGCATTCGGGTCTTGTGCGCATCATGCGCTCGCCCGCCCATTACCAGGAGTATGTGAGCAATCCACCCGAGCCGACCCCGGCGATGCAGTTGGGCACGGCCTTCCATACGGCGCTGCTCGAACATGATCGGTTCAGCCAGACCTTCGTGGCAGCGCCGAAGTTCGACCGGCGCACCAAGGAAGGAAAGGCCGCAGCCGAGGCTTGGGAGGTCGAAAACGCGGGCAAGACCTCGCTGACCGTCGACCAGATGGTGGTCATCGAAGAGATGGTTGTCAGCGTGCGCTCTCATGCTGGGGCGGAGCGTCTCTTGGCCGAAGGAGTTGCCGAGATGTCGGCATTCTGGATCGACCGGGAGACCGGCATCGAGTGTAAATGCCGGCCGGACTTTCTGTCCATGGCAGGGGAGACCGTCACCGGCATCGTGGACGTGAAGACCTGCTGCGACGCGAGCGCCGATGGCTTTGCTCGCGCTATCGCGACGCTGGGCTACGACGTGCAGGCGGCTTTCTACCAGGACGGCCTGAAAGCCGTGACTGGCAGAACCATCCCGTTCTACTTCATCGCCGTTGAGAAGGAGGCGCCGTTCGCGGTTGCGGCCTACAAGGCGAGCGACGAGGTGATCGAGGTGGGGCGCACTAAGTATCGCGGCGCGCTCCAGCTGCTCCAGTGGTGCCGAACCAAGGGCAGTTGGCCTGGCTACCAGCCGAACGGGGAGGTCGAAACGATCAACCTGCCGCGCTGGGCGGCGAACATCGATCTGGAGGGCTGAACATGATCTACACGCTGTACATGCTCACCCCGGGCGTCGAGTCTGCCGGTGATTTCATCCCGAAAGCCACCACGGAAGATGCCGTCGAGGTTATCGAACGGGAAGGCGAAGATGCGGCTATCGCCTATGCGCTGATGGGTTTCGACCCAGAGGGCGACAGGTGGGAGGTGCTGATGGTCAGGGCAAGTTACCCGAACCTCGTTCGCCGGGTGCGGAAGATGTTCGGGCTTGCTTGGCTCGAATGGGACGGAGACGCCCCGATGGAGTTCGATCGCGGAAGCGGCATCGAGATCACCAAGTACGTAACGCACGCCGGCGAATCCGTAATCTCGTTCGGAGGACTTATGAGCGGGATGATCGCAGCCAAGCGCGACTATGAGTTCGCGCGGGCGGAGGAGTTGGCAAGACGGCTTGGTGTCGTCATTCGCGACGACAGAGGGAAGTAGTTATTTTTTAACCCGGCGGGACCGCACCATGAGTCCCGTCGGGACCATGGTGCGCCGCCTTTTTTCGAAAGGAGCAACACCATGGCTTTGCAAGCACTCAAGAACATCAATCGCTCGGCTCCCGCTGATGCCCCGAAGGACTTTCCGGCGATGCTGGAGAAGTTCAAGGGAGAGATCGCGCGGGCGCTGCCTCGGCACATCAACCCGGACCGCATGGCGCGCATTGCCCTGACGGCATTCCGCATGACGCCGAAGCTGGCCGAATGCGATCCGCGCTCGGTCTTCGCGGCCGTCATCCAGTCCTCTCAGCTTGGTCTGGAGGTGGGTCTGATGGGCGAGGCGCATCTGGTGCCGTTCAAGGGCCAGTGCCAACTCATCCCCGGCTACACCGGGCTGATGAAGCTGGCGCGCCAGTCCGGTCTGGTCCAGGACATCTATGCGCACGAGGTCCGCGTGAAGGACAAGTTCACGCTGAAGCTCGGCATGGAGCGTTCCCTGGAACATGAGCCGCTGACGGCCCCTGGCGGTTTCCCCGCCTCCGACGAGGAGCGGGGCGAGGTGGCTGGCTTTTACGCCGTCGCCGTCTTCAAGGATGGTTCGCGCACCTTCGTGGCGATGAGCCGCAAGGAGGTCGAGAAGATTCGCGATGGCAGCCGGGGCTACCAGTCGGCCAAGCAGTACAAGAAGGAGTCCGTCTGGGACACCGACTTCGTGGCGATGGGTCTCAAGACTGTCATCCGGCGGCTGTGCAAGTTCCTGCCGAAATCCCCTGAGCTGGCGACGGCGCTGGCGATGGACGCGGTGAACGAGCAAGGTCAGGCGCAGAACCTGGATCTCAACGAGGTCATCGAGGGCAACTACGCCCCGGTGGTCGATGATGAGCCGGGAGACGCGCCGGATGCCGAAGGCGCGGCTGCCGTCAAGCCGGAAGCCGCACCGCAACACGCCAAGAGCAGCAAGCCGGAGGCCCCGGCCGCGCAAGCGGCCAAGGCTGAAGGGCAGGGCGCCGGCAATGGCGCTTCGCAGCTCGATGCTGCGATCAAGTCCATGGAGAAAGCGAAGACGGTGGATGCTCTGGATGAAGCCTATATCCGCGCCGAAGCCGAATTCACAGGCGTTGAGCTCGAAACCTTGATGCGGGAATACCGTCGCATTAAGGCCGATCTCGGCAGCCTGATCTAACTCCAATCCACAACCCCGCGCTTCGGTGCGGGGTTTTCCGGGGCGCATTTATGGAGTGCGTCACGGAAAACCGATTTCTCTCTCTGGCGTAAGCCAGGGGAAAGAAGGTAGCTGGCCTTCCGAAACAAACAGCATAAAGGCGACAGCCGGGCGACCGGATGTCATATACAACCCCACCGGGGACGCGTGTCCCCGGGCGTGGGGCTACGCGCCTCCGGCGGATTCTCGTTTGGAGGTGCAATGAACGTCGTAGTGAATCATCAGCAGGAGCTGTTCGTCGTTCCCGCTGGTCAGGGAGTTTCGACCCTGGGCTTCGAGTATGTCTTCGGCCAGTTGAAGCAACTCGTCGCCAGGCTGAACCTCCCGATCACCGTCCGCGAGGACGAGAAGGGAACGATCGGGCAATACGCCGACTACCAGCGGGCGATCGGCGAAGCCAGGAAGGCGAACCTCAAGGAGACCTGGTTCCACCCGAACACCCCGGTCGAGGTGCGCCGCATCCTCGAGCGATATCGCAAGAGCGGCAACCCGATCCGCATCTTCTACGGGGACACGGAGACGGGCCGCGATTGGCTGGAGGAGAACGACGTGGTGGGCATCGTCGCCCGCTCGTGCGGCATCTTCAAGGTGCCGCTTCTCCTTGCGAGCGGCGAATCGTGGGGCAACGGCATCCTCGATCACTGCATCGTCAGGCTGATGGATACGGAGTCGCGCAGGGTGCTCTGGACGCATCCGAAGTACCAGGCGCCGGTGATGCAGATCGTGGCCGAACGGCAAGGCAGCTACACGCATGCCGTCTTCGTCAGCGGTGAGCTCCATGCCCGCTTCCCGAGCTACGCCAAGGCTGCCCAATGGGTTGCTTTCATGGCCGGCGAGTGCATGGAGGCGCCGCGGTAGCCCACGATTCAACAACCACGGCGGGAACGTCATGCTTCCCGTCAGGGGCATGGTGCGACCGCCATTTTCGTCTCATGACAGAAAGGATTTTCACCATGTTGAACAAAGTGCAGTTGATCGGCTTTCTGGGCGCGGATCCCGATGTTCGCTACACCCAGGAGCAGGAAGCCGTCGCCCGCGTGCGCATCGCCACCAGCGAAACCTGGAAGAAGAACGGCGAGAAGCACGAGAGGACCGAATGGCACAACGTCGTTTTCTTCGGGAAGCTCGCCGAGATCGTCGGCGAGCATCTGAAGAAGGGCTCCTTGGCGTACGTCGAGGGCCACCTTCAGACGCGCTCGTGGGAAAAGGATGGCGAGAACCGCTATACCACGGAGATCGTCGCTGAAGCGATGAAGATGCTCCCCGGCGGCAAGGCCAAGGCCGAGTCCCAGGGCAAGTCGCAACAGCCCAGTAACGATGGACCGTTCTGAAAGGAGGCATCATGTTGCTGACAGAGACTGATGCCGAGAGGAAGTGGTGTCCTTTCGCGGCATCCAATCCAGATAACACGTCGTGCATCGCTGATAGTTGCGCAATGTGGCGCTGGACACAGATCACCAATCCTTCGAACGGGGCTCGACGGTTCCGGGAGGCAGACAACCCTGCCGCCGAAACCGAGCAGGAAGCCGGTACCAAGCCGGAACACTGCCATGGCTGGGAGTTCTGCCCCTGCGTGGAGGATCCGGCCGGCTGGGTCGAGCCAGCAGCCGAAGCCGATAAGCGCCGCCTCGGCTATTGCGGCCTTGCCGGCAAGCCTGAGCTTTGATCGCGGGAGGCGGCGATGGAAATCATTACCGTCACCCTGCCGGCCTATTGGGCTTCGGCGCTCATCAACGACGACTGGACTGGGCTGGAATACGCGGCTCCGGATGAAGCGGTCAAGGCGAAAGCCTGGCAGATGGAATCCGGGTTACGTGTTCTCTCGTGCAGCGAAGAGCAATTCGTTGCGCGATTCGATGGTCTCCTGACTGAGTGTCTGGAGTACCACTGCACGCGGCCTTGACGCCACTAAACCCCAGCCGGGGAGGGAATCCCCGGCTGGGGAGCCTCCTCGCGCTGGTTCCTTCTACACCCCGGACCGGGGCATCCCCAAGTGCCTCCCTTTCGGCGGTGCTTCGGGATGCCCCGATCGGGGCTTTCCAGGAGAGGACCATGACGAAAGAGGAGTTGGACCGCCTCAAGGAAGAGGTGCTACGCATGGCGCGTGGGAACTGGGGAGTAATCCTCGGGGCTCTCGCGCCGCAACTGCAGGCCGCGCTCGATCGGGCCGGTCGCCATGTGCCTTGTCCGGTGCATGGCGGCAAGGATGGGTTCCGCGTTTTCAAGGACGTGGACGACACCGGAGGCACTGTCTGCAATACCTGCGGGGTCAATTCCGACGGTATTGCGACACTCATGTGGGTGAATGGCTGGCGCTACGCCGCCACCCTCAAGGCTGTGGCCGACTACTTGCGTGTGGGAGTTCGCACGGCGAGACCCGCGCGGAAAGTGGCGAAGCTCGAGCTCCAGAAGGGCGATGAGGACGAGCGACTCAGGCAATCACTCAACCGGGTATGGAACGAGTCGATTTCGATCTCGGATCGTGACGCCGAACCGGCCAGGCTCTACCTGGCGCGCCGCGGAATATCGATCTCGCCCCCGGAAACCCTCCGGTTCCATCCATCGCTGTCGTACTACGACGGCGACAAGAAGATCGGTGAATACCCGGCCATCATCGCAATGGTGACCGGCGCGCGGGGGAATCCGGTGACGATTCACCGGACTTACCTCACGCCAGACGGGAAGAAAGCCCCCGTCGAGTCGCCCAAGAAGCTGATGGCTTACCCGAAGGATCGCAAGATCGTCGGCGGGGCCATCCGGCTCACGGAGGCTGGCCTCCGGGTGATGGCGGTGGCCGAGGGACTGGAAACGTCTCTGGCGGTGATGGAAGGGACAGAATTGCCGGTGTGGTGTGCGGTCAACGCGCTTCTGCTGGAAAACTTCGTCCCGCCCGAGCCGGTAGAGCGCGTCCTCGTCTTCGCGGACAAGGATCGGCCAACCGAGCAACATCCCAAGGGTCACGGACAGGAAGCCGCCAAGCAACTCGTCCAGCGGCTATGGGAGATGGGAATCAAGGCATCGGCCATCGTTCCGGCCGGGGACATCCAAGTGGGGCAGAAATCTCTGGACTGGCTGGACATCCTGAACCGGGACGGAAAGGCCGGCTTCCCCACCGTTCAATCCATCGAGGCGCATCTGATGCGCCGCGCAGCCTGAAGGAGATGATGCCATGTACGGGATCATCGACTTCACCCGGATCGACACCGAACCGGGAGCGGCCTCGGCGTTCGCGCCGCCCATGGGCTTCGATGGGGACTACCGCGAGTACATGCGGGAGCGCTGGTGGCAGGATCCCGGCGTTCGGCAGCATGTTGCGGTAGTGGGACGGATGTTCGCCAGGGGAGAGACCGTGACGTTCTGCGGTTCCTTCGCCGTCGAGGCGCGACGGATCGCGGAAGCGGTCCGGCCGTGACATTAGCGCCCCGCCGCAAGGCGGGGCTTTTCCGAGCGCATCGTGGGCGGTGCGCTGCGAAAAGCCAGCATTTCTCCCTGTCGGTTCAGCCGATGGGCGGATGGTCCTAGCTGGGGACCTGAAACAAACAGCATCGAGTTGGAGCCAGGCGGGGAAACCTGCCTGTCCCAGAAACATACCCCAGCCGGGGAGAAATCCCCGGTCGGGGATCTCCTTTGCGCTGGGTTCAGCTCAACGCCCCTTCGATAGGGCCTGCCATAGCGTCCGTCAGGGGGTTACGGCAGGCCCTATCAGGGGCCTCTGTTGTAACCAAAGCGAAAGGAGATGACCATGAAAGTATTGGATTCGATCCAACACAAGGGGCTGCACAAGCTCCTGCTGGTCGAGGACGGTGGAGAATTCTCCGTTCTCGGCCAAGCAATCAATCGCAGGGCAGTCCCCGTCCAGGGGCATCTCACCTGCGATGCGGCAAAGGCTTTCTGGAGGCGAGTCTGCCTCTGCCACTTCTACGGCGTCACGCACAACCTGCACGACGCCGAAGTGCTGGCGGAACGGCGTATCGCCACGATTCACTGACGGGAGGGACTGGTCATGACCATCGAACTCCAAGAGGTGAGCGCCAGGGAGCTGGCGAAGAAGTACTTCCGCGGCGGCGAGAAGTCGCTTGCGGAACTCAAGGCGCGGATTGCCTGCGGGCTGGCGGCTCGTGAGATCGACTGCGAGACGCAAGCCCGCGTGTTCGAGGAGGCACTGGAGTATGTCATCCTGGGCGGTCGAATCAACGCGACCGCCGGGGTTGAAGGCGTGAACACGACGATGGTGAACTGCTTCGTGCAACCCATCGCTGATTCCGTCTTCGATCCGGTGGATGGTGTGCCGGGTATCATGGAGGCAGCAAGGCAGGCGGCGCAGACGATGCGCCTGGGCGGTGGGGTCGGATACGACTTCAGCCCCATCCGGCCGAAGGGGGCTTGGATCGCCAAGACCAAGTCCCTTGCTTCTGGTCCGATATCGTACATGGAGATTTTCAACTCCATGTGCTCGACGGTGATCTCCGCCGGCGCCAGGCGTGGCGCCCAAATGGGCATCCTGCGCTGCGATCATCCGGACATCGAGGACTTCATCGTCGCCAAGCGCGTCGATGATGCGAACATGCCCTGGGACCGGCGCCCGTTCCGGAACTTCAACCTCTCGGTTGGGGTGACGGATGCGCTGATGCAGGCCGTCGAGGTCGATGGCGAGTTCGAGTTGGCCCATGTGGCCGAACCCGGACCTGACATCAAGGCCCAAGGAGCCTATCAGCGTGAAGACGGGAAGTGGGTGTACCGCAAGGTTCGCGCCCGCGACCTCTACGACAAGATCATCCGTGCAACCTATGATCGCGCGGAGCCTGGGGTCGTTTTCCTGGACAGGATCAATCGGGATAACAACCTCCGGTATATCGAGACCATCGCAGCGACCAATCCGTATGCATGCGGCCTGCCGGCGGAATCCGGCATGGAAAACCCGCTCTGATCGACTCGGAAGCCCAGGCGTGGGCGACGAGGGGCAAGCAGGCGAATGCTGTGCAGCCCGAACGACTGAGCGAGCGGGCGTCCACCTTGGACGGTGCAACAGTCTGAGCTCCCGTATGACGCGACAAAAGAAGCGGGAGAGGAAACCCGAAGCGGTTTCCCGCCAGCTGTATGGCTGGTCGGTAGGCGAATGCCGAAAGTAACAGAATGGTGGGGAGCAGCCTCTGCCTCCCTATGGTTGCTGCGATCTCGGGCACGTGAATCTGACCAAGCTCGTGTGTGAGCCTTTCACGCCGAGGTCCTGGTTCGACTTCGACAAGCTCGAGGAAGTGGTTCCGGTACTCGTCCGTATGCTGGACAACGTGCTGGATCTGACCACATGGCCGTTGCCGGAACAGCGGCGTGAGGCGCAAGCCAAGCGTCGCATCGGCATCGGTATCACGGGTCTCGGTGATGCGCTCATCATGCTGGGCCTGAAATACAGCTCGGTGGAAGGGCGTGAATTCGCGAGGCGAGTCATGGAGCGGATACGCGACGTGGCTTACCTGGCATCGGTGGAGTTGGCGAAAGAACGCGGGGCGTTTCCCCTGTTCGACGCCGACAGATACCTGGAGGAGGGCACGTTCGCGAGCCGACTCCCTGCGGACATCATGCAGGAGATATGGAAACACGGCATCCGCAACAGTCACCTCCTGAGCTTGGCACCCACCGGAACAGGGTCGCTCACCTTCGGCAACAACTGCTCAAGCGGTTGCGAGCCGGTCTTCGATTTCGTCCAGATGCGCAAGATCAAGCAGACGGATGGATCGGAGAGGGTTGAGGAAGGTCTGATGGACTACGCCTACCTCGTCTATCGCAAGATGGGCGGGGATGCGCAGCGTCTGCCGGATACCTTCGAGTCGGTGGCAACCCTCAAGGTTGCCGACCACCTGGAAATGCTCAAGGTGCTCGCGCCCTACGTCGATGCGGCGATCAGCAAGACGGTCAACGTCCCGGCCGATTACGGCTTCGACGACTTCAAGGGCATCTACCTCGATGCCTGGAGGGGTGGGCTAAAGGGCATTACGACCTACCGACCGAACAGCGAGATCGGTTCCGTACTGATCTCGTCGAGCGAGGCAAAGAAACAGGCGGAAGACCTGGATTCGACCGACCCGGACCGCAGGTTCAGGCTGGCGAAGCTACCGGAAACAGTGATGAACAGCCTGCGCTGGCTGGACCGGCCGTACATGCCGGACGGCAATCCGTCCTACACCTACATGGTGGAGCTGCCAGGAGGCGGCTTCTCCGTGCAGATCGGTTACTTCCACAACACGGGTGTGCATCCGTTCGAGGTGTGGATCAATGGCTCGGAGGCTCCGAGAGGGCTGGGAGCCATTGCCAAGACGCTGTCGGCCGATATGCGGGCCTTCGACAAAGGGTGGCTGCAACTGAAGCTGGACGCGTTGCTGAAATGCGACGGCGATCCGGTGGATGTGGCGACGCCGCCCACCGGAGAGCTCACACGCATGCGGTCTGTCGTGGCGGCGACGGCCAAGATCATCGGCTATCACGCTCACAAGATCGGCTGGCTTCCTGGGGACGACGGAGACCTGATGTCGGCCATGATGTTCCGCAAGGAACCGAAAACCGGCACGGGCGGCACGCTGTCGTGGACCGTGGATATCAAGAACCCGGCAACGGGGGATGATTTTGCGATGTTCCTGAAAGAGTTGGAGATGCCCGATGGCACGCGCCGGCCATATTCGGTGTGGCTGGCAGGCGACTATCCGAAGACTCTGGACGGACTCTGCAAGCTGCTATCCATCGACATGCGGATCATTGATCCAGCCTGGATCGGCATGAAGCTGCGCAAGCTCACGAGCTACAAGGAACCGCAGGGGGATTTCCTCGCACGGGTGCCTGGTAGCAAAAAGCAAGCGAACTTCACATCCACGGCGGCCTACATGGCGAGGCTGCTCATTCACCGCTACCACCAACTCGGCCTCCTGAATGAGGACGGGACGGTGGAGACCAGGAACTCCTTCCTGGGTTCTGAAGCGGGCGGGAGTGATGCGGCCGGCCGTGGCAGCCACGTCATCGCCGGGAAGAGGTGCCCCGAGTGTGGAGTCGATGCCGTCGTGAAATACAACGGCTGCGACAAATGCACGAATTGCGGGTACGTCGGCTCCTGCGGTTGATATACCCCCTGCGCCGCGAGGCGCGGGGGATTTTCAAAGAGGCGTGATGCGCTTCTTTGGAAATCCTCTGGGTTCCGTAATGGACGCAGGGATAAGCGGTAGCTGGCCGCGCTCGATGAGCGAAGCAGCACTTAAGCAGGCGTTCTGGAACCCGGACGCCTTTCACAACCCTGCGGGGACATCCTCTGTCCCCAAAGGGGCGAGGTGTCTCCGCAAACTTCAACGTTTTCGGCAGGAGACACACATGGTCAAGGTCAAGACGTTCATTTCTGATGCCCAGTGGCAGCGCAGGCAACATCAGATGCTGATCGAAATGGCAAAAGACCCGGAGCAGGCTCGCCGTCTCATCGAAAAGATGGACGAGCACCCGGATCTGCGCCAGGGGCTCTGGGATGTTTACTGCGAGGCGATGAGAACTATCGGCGGTCTGCCGGAGTGACTTTCTCGTCGAGCAGCAAGAGCTTGAGCAGGCGCGCTTCGTGCGTGCCCTGCTCGAACATGGGAAGGTGTATGTCGATGAAGCGGTTCAAGCCATCCACGGTGCGCACGCCTTGAGGCGTGGAGCCGGTGAGTATGGATAGGCGCTTTACGTCCTTCCCGTGCAATCTGATCTGGTTGCCGCTGCGAATCATGCGAGCAGTCTAGCACGGCAGATTTCAAAACCCCAAGCGGGGACACCCTCTGTCCCCGCTTGGGGACATGGTGTCTCCGCAGATCTTCTCAAGGAGGCATTAATGAAAGAGAAACGCGAATACCCCGACTGGGGGATGTTGTTTAAATCGATCTTGGATCAGCCAGGCCGTCTGGCTGATTACTATAGTCTATTCCACAGGTACAGCCTTGGGAATCAGGCTCTTGCCATCGGGCAGCTATGCTCGATGGGGGTCCAGATAGGCCCCATTTCCAGCTTCAATGGCTGGAAAAAGCTTGGCCGCAAGGTCAAGAAAGGGGCCAAAGCCATCGGCCTCTGGATGCCTGTCGTCAAGAAGCAAGTCGTCCTGAAGGACGATGGGACTCAGGAAGAGAAGGTCAGCCGGTTCTTCATCATGAAGAACAACTGGTTCGCGCTTTCTCAGACCGAGCCCATCGACCCCAATGGCGCCGGCATGACAGTCGTGCCGGAAACTCCCAAGTGGGATAAGGTGAGGGCATTGAACGGTCTCGGAATCAAGGAGGTGCCATTCAGTGAAGTGAATGGCAATGCCCAAGGGTTCGCGAGACCAACTCATGGCGAAATTGCCATCAACCCACTGGCGGCAATGCCGTGGAAGACGCTGTTCCACGAAATCGCCCACTGTCTGCTGCATTCGAAAGAAGCGCAGATGGTGGACGGCGGGGAGGCGAACTACGCCATCGAGGAGGCCGAAGCGGAGGCCGTGGCCTTCCTCTGCTGCGCGACTCTCGGATTGCCTGGGCTCGACGAGAGCCGCGGCTACATCCAGAATTGGCTTGGCTCGGAAAAGCAAACCGAAGAGTTCGCGAAGAAGAGCGCGGCACGGGTCTTCTCTGCGGCGGACAAAATCCTCAAGGCTGGTTCAGATGTCGCCAAAGAGGAAGGAGAGGCTGAAGCCAACGCCTGCACAACGGGAGATTCGGCATGAACAGACGCGAATTGCTGTTCTCTACCTCCGAGCGCGATGGGCTGACTTACGTCAATCCGTTGCCGGCGTGTCATTCGGCCTGCTGGTGGCGGGATGTGTTGGCGAAGATAGGTCGTTACATTGACCGGATCTTGTGCTTGCGGCAAGGGGGGCTCCATGGACAAATTCCTGGTTCCCGCTGAGCTCTGGCAGCAGATCGCATCAGCCAACTCCTGTCACCTTGCGGTCGAACAGAAAGGCAGTAGGCCTGTTTCTGTTCGGACGGCGGAGTATGGGGGCTTTCTCTATACGGCCTTTGGAGCCCTCTACGGACCCTTCGGGGAGGCCAGGAAACCCTACGTGGACGCCTACCGGCTGTTGCCGACAGTGATGTACACAGGGGAAACCACGCTTGCGTACCACGACGAGGAAGCCATCCGGGCTGGACAGCGCGACCGTGGAGACCATTCTGGCCTGATCGTTGCAGCGAAAGGCGAGCTGATGGTGTGCGCGGAACGGGTGCGATTCCTCATGGACCTGCCCGGAACGCGCCCACTGTCGCTGGCCGAGGCCTCGGCCTACGACGAAAGTAGGCGGATGAGCGGTTGGCGTGCGCTCTGGTACGGCAGCAAAGAGCCGGACTGGTTCTCTCTGCGGGGTCATCCGGTCGTGGTATATCGAGGACACAAGACCCTCGACGATGACCGAGCCGTGCTGCTCTGGAAGCACGACGGAGCAATACATGAACTCGGAATCGGCGACGATGTGCTCCTCGACGGAGTAGATCGAGAGCGAGTGCCGCTGGCAAGCAGTGTCCAGTTGGCGCTCTTCTGATCATCCCAGAACCCAGAGCGGTCGTCCATGCTGGACGGCCGCTCTGGGATGTTTTCTGCTTAACAAAACGAGGATTTTTGGTATGCTTTCCTTGGCGTGCCAGTAGCACGCCAAGGAAAGCAGAATTCCAGCCGCTGGATATTCCGGCGACTCGATCCTCCTAGCTGGGGAGGCGAAACAAACAGCATCCAAGGCGATCAGGAAAATCCTGGTCGCGTCAATTTTCCCCACCGGGGCATCATGCCCCGACTGGGGTCTGGTGCCCATTTTTCATTCAAGGAGGCACCATGAAAGACCTTTCAAATGCTGACCTACTGGCCATACTGGTGGGCGGCGCATCGGCTAAGGCGCTGGCGGCCATGCCGCTCGCCGAGTTGTTCGGATTTTCCAAGCCGAGGCAGATGCAGTTGTGCGAGGAGCCGGCGACTTACACCGTCCATCCGGCCCTGGCTGCGGCAAAGGAGCTTTTCGTTCGCTGCATCCGGGAGTGCATGGAGGGTGAAGACCTATGCTTCTCTTCTCCGGAAACCGTCAAGACGTTTCTGTGCTCGAAAATCGGGCATCTGGAACATGAGTCGTTCTGGTGTCTGTGGCTCGATGCACAGAACCGTCTCATCGACGCAGGCGAGCTTTTCCGCGGCACGCTGACCCAAACCAGTGTCTATCCACGGGAGGTCGTGAAGAAGGCTCTTGCCGTCAACGCGGCGGCAGCGATCTTCGCTCACAATCATCCGTCCGGATCGCCGGAGCCCTCGCGGGCCGACGAGATGCTGACCAGTACCCTCAAGTCCGCCCTTGCGCTGGTGGATGTCAAGGTGCTTGACCATTTCGTCGTCGCCGGGAATCAGGCCACGTCGTTTGCTGCGAAAGGGCTGCTGTAATGGGCGCGTTCAAACCCTTCCGGCAGGAACTGACCCTGATCGTGGATATCGATGAGCGGGGCTGGTTCAAGGCCCACGTCGAGAACCAGAACGGCAAGACGATCTTCGAGTTCTCGAACGAGGACGAGGAGACCGGCTGGCCGAGCGAAGATGGGCTGTGGCTCATCGAAGACGGTTTCATGCGGCACGGGCGCGATACCGACGGGCTTCTGAGTTATCTGAAGTCTGCCGGGCTCGCAAAACCTGGCGCCGTCATGCGAGTGGAGGGGTGACCGATGATCGGCCATTATCTCTACGCAAGAGGCAGCAAGTCCTTTTGCATGCGCCTAGGCGAAGAGCTTGAGCGCACGCAAGGGTTGACGTCATGGACGGTCGCCCCACTGAATGCCGACAAAGGCATTTGGGGGCTGTTCATCTAACCCCGTCGACAGACGGATTCCCCAACCGGGGCCATTATCCCCGGTTGGGGGATGTGGCCCCTTCCGTTAATGAAGGAGTCATAAAATGGCGTTTATCGCTAAAGTAAAAATCCTCGTCGATGAAGTCGACACCGGGAGCCATCCGGTGGGATGGCTCTTGGTGGGTTTCCTAATCTGAAAGGAAATTCATATGAAACTAAATGTAGTTCTTGGGCAAGACCTCTCGGCATATGCCGAGATCGAAATCGATGTCCCACAGGATTCCTCGGAAGA
>OGCL01001565.1_pt1 | contig 18888 bp, 18 predicted proteins | sample 1570041 | NCBI WGS metagenome assembly OGCL01 (sample SAMN06266162, study PRJEB24511) | hot springs metagenome | isolation source: Hot spring water | place: South Africa: Limpopo | collected 2015-06-22
TCCTTAGTCAGCTTGTCGAGAACCATGACGAGCGAGCGCAGCGAGTTGCCGTGTGCTGCCACCAGCACCTTCTCGCCGCGCAGCACGCAGGGCAGGATTTCGGTCAGGTAATAGGGCCAGACTCGCGCGCCGGTGTCGCGCAGGCTTTCGCCGCCCGGCGGCGGGATGTCGTAGGAACGGCGCCAGATATGAACCTGCTCCTCGCCCCACTTGGCGCGGGCGTCGTCCTTGTTGAGGCCGGAGAGATCGCCATAGTCGCGCTCGTTCAGAGCCTGATCCTTGATCGTCTCGAGACCGGTCTGACCGACGTTTTCGAGAATGATGTTGCAGGTCTTCTGCGCGCGCGTCAGCACGGACGTGAATGCGATATCGAACTTGATACCGTAATCGGCGAGTGCCTTGCCGCCGGCATTGGCTTCCTGCACGCCGAGCTCGGTGAGATCAGGATCACGCCAGCCGGTAAACAGGTTTTTCAGGTTCCAGTCGCTCTGGCCATGGCGCACGAGCACGAGTGTACCGGTCATCGACAATTCCTCTCTTGACGATCAGGGGGTGGAGTTGAGCCCGAGCACATCGAGCATGGTGTAACGTCCGGGCTTCTTGTCCCGCGCCCAGGTGGCGGCCTTCAGCGCGCCGCGGGCAAAGAGCGAGCGATCGGTCGCACTATGAGACAGGGTGATGAGTTCGCCTTCGCTGGCAAACAGCACCTGATGTTCGCCGATCACGGAGCCGCCACGCAGCGTGGCAAAGCCGATCGAGCCTTCCTCGCGCGGTCCTGTATGGCCGTCGCGCACCCGGACCGAATGATCGGCAAGCGAGATACCGCGGCCTTCAGCCGCTGCTTCGCCGAGCAAAAGCGCGGTTCCTGAGGGCGCGTCGACCTTGTGCTTGTGGTGCATTTCGAGCACTTCGATATCCCAGCCGGCGGCATCGAGCGCGCGTGCCGCCTGCTTGATCAGCACTGACAGCAGGTTGACGCCGAGGCTCATATTGCCCGACTTCACCACCCGCGCATGCCGTGCCGCTGCATCGATCTTTGCCTCATGCTCCGGCAGGCAGCCGGTGGTGCCGATCACATGCACGATGCGCGCCTGAGCGGCGAGTGCCGCAAATTCGACGGTCGAAGCCGGCGTGGTGAAATCGATGACGCCATCGGCATGCAGGAAGGCCGCCAGCGGATCGTCGGTCACGGCAACGCCAAGCTTGGGCACACCAGCCAGTTCGCCCGCATCCTGGCCCAGCGCGGCAGAGCCCGCCCGTTCGACCGCTGCATGCAGCACAAGGCCCTGGGTCTCGCTGATCAGTTTGATCAGCGTCTTGCCCATGCGACCGGCGGCACCAACGACGACGAGCTTCATGGGCTTATCCATGCGGGTCTATTCCTGAATGCTGTGCAGGCCGTTGGGTGCGGCCTGCAGGTTGTTGAGGCGAGCGTAAAGACCACCCGGCTGCTGCGCAAGGCTCTCATGTGTGCCTTCTTCGACCACCTGGCCATGCTGCATGACGATGATCTTGTCGGCGTTGACGACGGTCGAGAGACGGTGCGCAATCACGATCACGGTACGGCCCGCCATGGCGGCATCCAGTGCCTGTTGCACGGCGGCTTCCGATTCCGTGTCGAGAGCCGAGGTGGCCTCGTCCAAGAGCAGGATCGGCGCATTGCGCACCAGCGCACGGGCGATGGAGAGACGTTGCCGCTGGCCGCCTGACAGGGTCACGCCGTTCTCGCCCACCGGCGTGTCATAGCCCTGCGGCTGTGCGAGGATGAAATCATGCGCATTGGCAAGCCGTGCTGCATCCTCGATCTCGGCGTCGGTCGCCTCAGGGCGGCCATAGCGGATGTTGTCACGGATCGTGCCCTCGAAAAGATAGGGCTGCTGGGAGACATAGGCGAGATGCTGGCGCAACGAAGCTTTGGTGACATCAGCGATATTCTGCCCGTCGATCAGGATTTCCCCGCTTGCGGGATCGTAGAAGCGGGGAACAAGGGTGATTACGGTCGACTTGCCCGCGCCCGAAGGGCCGACCAAAGCTGTCGTCTTGCCGCCCTCTGCGGTGAAGCTCAGCTTTCGCAGCACAGGCGGGTTGGCGCCGTAGGCAAACGTGACGTCGCGGAACTCAATGTTCGCATCCGTGACAGCAAGTGCAGAAGCGCCCGACTTGTCGCGTTGGTGCGGCTGCGTATCGAGGATCTCATAGATCATCCGGGCATTCACTGCGGCGCGTTCCATCTGCACCTGCAACCGTGCGAGGCGCTTGGCGGGCTCGTATGCGAGCAGCAACGCGGTGACGAAGGAGAAGAAGGCACCCGGAAGAACGCCCGCATAGATTGCTTGGTAAGCGGCATAGGCCATGACACCGGCAACCGAGAAACCGGCCACCGTTTCCGTCATCGGCCCGTTGCGTTCGCTGAGCTGTGCGATCTTGTTGGCGCGACGCTCGGCCTTGTCGATGGTCGTCTGGATCTTGTCCTGTAGCTGGCCTTCCATGGTGAAGGCCTTGACGATGGCGATGCCTTGGACCGTTTCCTGCATCGCGCCGAGCACATGGGAATTGAGAATGATGCTCTCTTTGGTCGCACTGCGCAGACGCCTCGAGAGGTAACGCAGACCGATCAGCAAGGGCGGCGCCAATGTGAAGACGATCAGCGTCAACACGATGTCCTGAATGATCATGACACCAATCAGCGCGACCAGAGTGACGAGATCGCGGGCCAGCGATGTGACGGTAAGATTGAGGACGTCCCGGACACCATTGATGTTCTGGTTGATTTGCGCCGCAAGGCGCGCCGAGCGGGCCTCGCTGAAATAGCCAACGGAGAGCGTCATCAGGTGGGCAAATAGCCGCTTTTGATAGCGGGCGACGATATTGTTGCCAATCTTGGACAGCGTCACAGCCTGCCCATAGCCGGCGAAACCGCGCAGAACGAAAGCCAAGAAAATCGAGCCGCAGATGATCCAGACGAGGTCAGCCCTTCGGTTTGCGAAGGCCTCGTTAATCACCGATTCCATGATCCACGCGGTAAAGGCCGTTGTCGCCGCGACAGTCAGCAGGCACATGATGGCAAAGGCGTAGCCCTTGATGTGCTCGCGTCCGTTCTCCGCGATCACGCGCTTCAAGATGGCGGTGACGCTTTCGATGTCAGCCCTGCGGCTTTCGGTGTCCTTGGCGTCCAAGAAGAAAAACCCTGTACGATTGCAACCTCACGCCAGCGCAGGCGCCGCCGCTCTATAACCAGTCGGCGCGCCTTTGGCCATAGGTGGCCGGGTAGACGCTCAGCGCCAGTGGCGACCTTCGGTGGCAAGCCCGAAGTCTGCAGGTGCTGTCGCGAAGGCGGCCAGACCATGCAGGGCGGCCTGCGGATGGGTCACGACGAAGGTCGGAATCCCATGCATGACTGCCTGGTGGGGTGCCTTGTCCTCGAAGGCGGCGCGGAACTCGCCGCTCTGCAGCGCTGGCAGGATCTTCGGCGAGATGCCGCCGGCCAGGAACACGCCGCCCTTGGCCATGAAGATCAGCGCCAGATCGCCTGCAACGCGACCGAGATAGGTGGCAAACAGGCTGAGCGCTTCGCCCGCCAGCGCGTCCGCACCGGATATGCCGGCAGCCGATACCTGAGCCGGGTCGCTGTAGCGAGGCGTCCGATTGCCATCGGCCTTGCACAGCGCCTGATATATGTTCATCAGGCCCCGACCAGAAAGCAATTCCTCGGCCGAGATCCGGCCGAGCGTCGCGCTCGGGTCGCGCACCGGTGTCAGATGCGGCCAGATCTGGTGGTCGCGCACGGTGCGGGGGCCGACATCCACATGTCCGCCTTCGCCCGGGACCGGGAACCACATGTCGCGGGCCCGCACGAGGCCGGCAACCCCGAGGCCGGTGCCGGGGCCCAGAACCACACGCGAACCGAGCGGCGCCTCGCTGAGAGAGCCGAGATGCTGGCGATCCTCGACCCCGAGCGTGGCGGCGGCAAGTGCCTGAGCCTCGAAATCGTTGAGCAGCAGGACTTCGGAAAAGCCGAGCTCAGCCATCAGCACCTTGGGGCGAACAACCCAGGGGCAATTCGTCAGCGGCACCTCGTCGCCCTTGATCGGGCCGGCCAGCGCCAGGATCAGCGAGCGCGGCTTGTGACTCGTCGTCTCCAGAACGCAGGTGCGGATTGCATCGTCGATCGTGGCGAAATCCTTGTTCACCACGTTCGGAAAGCTGATCCTCTCGCCGCTTTCGTCGATCAGGATCGAGAAGCGCGCATTGGTGCCGCCGATATCGCCGATCAGGATCGGAAAGGGCAGTGTGTCGTCGCGATGTGTCTGGGCCATGGTCTGTCCGGTTTTGGTACCGCTGCCTCAGGCAGTCAGGGTCTGCATCAGGATATCGGCGGTTGCGAGGTTCAGCGCCATCGGAATGTCGTAGACGGTCGCCAGCCGCATCAGCGCCTTGACATCCACATCATGGGGCATGGGAGTCAAGGGGTCGACGAAGAAGACCAGCATGTCCACTTCCCCCGTCGAGATCAACGCGCCGATCTGCTGATCGCCTCCGAGAGGCCCGCTTTTCAGCCGCGTCACGTCGAGTTCCGGCATGGCATCCTTGATCCGACCGCCCGTCGTGCCGGTCGCCACGATTCGCCAATCCCTGAGCTTGGCCTGGTGACGCCTGGCGAACTCCGCCATGTCGTCCTTCTTCTGGTCATGCGCGATCAGGGCGATGCAACGGGTGCGGCTCACGATAGGTCCCCAGATGATTTAAATCGATTTGATGGACCCATCTAGCGCAGCCAGTGGGACTTGAAAAGGTGCCAGAGGGGAGGGTGCCTCACCAGTCAGTGGGACGCGGAGCGGGAACAGGGACCACGGCAGGGAGCTCAAACCGCGACTCTGTTGTTGCCGGTGCAACATAGGCCGAGGCCGCACTGAAAGGCATAGAGCCGCCGCTCGCCTGGTACGTCACTTCAGTCTCGCTCGAAGGCCCCCGGGCGTCCAGCACCATGGCACAAGCCTTGGGCAGGTCCGAGATCTGCATCGCCCGCGGCTTTGGTGCCGGCTTTGCGTTCGGATCCTTCTTCGGCGCCGCCCACGGCTCATCCGTGAACCACCAGGCCAGCGACTTGTCGCAGCCATCACCAGGGGGCACTGCGGCCTGCGGTTTGCAGCCGGTAGCACCTTCGGGGCAGCGCATGCGGATATGGAAATGTGCGTCATGGCCGTAGATCGGGCGGATCTTGCCAAGCACGGCCCGGTCACCGGTCCAGGTGTCGCAAAGTTTCTTCTTGATCGCCGGATTGACGAATATGCGCTCGACCTGCGGATAGCTCGCCGCCTGAACGACGACCCGTGCATGGGTATTCGTCCACAATCGACTATCGACCGTCAAAAACTTGTTCTTCGCCAGCATCGAGGTGAAAGGCATATCCTCCCTTTGCTGAGCGGACAGAGGCTGCGATGGCTTCGGCGTAAACCAGATATCGGCATCAAGGCCGATCTGGTGCGAGGCATGGCCCGACAACATCGGCCCGCCGCGCGGCTGGGAGATGTCACCGATCAGGATGCCCGAGCCCCATCCGAGCTGAACTGCGTCTTTTGAAAAGCGCTCCAGCAGCGCGATCATGTCGGGATGCCCCCAACGGCGGTTGCGCGACAGGCGCATCGCCTGCCATGTGGGTCCGTCGGTCGGAATAGCGACTGCACCGGCAATGCAGCCCTTGGCATAGGAGCCGTAAGGCGAGGGTTCGGCCTTGGCTGGCAATTGCATGCCTCCGAAGAGCTCTTTGGCTGGGCGCCCCTCGGCAAAGGCCGTATCGCCGTTGACAGTCGCGAAGGCCGAAGCCAGCATCAGTGCCGTGACTATCGGGCGCGCGCCCAAGGTCTTTTTCATCGTCTGTTTGTCCCCGATCTGTCTCATCCCCCGGCTTGTTGCCCAGGGTGAATCACCGATCAGTCTAGCCTGAAACAGAAATGGGGTGAATCTGCGGAAGCGCTGCCACTCACTTCTCCGTAAGCCGCCTGTATTTTGCCTCCATTTGTCCTATTCTGTTTTGTAACCACAGAAAATGCAGGGGATTTTGGGGTATGGGACTAAGCAGGACAAACGTCGCCACCTTGGCAGTCATCGCAATGTTGGGCCTGCCTTCCGTGCCGGCATCCGCACAGGAGCCTGCGGAGCCCTTCCGCCACGGCGTTTCCATTCTCGGTGATGTGAAGTATCCGCCCGGCTTTGCCCATTTTGAGTATGTGAATCCGGATGCTCCCAAAGGCGGCACTCTGCGCATGTCCTCCACGGGGACCTTCGACAGCTTCAATCCGGTTCTCGACAGGGGCGAGGTCGCGCCCGGAGTGGTGGCCAGCGTCTTCGACACACTGCTAAAAGATTCGAGTGACGAGATTTCCACCGGATATGGACTGCTGGCGGAAGGCGTTTCCTTTCCGGACGACATCTCAAGCGCCACGTTTCGGCTCCGCGCCGAAGCTCGTTTTGCTGATGGCGAGCCGGTGAAACCGGAGGATGTCATCTTCAGCTTCGAGAAGCTCAAGGAGCTGAACCCCCTCTATATGAGCTATTACAGTCATGTTGTCGCCGCCGAGAAGACGGGTGAGAGAGACGTCACCTTCCGCTTTGACCAAAAGAACAACCGCGAACTCCCGATGATCCTGGGCCAGTTTCCTGTCGTCCCAAAGCATTGGTGGGAAGCGAACGGGGCCGATGGCAAGCCGCGGGACATCGCCCGCACCACGCTTGAGCCGGTGATGGGATCCGGTCCGTACAGGATTGCCGAGTTCAAGGCCGGCTCAACGATCCGGTTCGAATTGCGTGATGACTATTGGGGCCGGGATATCAACGTCAATGTCGGCTACGACAACTTCCGCAACATCACCTACACGATGTTCGGCGATCGAGATGTCGAGTTCGAGGCCTTCCGCTCCGGCAACACGGACTTCTGGCACGAGACACGCGCGGCCCGCTGGGCGACCGGATTTGACTTTCCGGCAGCCAAGGATGGACGTGTCAAGAAAGAGGAATACGAGAACCCGTTCCGTGCCAGGGGCGTTATGCAGGCGCTGGTGCCGAACATGCGCCGCGAAATGTTCAAGGACCAGCGGGTCCGCAAGGCGCTCAACTACGCACTCGACTTCGAGGAGTTGAACCGCACCGTCTTCTACAATGCCTATTTCCGCGTCAGCAGTTTCTTCAGTGGAACCGAACTTGCTTCCAGCGGGCTGCCAGAGGGCCAGGAACTGGAGCTGCTGACAGATCTCAAGGACAAGGTTCCTGCCTCGGTTTTCGATACGCCCTACACAAATCCCGTCGGCGGATCTCCGCAGGCCTCGCGCGACAATCTGCGCAAGGCAGTCGAGCTCTTCAAGCAGGCAGGCTACGAGCTTCGGGGCAATTCCATGGTCAATGGGCAGACGGGTCAGCCGTTCCGCTTTGAACTCCTGCTCTCCAACCCGCAGCTGGAGGTCGTGGCGGTTCCCTATCAGCAGCAATTGCGCAAGATCGGGGTCGATATGTCCATCCGCACGGTCGATCCCTCGCAATACACGAACCGGACCCGCAGCTTCGACTATGACATGACCTGGACCGTCTGGGCCCAGACGCTCAACCCCGGCAACGAGCAGCGTGATTACTGGGGGTCGGCTTCGGTCAACCGCGAAGGCTCCCAGAACTATGCCGGCATTGCCGATCCCGCCGTTGATGCCCTGATCGAAAAGATCATCTTCCCGACCGATCGGGATGAGCAGGTTGCCGCCACCAAGGCGATGGACCGCGTCCTCCTTGCGAATGACTATGTGATCCCGCTCTATTACAGCGGCACGTCCCGCTATGCCTTCTGGGATAAGTTCGAGCATCCGGCTGAGCTTCCAACCTACAGCACCGGCTTCCCTTCGATCTGGTGGGCGAAGAATCCGTGATTTTGTCTCGGGGCTTGCGTGCCTTGCGTGAGCCACTAGGAATGAAGGGGGACGAATCGCGGTGAAATGGAGCAGCTGATATTGGCGAAGGATACGAGCTTGGAGAGCGTGACCAGATTTGATCTGGAACCGGGACGGCCCGCATGACCGCCTATATCCTGCGGCGTCTGCTGCTGATGATACCCACAATGATCGGCATCATGGGCATCTCCTTCATCGTTATCCAGTTCGCCCCCGGCGGCCCGGTGGAACAGGTCATCGCCCAGCTGAGCGGCCAGGGCGACAGTGCCGATGCCCGACTATCCGGCGGCGGCGACATGCTGGGCCAGTCCGCCGGCACGGAGGAGGGTGGTTCCCGTTATCGCGGCGCCCAGGGCCTTGATCCGGAACTGATCGCCAAACTCGAAAAGCAGTTCGGCTTCGACAAGCCGCCGCTGGAGCGTTTCCTGGAGATGATGTGGAACTACATCCGCTTCGACTTCGGCGAGAGTTTCTTCCGCAACACCTCGGTCATAGATCTGATTATCGAGAAAATGCCGGTTTCGATCTCGCTCGGCCTTTGGGTGCTCCTGATCTCCTATGCAATCTCGATCCCGCTCGGCATCAAGAAGGCCGTCTCGGACGGCTCCCGTTTCGACGTCTGGACGTCGGGCGTCATTGTCATCGGCTATGCCGTGCCCGGCTTTCTCTTCGGCATCCTCCTGATTGTTCTTTTTGCCGGCGGCTCCTTCTTCGACTGGTTCCCGCTAAGAGGCCTGACCTCCGACAATTTCGCTCAGCTCTCCTGGTGGCAGAAGATCCTGGACTACTTCTGGCACCTCGCTTTGCCGCTCACCGCACTTCTGCTTTCGGCCTTCGCGACGACGACGCTGCTGACAAAGAACTCCTTCATCGACGAGATCAAGAAGCAGTATGTCGTGACCGCCCGCGCCAAGGGCCTGGGCGAGCGGCAGGTGCTCTACGGCCATGTCTTTCGCAACGCCATGCTGATCGTCATTGCCGGTTTGCCGGGCGCCTTCATCTCCGCCTTCTTCACCGGCTCGCTGCTGATCGAGAACATCTTCTCGCTCGATGGCCTCGGTCGCCTCGGCTATCTCGCCATCGTCAACCGTGATTACCCGATCGTGTTCGCCACGCTCTATATCTTCTCGCTGATGGGCCTGGTGGTCGGGCTGATCTCCGATTTGATCTACACCTGGATTGATCCGCGCATCGATTTCGACCGGAGGGATGTCTGATGTCCACCGTCGAAACCACGATCGCCGCGCCACCGAAGAAGGGCTGGCTCAACCCTACGAACCGCCGCCGCCTGCAGAATTTCAAGGCAAACCGCCGAGGCTTCTGGTCCTTCTGGATCTTCATGGTCCTCTTCGTCTTGAGCATGTTCGCCGAATTCATCGCCAACGACAAACCGATCATCGCTTCCTACAAGGGCGAGATCCTTTTCCCCGTTGTCATCGATTATCCCGAGGAGAAATTTGGCGGCTTTCTCGCTGTTACCGACTACCGCTCGCCCTTCATATCGGACGAGATCAACGCCAATGGCTGGATGGTCTGGCCGCCGATCCGTTACTCCTATCGTACGGTCAATTCCGAGGTCCCGCGTTCGGCACCGACGCCGCCCTTTTGGATGATGGACAAGGAAACCCGCTGTGCCGCCTATCCGCTTGGCGCCGAGGATCCGAATTGCGTGCTGGGCAACATGAACTGGCTCGGAACTGACGATCAGGCCCGCGACGTCATGGCCCGCATGATCTACGGATTCCGCATCTCGATCCTCTTCGGGCTGGCACTCACCCTTGCCTCCGCCGCCATCGGTGTGACGGCGGGCGCCGTGCAGGGCTATTTCGGCGGCTGGACGGATCTCTTCATGCAGCGCTTCATCGAGATCTGGTCTTCGATGCCGGTTCTCTACATCCTGCTGATCATCGCAGCCATCCTGCCGCCCGGCTTCTTCGTCCTGCTCGGCATTATGCTGCTTTTCTCCTGGGTTGGTTTCGTCGGCATCGTGCGGGCGGAATTCCTGCGCGCCCGGAACTTCGAATATGTCAATGCGGCCCGTGCGCTCGGCGTCGGCAACTGGACGATCATGTTTCGCCATCTCCTGCCAAACGCCATGGTCGCGACCCTGACCTTCCTGCCCTTCATCCTCTCGGGCTCGATCACCACGCTTACCTCGCTCGACTTCCTCGGCTTCGGCATGCCACCCGGCTCGCCCTCGCTCGGCGAGCTGATCGCGCAGGGCAAACGCAACCTTCAGGCCCCCTGGCTCGGCCTCACCGCCTTCTTCACCATGTCGATCATGCTCTCGTTGCTGATTTTCGTCGGCGAGGCAGTGCGTGATGCGTTCGACCCAAGAAAGACCTTCCGGTGATGCTGGGTTCGTCAAGGGACAGTATCTGTGGCATGATGCGCCAAGAACCGATCAGGAGCGCGATGCGATGAACAAGATCGTCAGAGAGCATTATCCGGTTGAGAATCTGCCCGCCGATCTTCGAGAGGGGTTGGAAGCGGGCAGCACAGTTCGCGTCGTGCTGGAGATGGAAGGCGACGCCCCGAGCCCGACCAAAACGAGCTTTGACGAGTTCATGAAAAAGGTAGAGGCCTATCGCAGCCAGGACGACCGCCGCGTTACGACCGCCGAAGCCGTGGCGCGTATTCGGGAACTTCGCGACGAATGGGATGACTGATGCCGCAACGGCACCAAATCTACCTCGACACGAATGCCGCGATCTTGCTCGTTGAGGGTGATGGCCCTCTACGTGACTTGATGCGACACTTGACCAGCAAGGCATCATCTCGACCGAGCGCGATCTTGTCTACGAGCGCGTTGACTATTTCGGAACTGCTGGTGAAGCCATTGCGCGATGGCGATATGAGACTCGTTGAAGTCTACAGGGCTTGGGGCTCGGGTCTGCCGTGGCTACAGATCGTTCCCGTAGCGAGCAACATTTTGGATACCGCCGCACAATTTCGGGCGCGCCGGAACAGCTTGAAACTGCCAGATGCCATCCATGTCGCATCAGCTCTTGCTGTCGCCACCACGCATTTCTTGTCCGATGACCAAGGCATTTCCAACTCTGTGACAAGTTCGTCCTCGATAGAGCCTGACTTGTTTGAAGTTTGCCGCTTGGACGCGCCCTCTCTCACCTCCCTGATCGAAAGCCTCTCCGCATGAACGAACCCCTGCTCTCCGTGCGCGATCTCTCTGTCGCCTTCCACCAGGGTGGCCGCGAGAGCGTGGCGGTCGACCGCGTTTCCTTCGATATCGGCCGTGGCGAGATCGTCGCATTGGTTGGCGAATCGGGCTCCGGCAAGTCGGTGTCGGCCGCCTCGATCCTGAAGCTGTTGCCCTATCCGGCCGCCAGTCACCCCTCCGGTCAGATCCTCTTCGGTGGCCGTGACCTGATGTCCGCAAGCGAGCCGGAGCTCCGCTCCGTGCGCGGCAACGACATCACCATGATCTTCCAGGAGCCGATGACTTCGCTCAATCCGTTGCACACGATCGAGCGGCAGATTGCTGAAATCCTCGCGCTCCATCAGGGGCTTCAAGGTGCCTCCGCCCGTGCCCGCGTGCTTGAACTTCTGCACCAGGTCGGTATCCGCGAACCGGAGAAGCGCTTGACGGCCTTCCCCCATGAACTGTCGGGTGGCCAGCGACAGCGCGTGATGATTGCGATGGCGCTGGCCAACAGGCCCAAATTGCTGATCGCCGACGAGCCGACCACAGCCCTCGACGTCACCGTGCAAGCCCAGATCCTCGAACTTCTCGGGCGTCTCAAGACCGAGCATGGCATGTCCATGCTCTTCATCACCCATGACCTCGGCATCGTCCGCAAGTTCGCGGACCGCGTCTGCGTCATGACCAAGGGCGAGATTGTCGAAGCGGGCGCTGTAGAGGACATCTTCGAGCGACCCCAGGATGCCTATACCAAGAAGCTGCTTGCCTCCGAGCCGCGCGGCGAACCCCCGCTGCTGGACGAGACGAAGCCTGTTGTCATGCAGGGCGAGGACATTCGCGTCTGGTTCCCGATCAAGGCCGGCTTCCTCCGTCGCACCGTCGATCACGTGAAGGCCGTCGATGGCGTGGATCTCACGCTGCGTGCCGGTCAGACGCTCGGCGTCGTCGGCGAATCCGGCTCCGGCAAGACGACGCTCGGCCTCGCGCTGTCGCGCCTCATCTCTTCAAAAGGCCGAATCAGCTTCATCGGCAACGACATCAATGCCTTCTCCTACAGCGAGATGCGCCCTTTGCGCGATCGCCTGCAGATCGTCTTCCAGGACCCATTTGGTTCGCTAAGCCCTCGCATGTCTGTCGGCGAGATCATTGCCGAGGGCCTGAAGGTGCATGAAAAGCAGCTCTCGGCGGAGGAGCGCGACGCCCGTGTCGCCTGGGCGCTGGAGGAAGTGGGGCTCGATCCCGCCACCCGCTGGCGCTACCCGCATGAATTCTCCGGCGGCCAGCGTCAGCGCATCGCGATCGCCCGCGCTATGGTGCTGAAACCCCGTTTCGTCATGCTGGATGAACCGACATCGGCCCTCGACATGACGGTTCAGGCCCAGGTCGTCGATCTCTTGCGCGACCTGCAAGCCAAACACGACCTCGCCTATCTCTTCATCAGCCATGATCTGAAGGTGGTAAAGGCGCTCGCGAATGAGCTGATCGTCATGCGCGGCGGCAAGGTTGTCGAGAAGGGCCCGGCCGCAGAAGTCTTTGCAGCTCCCAAGGCCGATTACACCCGCGCATTGATGGCTGCAGCCTTCAATCTCGAAGCCGTCGAGGCCGGCGGTATCCGCCAGTAATGTGAGTTTCTAGATGTCCGATAAACGCCCCGTCGTCATCGACCTTCGGTTTGCCCGCGAAAGCGTCGTCGCCGCCCTCCGTTCCGCATTTCCGGATCGCCCGGTCATCGACATGGGCGATCCGGCCAATGCCGACCGCGATCTCTCCGAAGCCGAATTTGCAGTGGTCTGGAAGCCGGACCCGGCGCTCTTCCGCCGCGCCACGGGGCTGAAGGCCATCTTCTCCGGAGGCGCCGGCGTCGATCATATCCTCTCGACCTATGAACTGCCCGACCTCCCGATCGTGCGTTTTGTCGACCGCAGCCTGACGGATCGAATGAGCGAGTGGGTCGTCTGGCAATGCCTGCATCATCTGCGCAACGGCATCGCTTACGCCAGCCAGCAGCGAGATCGTGTCTGGCACGAAATTGCCGAACAACCGGAAGCGCGCGACGTGACCGTCGGCGTGATGGGCCTCGGCGTCCTCGGGGCTGATTCCGTTCGCAAGCTGCAGGTCATGGGGTTCAATGTCATCGGCTGGTCTCGAACCGCGAAGGTCATTGAGGGTGTCGAGACCTTCGATGCGTCTGGCCTCACCTCTTTCCTCGCGGGGACCGACATCCTGGTTGGCCTGCTGCCGCTGACCGAGGACACGCGCGGTCTCTATGACCGCTCCCTCTTTTCTAGGCTCCGCCGCACCGGACCACTGGGTGGCCCGGTGTTCCTCAACGCCGGCCGCGGTGGCAGCCAGAAGGAGAACGAGCTGATCGAGTGCCTCGCCGACGGAACGCTCAAGGCCGCGTCTCTGGATGTTTTCGAAAAGGAACCGCTCGCGGGTGAAAGCCCGCTCTGGTCGATGCCAAACGTGATCATCACGCCGCATGCCGCAGCAGCATCGGAAGTCCGTTCGTTGTTTCGCCATGTGGAAAACCAGATCGCCCGTCTGGAGAGGGGTGAGCCACTGGAATTCGTCGTCAACAGAACCTCTGGTTACTGAGTCACGCCGAATTCGCGGAACAAAGCGCGATAGCTCCCGTTTGTCTTGAGGAAACGCGCCTTGAGCGCTTCGAGAAAAACGGGAGCAACGACATGAGCAGCAGAACCGACATGCCCGACACGACCGATCGCCGGACCCGTGGTCTGAAGCCGGAACCCATGACGCCAACAGAAGCGCGTCAGGGATTTCGCGGAAAACCGATTCTGATCGTGCTTCTCGGCGGCCTCATCCTGGCGATGCTGGTCTGGATTCCGGCGGAATGGTGGGGCAACTCGATTGCACCGGAAAATCCCGCAAACCAGCCTCCTGAGCAAACCGCGCCAGCTCCTTCGGCCGTTGAACCCGGTGGCGCCAGCCCCAACATGCCGCAGTCCAACCCAACGCCTGGCCAGTGATCGCGACCTCTTTCCAGCGCTTCGGCTAACTGGACAAGCCGTCATGGATTGCCGATAACTGCTGCGGAAGCGGCCGGAGATTCCGGTTGCTCGCCGCAGCTTTTCATTGCGGGCGGGAAGGCAGTCGAGCATGACCAAGACAGATATCGCAACCAGGGTCTACAACCACACCTGGAAGCTTGATCCCATCATCCGCAGCCTGATCGACACGGACTTCTACAAGCTCCTGATGCTCCAGATGATCTGGAAGCTATATCCGCAGGTCAATGCCACCTTCACGCTGATCAACCGCACGACATTGGTTCGTCTCGCCGATGAAATCGATGAGCAGGAGCTGCGTGATCAGCTCGATCATGTCCGTTCGCTGCGACTCACCAAGAAGGAGATGATCTGGCTCGCGGGTAACACCTTCTACGGTCGCGCCCAGATCTTCGAACCCGAGTTTCTCGCATGGCTCGGAAATCTCCAGCTGCCGGAGTATGAACTGGCCAAGCGCGACGGTCAGTACGAGTTGACCTTCCACGGCACCTGGATGGAAACCACACTCTGGGAAATCCCGGCGCTAGCGATCATCAATGAATTGCGCTCCCGCGCCGCCATGCGCTCGCTCGGCTACTTCACCCTCGACGTTCTCTATGCCCGTGCCAAGGCCAAGATGTGGGCCAAGGTTGAGCGGCTTCGCGAACTTCCAGGCTTGCGCATTTCCGATTTTGGAACGCGCCGCCGCCACAGCTTCCTCTGGCAGCGCTGGTGCGTCGAAGCTCTGAAGGAGGGCATCGGCCCGGCCTTTACAGGCACCAGCAATGTGCTCCTGGCCATGGACTCCGATCTGGAAGCAGTCGGTACCAATGCGCATGAATTGCCCATGGTGGTCGCTGCTTTGGCGGAGACGGACGAACAATTGGCTGCGGCCCCTTACCAGGTCCTCAAGGACTGGAACCAGCTCTACGGTGGCAATCTTCTGATTGTCCTTCCGGATGCATTCGGAACCGCCTCTTTCCTCGAGCACGCCCCGGAATGGGTGGCAGACTGGACCGGTTTCCGTCCCGACAGCGCGCCTCCGATCGAAGGGGGCGAAAAGATCATCGACTGGTGGAAGAAGATGGGTCGCGATCCGCGCAAGAAGCTCCTGATCTTCTCGGATGGCCTTGATGTCGACGCCATCATCGATACCTATCGCCACTTTGCCGGGCGCGCGCGCATGTCCTTCGGCTGGGGTACGAACCTGACCAACGATTTCGCCGGCTGTGCTCCCCGGGAAATTGCCGGATTGAAGCCCATCTCCATTGTCTGCAAGGTGTCCGAAGCCAACGGTCGCCCGGCAGTGAAGCTCTCGGATAATCCCCGCAAGGCCACCGGAGACCCGGCTGAGGTCGAACGTTATCTCCGTTTCTTCGGCTCGCAGGACCGTGTCGAACAGGCCGTTCTCGTCTGAGACGGCGAGGTCTCTTTGAGGCTTTAGCAGTCTTGCATCCTGGCGGCAGGCCATGCAGTCTTGATCGCAGCGGGAGGGAGCCCGCTGGCTGCAAGGGAGGAATGCCGGATGGACATGCAAGGTAGCGAACGCATCGAGGCCCCCGTCGAAACCGTTTGGCGAGCGCTCAACGATCCGGAGATCCTCCGACAGTCGATACCGGGCTGCGAAAGCCTGGAAAAGACCTCGGAGACCCACATGACAGCGAAGGTCGTCCTGAAGATCGGGCCCATCAAGGCAAAGTTTGAAGGCGCCGTTGAATTGCAAAACCTGAACCCGCCCCATTCATACACCATTGCGGGTGAGGGCAAGGGAGGTCTCGCAGGATTTGCCAAAGGTGGCGCCGACGTCACGCTGACCTCGGAGGAAGACGGCGCCACGCTGCTCAGCTATACAGTCAGAGCAGAGGTCGGAGGCAAGATTGCCCAACTCGGCAGTCGATTGATCGAATCGACATCGAAGAAGCTCGCGGGAGAATTCTTCTCCAACTTCAGCGCAGCCGTCACCGCAGGCGACCCGAAGGCTGAAGCTTGACCCGGCATCGGCAATCGGTGACAGCCCTGCGCAAGGAAAGATCATCATCGTGGAACCAGCCGAGATGATTCGGCCTTAAGGGGACATGATGATGAACGAAGGACCTGATCAGTATTTCGAGCAGCAGGACATGGCGGTCAAGCTGATGCTTCTCGAGAACAAATCCGATGAACTCACGGATATTCTGGTTGAAGCGCTCCAGGATGCGCTGAAGCTTCTCGAAGACGAGCTCGCAACCGTCCACTGATCGTGTCTCAACCGGCCGATCAGAACCGATCGGAAACCTGAATTCCGGCGGGGCCGAGAATGACGGCGATGAGAACGGGCAGGAAAAACAGGATCATTGGGACTGTGAGCTTCGGCGGCAGCGCTGCGGCCTTCTTTTCCGCCTCGTTCATGCGCTCGTCGCGGCCTTCCTGGGCGAGAACCCGGAGTGCCTGCGCGACAGGCGTACCGTAACGGTCCGCCTGAATGAGTGCCTGAACCACGTTCTTGACGCTATCAAGCTGCGTACGGGTGCCGAGGTTTTCCAGAGCCTGTCTCCGGTCGGGCAGAAACGACAGCTCCGCGGTCGTAAGCACCATCTCCTCCGCCAGCTCCGGTGACTGTTCGCCGATCTCTTCCGAAACCCGTCGCATGGACGCTTCGAGCGAGATACCGGATTCGACGCAGATCAGCATCAGATCGAGAGCATCCGGCCAGGCGCGGCGGATCGATTTCTGCCGCTTGGTGATACGGTTGGAAATGTAGATATTTGGCAAGTAGAAGCCGATATAGCCGCCCACGACGGTAGCGAACAGCCGGACGGGAAGCGCTTTCTCAGCCAGATTACCGAGGCCGAAAATCCAGAATGCGGTCACCGCCAGTGTCGCGAAAGGCAGCAGGAAGCGCGCAACGAGAAACAGGTTCAGAGCGTTCTGCGATCTCAGGCCCGCTGCTTTGAGCTTGTCGACGGTCGAATCGTCGACGAGCGCTTTGCGCAGGTTAAAGCGCTCGACGATATGCCGCACCGACTTGTTGTTGGTTGTCCGGAGAGACGCACGGTTCTGGGCAGCTTCGGCGTTGAGCTTGGCGCGCTCCCGCGCACGAATGATGTCGCGCTCTGTCGAGACGGCGCGCATGCGCTTGTTCAGGTCGCCGCGCTCCAGGTAGGGCATCGCGATCGTATAAAATGTCCCGAACACCGCCAGCGCCACCAGTACGGCAATGATGAGGGCTGGATCGGTAACTTGTGCGGCCCAGTTTTCGGTCATCGCATCCGTCCTCAGATCTCGAAGTTGATCATGTTGCGCATGACAAAGAGCCCGATGCTCATCCAGACCGCCGAGATTCCGAGGATCACATGCCCTCGGGGATCGGTGAAGAGGATCATGATGTAGCCCGGCGATGTCAGATAGACGAGCAGGGCGACGATGAAGGGCAGGGCGCCGATGATCGCGGCCGAGGCTTTGGCTTCCATCGACAGGGCGTTGACCTTGGCTTTCATCTTCTTGCGGTCGCGCAGAACGCGGGAGAGGTTTGCGAGTGCTTCCGAGAGGTTGCCACCGGCTTGTCCCTGAATTGCAACCACGATCGCAAAAAAGTTCACTTCGTTCAGCGGCATCGTCTGATGCATGCGGGCCACGGCATCGGGCACATTCAGACCCAATTGCTGGGACTCGACGATGCGTCGAAATTCCGATTTCACCGGCTCCTGCCCATCTGCGGCGATCATTCGGATCGCATCATTGAGGGGGAGACCCGAACGGATCGAGCGAACCATCACGTCCAGTGAATTCGGAAACTCCTCCAGAAACTTCTTCTGGCGCCGACCGACGAGAAACCCCACGACCCAGCGGGGAAGCCCCAGACCAGCCGCGAATGATGCTCCCACGATCACCAGCGGTGGCATGCCGGCGAGGAAAGTCATGGCAAGGACGACCAGGCCCAGAACGGCACTCAGCATGTAAAATTGCGCTAGGGTCAGCGGCAAGCCGGATTGAGCAAGTTTTGCCTTGAGACTTGTCGCATTCGCCTTCTTCGTCTTTTCCTGCTGCTGCTTTTTCTCAAGCTCCTTCAGTGAGTCATGCACCGACTTGCGGCGCTTGGAAATCTCCTGCACCCGGTCGCGTGCGGCTTTCATCTGGGTGGTGTCAGTCTCGGCAGACCTTACACGGTTGATGCGGCTGGCTGTCTTCCTGTCCGTTTCAATTCGCGAATAGAGCACACCATAGGCTACCGCACCGGTCGAGACGGCGACCAGAAGTACGATGGCGAGAATGGTGGGATCGATGCCGAACATGATGATCAGATCCCCTTCGACTTCTGTTCCATGGCATCGAGTGCTGCCGCCAGACGACGGTCCTCGTTATAGTAACGCGCGCGGTCCCAGAAATGCGGCTTGCCGATGCCGGTCGACATGTGCCGACCGATGATCTTGCCGTTGGCGTCTTCGCCTTCGATCTCGTAGCGCATCAGGTCCTGGGTGATGATCACGTCGCCTTCCATCCCGATGACCTCGGTGATGTGAGTGATGCGGCGTGAACCATCGCGCAAACGGGCAGCCTGAATGATGACGTCGATCGAGCCGGAGATGATCTCGCGAACGGTCTTGGCCGGCAGCGAGAAACCGCCCATGGCGATCATCGATTCCATACGGCTCAGGCATTCCCGCGGCGTGTTGGCATGGATCGTGCCCATCGAGCCGTCGTGACCGGTGTTCATCGCCTGCAACAGGTCGAAAACTTCAGGTCCGCGCACTTCACCGACGATGATGCGTTCAGGGCGCATACGCAGGCAGTTTTTCACGAGATCGCGCAT
>OGCL01001566.1_pt1 | contig 18884 bp, 14 predicted proteins | sample 1570041 | NCBI WGS metagenome assembly OGCL01 (sample SAMN06266162, study PRJEB24511) | hot springs metagenome | isolation source: Hot spring water | place: South Africa: Limpopo | collected 2015-06-22
TGGGTGGTCGATGCGGACGGGCAGCCGCGGGCCTGGCATGGGCAGGTGCTCGGCCCGCAGGGCGAGCAATTGACGCCGCTGCTCGTCGCCTGCGCCGATACAGGCTCGCCGTGCAGCGCCTTGCGGGTGCGAGGCCCCGAATTGCTGGCCGACATCGGCTCGGCGGCCCTGCCCGAAGCCTGCCGGCAGAGGGCACTGGCGCTGGGTTTCCGTTCGGCAGTGTGCCTGCCGCTGCGCCGCAGCGAGGCGATCTACGGGCTGTTCGCCATCACCGCCAGCGAGCCGGCGGCTTTTGGTCACGAAGAAGTGGCCCTGCTCGATGAGCTGGCCGGCGATATGGCCTTCGGCATCGCCACCCTGCGCCTGCGCCACGACGAAGAAGAAGGTCGGCGGCGGCTGGAGAAGGCGCTCGAGGAGACGATCGGCGCCATCGCCGGCACCATCGAGGCGCGCGATCCCTACACCGCCGGCCATCAGCGCCAGGTGGCGCAGCTGGCCGGCGCCATCGCCCGCCGACTCGGCTTCGATGAAGACGCCGTCAAGGGCATCATGCGCGGCGCGTCGATCCACGATATCGGCAAGGTTTCGGTGCCGGCCGAGATCCTCAACCGTCCCGGTCGGCTCAATGAGCTCGAATTCGACCTGGTGCGCACCCATCCGCGCAGCGGACACGACATCGTCAAGGACATCGAGTTTCCCTGGCCGCTGGCCGAAATGATCCTGCAACACCACGAGCGCATGGATGGCAGCGGCTATCCGCGCGGCCTGAAAGGTGACGAAATCCTGGTCGAAGCGCGCGTGCTGGCCGTTGCCGATGTCGCCGACGCGATGCGCTCGCATCGCCCCTACCGCTTGGCCGTGCCTTTGGAGCAGGTGATCGCCGAACTGCGCGCCGGCTCCGGACGGCTTTACGATGCGGCAGCGGCCGAAGCCTGCATCGAGATCCTGCTGGCGATGCCGGGCAAGTGAGGTGACCTGGCAATCACAGCGGTGCGGCGGTTGCTAAAAAAAACCGCTTCATGGCCGTTGCTGAAAAAAGAAAACCGCCGTGAGGCGGTTTTCTGTACTTCCACTTCCAGGTCGTCTGGTAGGCGCGATTGGACTCGAACCAACGACCCCCACCATGTCAAGGTGGTGCTCTAACCAGCTGAGCTACGCGCCTGAAGAAAGAGCGCATTTTACAGGTCTGCTTCGGTCTGTCAATGGCTGAGACGATTTGATGTCGTCGTCCGAACGTCGATCGGCTGGTGATTTTCCGGTTTTTGCTTCAGCAGTGCTCTGTCGCGACGCTCGCCTTGGTGAAAGGGGGGAACCGTGCGCCGTGGCCCGATGGGTTCGGTTGCGCGGACATTGTGGTGCAGCGCGTTGCTCGCCGTCAATCCGGTCGATGGGCCGCGGTCGCTGCGCTGTGCGCGCTGGCCGTTTTCTTCTGCGCGCCGCTTTCGACCGCGTTTCCTTAGAATGCCGAGATGACCTACCATGCTCTCGTTCCAGCGGCCGGCGGCGGGACGCGCTTAGGCGCTGGACTGCCGAAGCAGTATGTGCCGCTGTGCGGTCAGCCACTGTTGCGGCATGCGCTGACGACGCTGTGCGCCGTGCCAGCCATCGCACGCGTCTTCGTCGTCCTGGCGCCCGACGATCCCTACTGGGATCGCTACGACTGGAGCGACCTGGGCAAACTCGCCGTGCTGCGCTGCGGTGGCCAGACGCGCGCCTCGAGCGTCTGTGCCGGTCTGCGGGCGATGGTGGCGCAGGTTCGGGCTGACGACTGGGTCTTGGTGCATGACGCGGCGCGGCCCTGTTTGCGCGTGGCGCAGGTCGAGCGTTTGATCGACGAGGTCGGCAATGACCGCGTCGGCGGTTTGCTGGCCACGCCGCTGGCCGACACGCTCAAACGGGGCGAATGCCGCGAAGGCGTGGCGCGCGTTACTGCGACCGTGCCGCGCGAGGATCTATGGCAGGCGCAGACACCGCAGATGTTCCGTCACGCCATGCTGCTCCATGCGCTCGAGTATGCGCCGGCGGTGACCGACGAGGCTTCGGCACTCGAGGCGCTCGGCCTGCGTCCGCTTCTGGTGGCCGCCGATGCCAGCAACCTGAAGGTCACCTGGCCCGGAGATCTGATCCTGGCCGAGGCCATTTTGTTCGCCCGCCAGCGGGCGGCCGGAGCGCCTGGATGAAACTGCGCATCGGTCAGGGTTTCGATGTCCATGCTTTCGTTGCCGGTCGGCCGTTGATCCTCGGCGGCGAGCATCTGCCTTTCGAACTCGGCTTGGCCGGTCACTCGGACGCCGACGTGCTGCTGCATGCCATTACCGACGCGCTGCTTGGCGCCGCCGGTCTGGGTGACATCGGTCGGCTCTATCCGGACGATGACGAACGCTGGCGCGGTGCCGACAGTTTGCTGCTGTTGCGCGGGGCGATGCATCAGGTGCGCGCCGCCGGTTGGCGGGTCGGCAATGTCGATGTCACGCTGATTTGTGAGGCGCCGAAGATCGCACCGCATGCGGCGGCGATGGCGCGCAACATTGCCGCCGCGCTCGACATCACGGCGAGCCAGGTGTCGATCAAGGGCAAGACGAGCGAAAAGCTCGGCTTCACCGGCCGGCGTGAGGGCATCGCAGCGATGGCCGTCGTGCTGCTCATCGGCGATGATGCACGCCGCGCTGACGTAGAATGATCGATCAGCCGTCACGGCGCATCACGTTATCGTCCAGTGCAAACGACGCATGGCCGTTTCCCTAACTCCGGTCGGTCCGGCGCGATTTGGCTGTGGCGATCCGTTTGTCGCTGCCTGGGTATCGACCGTCAACGACCGCTTCGTGGCGGGCGCGCTGCGTCTATAGTCCTGTCGATTCGAGGAACCTGAATTGTTCTCCGCCGCTTCGCTCATCGCCCCCTTCCGCGCTCTGCGTCCGCTGCCCGAACAAGCCGCCGCCGTTGCCGCACCGCCGTACGATGTGCTGTCGAGCAGCGAGGCGCGTGCGCTCGCCGCCGGCAACCCCTATTCGTTCCTCCATGTTTCCAAAGCTGAGATCGACTTGCCGGAAGGGAGCGATCCGTATGCGCCGGAAGTCTATGAGCGGGCGGCGACCAGTTTCGCCCGCCTGGTGCGCGACGGTATTCTGGTGCGCGATGAAAAGCCAATGTATTACGCCTACCGTCTGAGCATGCCTTGGGGCGACGGCCTGCATGTGCAGACGGGTTTTGCCGCCGCCGCCTCGGTGGCAGCCTATGCAGCGCAGCGCATCCGTCGCCATGAGCTGACCCGGCCGGAAAAGGAAGACGACCGCGTGCGTCAGATCGAGGCCGTCAATGCCCAAACCGGGCCGGTGTTGCTCGCCTATCCCGATTGTCCGCGCGCCGATGCGCTGCTTGCCGAGGTGACCGGCGCCCCGGCAGAAGTTGACGTCACGGCGCGCGACGGCATCCGTCACCAGCTGTGGCCGATCGACGACGACGCCGTGCTTAGCGCGCTGACTTTGGCCATCGAGGCATTGCCGGCGCTCTACATCGCCGATGGCCATCATCGCTCGGCTGCCGCAGCGCGCATTGCCGCCCGTCGTCATCTCCCGGGACGAGAACAGGCTTCCGACCGCTTTCTCGCCGTGCTGTTTCCCCAGGCACAGATGCGCATTCTCGATTACAACCGGGTGGTCACCGATCTGGCCGGGCTCGGCGAGGACGGCTTTCTCGACAGGCTGAACGAATTCTGGGATGTGCTGCCGGCCGCCACTGCAGTGAAGCCGGCGAACGCCGGCGAGGTTGGGCTGTATCTGCCTGGCCGCTGGTTTCATCTGCACATCCGGCCGCAGTACGTGCCCGATGATCCGGTCGGCGCATTGGACGTGCAGTTGCTCACCGACCGCCTGTTGGCGCCCATTCTCGGCATTGCCGATTTGCGGCGTGATCGGCGCATCGACTTCGTCGGCGGCATGCGCGGACTTGGCGAGCTCAAACGGCGCGTCGATGGCGGGGAAATGGCCGCTGCCTTTGCTCTGGTTCCGACTTCGATGGCAGCGCTGATGAAAGTCGCCGATGCCGGGCTGATCATGCCACCCAAGTCCACCTGGTTCGAGCCCAAGCTCGCCGATGGGCTGGTATCACACGTGCTGGATTGATCCAGTTGGACCGACGCCTGATCGTGCGCCGCGCCACGGCTCGCGATCCCCGCCAAGGCGCCGTTTTACAGCAGGGTTGATTCTGGCCGAGAGAAGCTCTTCCCGCGGGCCGGGTTGCACGGGGGGATCAAAGCTACAGGACGGACGCAGGCGGGGTTCGCGTGATGAGATGTGGCTTTGCCGCGGAGAACGAGCGTTCCGTGATTTTTCGCCTGCTGGTTTTTTTCCCGAATTGAGCTGGATTGCTTCGATCGCCGGAAAAGTCACGGCGGGGAAGTCAGCCCGATCGGCACGGCGTCGACCGGCGTCTCCGGAATCAGCCGGTGGCCGACTGTGCGGTGAGCAGCCCGTCGCAGCTGCGCAGCCGGCGCGCCATGACGCGCATCACTTCGGTGGCGAAGAAGGGGGCGTCGGTGACCAGGAAGTGAAAACGCTTCTGATCGATTTCGGCGAACGAACAGTCGGTATCGCAGACCACGGTTGCGCTGCGTGGCCCCTCTCCAACCATCGCCATTTCGCCGAGCACGGCGCCGAGTTCGCAATGTTCGACGATCCGGTCGCCGACGCGGATATGCGCCTTGCCGCAGACCAGCACGTACATATGGCCGTTGGATGCCTCGCCTTCACGGAACAGGGTTTCACCGGCGGGCACCTTGCGGATATTCGGCTCGTGGCGGAACAGGTCGTAAAACAGCATGGACTTCCCCGATACGAGAGTGGATGGGAAAATTCTAGCCTTCGGCTGGAGCGAAAATTATTACAGCCGTGGTGGTGGAAACAGAAAAGCCCGGCTGGAACGCAAAGTTCGGGGCCTGGCAAACGCCGGACGGATCCGGCGTCGATTGCCGAAACGGCTTCAGGCGGCGGGCGCGGTTTCGGTGGGCGCGACGTTAGGGGAACCGCCATCCGGCGAGGGCCGCGGCGGGGTCGTCGAAGGCTTGGGCGGCCGCGGCGGCTTGCCGGCCATGATGTCGTTGATCTGATCGGCATCGATGGTTTCCCACTCGAGTAGCGCCTTGGCCATGGCTTCGACCTTGTCGCGGTTTTCCTCCAGCAGACGGCGGGCGAGAGCGTACTGTTCGTCAATGATGCGACGGATTTCGCTGTCGACCTTTTGCATGGTCGCTTCGGAGACGTTCTTGTGCGTCGTGATCGAACGGCCGAGGAAGATTTCGCTTTCCTCTTCGCCATAGACCATCGGCCCGAGCGCGTCGGACATGCCCCATTGCGTCACCATGCGCCGGGCGATGTCGGTGGCACGCTGGAAGTCGTTCGAGGCACCAGTAGTCATCTGGTTCATGAACAATTCCTCGGCCAGCCGGCCGCCGAACAGCACGCAGATGGTATTGAGCAGGCGTACGCGATCCTGGCTGTAGCGGTCTTCGGTGGGCAGCTGCATCGTCACGCCAAGCGCACGGCCACGCGGGATGATGGTCACCTTGTGCACTGGGTCGGTTTTCGGCAGCAGCTTGGCGACGACGGCATGTCCCGCTTCGTGGTAGGCGGTGTTCTTGCGCTCTTCCTCGGGCATGACCATTGAGCGGCGCTCGGCACCCATCATGATCTTGTCCTTGGCGCGCTCGAAATCCTCCATGTCGACCAGACGCTTGTTGCTGCGTGCGGCGAACAGCGCCGCTTCGTTGACCAGATTGGCCAGATCGGCACCGGAGAAGCCGGGACAGCCGCGCGCCAGGATCGAGGGGTCGACGTCCGGCGCGACCGGAACCTTGCGCATGTGCACCTTCAGGATCTGTTCGCGACCGCGGATGTCCGGCAGCGGCACGACCACCTGTCGGTCGAAGCGGCCGGGGCGCAGCAGCGCCGGATCGAGCACATCCGGGCGGTTGGTGGCGGCGATGACGATGATTCCGGTATTGGGTTCGAAACCGTCCATCTCGACGAGCAACTGGTTCAAGGTCTGTTCGCGTTCGTCGTTGCCACCACCCAGGCCGGCGCCGCGCTGACGACCGACGGCGTCGATTTCGTCGATGAAGATGATGCACGGGGCGTGCTTTTTCGCCTGTTCGAACATGTCGCGCACACGCGCCGCGCCGACGCCGACGAACATCTCGACGAAGTCGGAACCGGAGATCGAGAAGAAAGGCACCTTGGCTTCGCCGGCGATGGCCTTGGCGAGCAGGGTTTTACCCGTGCCCGGGCTGCCGACCATCAGTACGCCGCGCGGAATGCGGCCGCCGAGTTTCTGGAACTTCGACGGATCGCGCAGGAAGTCGACCAGTTCGGCCACTTCCTCTTTCGCTTCCTCGCAGCCGGCGACGTCGGCGAAGGTCACCGCGTTGGCTGATTCATCGAGCATGCGCGCCCGGCTCTTGCCGAACGAGAAGGCGCCGCCGCGGCCACCGCCTTGCATCTGGCGCATGAAAAAGATCCAGACACCGATCAAGAGCAGCATGGGGAACCATGAGACGAAGAGGCTCACGAGAAAGGACTGCTCTTCTTCCGGCTTGGCGACGACCTGGACGTTGTTCTTCAGCAGGTCGGAAACCATCCACAAGTCGGGCGGCGCGTAGGAAGTGATCTTGCGGCCATCGACCGTCGTCGCTTCCAGCGTGCGGCCCTGGATGATGACCTTGGTGATGTGTCCGTTGCGCACTTCTTCGAGAAACTGCGAGTAATCCATCGACGACAGCGCCGCCTGGCGTGTGCCGAACTGATTGAATACGGTCATCAGCACGACGCCGATGACCAGCCACAGAGCGAGATTCTTGAGCAGGTTGTTCATGTCCTTCCTTCCCCGTCAGTCGGGGGTGTAGAACGATTCTAACCCTTTGGCGCCGTATGCGGACATTTCGGCCCCGAGGTTGCGCCCTCGACCCTGTCGGGCCGGTGCAGACGAATGTTCAGCTTCCGGCGGTAAGATCACGCCGGCGACGTGCCAACAGATAAACTTCGGCGCTGCGGTCGCGCGAGGCAGCGGGTTTGCGTACCGCGACCGTGGCAAAAGCGGCGCTCATCGCTTGCCGCAGCGCGGCGAATGCTGCGCCCTGGAACACTTTGACCAGCAGGTCGCCGCCTGGTTTCAGCCAGTCGAGGCAGAAATCGAGTGCCAATTCCGTCAGGTGCTCGATGCGCGCGGTGTCCGTAGCGGTGACGCCGGACAGATTGGGGGCCATGTCCGAAAGCACCAGGTCGACGCGCCGGCCGGCGAGCAACGCGGTCAGCCGTTCGAGCACCGCGTCGTCGCGGAAGTCGCCCTGGATGAATTCGACCCCGGGCAGCGGCGCCATCGGCAGCAGGTCGAGCGCGATCAGCCGGCCGCCGGGCTGGATGCGGCGGAGCGTATATTGGCACCAGCCGCCTGGCGCCGAACCGAGGTCGATCACAGTCATGCCGGGCTCGAGCAATCTGTCCTTTTCATCGATCTCGGCGAGCTTGAAGACGGCGCGTGAGCGCCAGCCCTCCTTCTGGGCACGCTGCACCCAGGGGTCGTTGACATGCTGCTGCATCCATGCATGGCTTTTCTTGTGACGGCGCGGGTTCCAGCTCATCGTGGCCTCGGTGTGCAGCGACGTCGGACCGGCGTCGTCACGGCGACCGGCAAGCGGCTGTTAGGGGAAACGCTGAAGAAAGCCGCGAACGGGAGGAAGCAAAAGGCGCGCGGCGCACAGCGACCGCAGCCTATCAAGAGGATAGGCGAGGGAGCGGGCACCGCGCAACGCCGCCCTAGCGCCCGCGCAGCAATTTATTCAGCGTTTCCTTAGAATCGTCACCATGATAGAACTTACATCCGACCAGCGCAGACAGTTACGCGCCCGTGCCCATGCGTTGCATCCGGTGGCCAGCCTGGGGCAGCAGGGACTCACCGAAGCGGTGCTGAAGGAGATCGGCTGCGCTCTCGACGCGCATGGATTGATCAAGGTCAAACTGCACGGCAGTGAGCGCGAGGAACGCGCGGTGCTGTGTGCGCAGATCTGTCAGCGACTTGGTTGTGCGCTGGTGCAGCACATCGGCAGCATGCTCGTGCTGTGGCGTGAGCGGCGTGAGGGGACGGAGGCCTCGATCGGCCAAGGCCGGCGGAGCGCACGCCTGGCCGCAACGACGATGCGGCAGGCGCGCCGCACGCGGCGGGCGGCGCGTACGCCGTCCCGACGGGGCTGACTTTGGTGGCGGCCATCGCGGCCCGCCGTCACCGGTGGGGTTAACGGCGGGGTCAGCGGCCATAGGCGATGATCTCGTTCGGGATCTGATCGAGCGGCAGCGAGCGCTCGACACCGCCGAGCCTGATCGCCTCTTTCGGCATGCCGAAGACGACGCAGGTCGATTCGTCCTCGGCGATGGTGCGTGCGCCGGCATCGTGCATTTCCTTCAAGCCGCGCGCGCCGTCGTCGCCCATGCCGGTCATGATGATACCGAGAGCATTGCTGCCGGCGACCTGGGCCACCGAGCGGAATAGCACATCGACCGAAGGCTTGTGGCGATTGACCAGCGGGCCATCGGTGACCTCGACGATATACTGGGCGCCACTGCGCCGCAGCATCATGTGGCGTCCCCCCGGGGCGATCAGGGCTCGGCCGGGCAGGACGCGGTCGCCGTTCGCCGCCTCCTTGATCTCGATTTTGCAGAGGTCGTTCAGTCGCTGCGCGAACAGGGCAGTGAATTTTTCCGGCATGTGCTGGACGATGACCATGCCGGTGACCACGGCCGGCAGTTGGGTGAGCACGGCTTCCAGCGCCTGGGTACCGCCGGTCGAGGTGCCGATGGCGATGACCTTGTCGGTAGTCTGGGCCATCGCGCGCGTCGAGGCGGCCTGGGCGGCGAGCAAGGCATCGGCGGTCAGCTTCGGTGGTGGCACGGGGGGAACCGATGGCTGAGCGCCGGAGCCGCCGAGACGGCGGACATTGGCGCGCGCGGCAGCGCGTACCACGCCAACCAGATCGCTGGCCGCGTCCTGCAGGAACTGTTTGACGCCCATCTTCGGCTTGGTGATGATCGCCACCGCACCGAGCGACAAGGCTTCGATGGTCGCTGCCGCGCCTTTTTCGGCGAGCGAGGAACAGATCACCGTGGGCGTCGGCCGCTCGGCCATGATCTTTTTCAGGAAGGCCAAACCGTCCATGCGCGGCATCTCGATGTCGATGACCAGCACGTCAGGCCACTGTGTTTTCATGCGGTCGAGGGCGTAGAGCGGATCGGGGGCGACGCCGATGACCTGGATGTCGGGTTCCCGTTCCAGCGTCTCCTTGTTGACCTGGCGCACGACCGCCGAGTCGTCCACCAGCATGACCTTGATCTTTTCCACCTGTTTTTCCTTCCTTTGTGACGCAGCGTTTGCTCACGATTGCCGGGTAAGACGGACAAAGCCGGAACGCGTCGGTATCTTTCTACTCCATTTCACGGTAGAGCAGCCAGACTTCGCCACTGGTGAGGTCGAAAATCAGCTTGCGGCGGCCGCTGCCGCCGACATGGCGGGCGAGCAGCGGGATACGGCGGGCGGCGACCATCGCTTCGGCAGCCTCGATGTTGTGTCGGCCGACATCCATGCTTTCCGAGGCGGTGGCGAACATGCGTCCGCCACCAAAGAGCTTGGCGATGAATTCGCCGGGAGCCAGCGCGCGCCGGGCCAGCTCCCGGTCGAACAATGCGAAGGCTTCGTCGACGAAACGGCCATCGGGGTTGCTGATCCACCGGTCGTCGCGAACGACGCGGCAACTGGCAGTGACACATGCCGCCCAGCTTCTTGCCGGGATGCCAGAGCGTCACGGTGACGCAGGAGCCGAGCAGGGTGGCGATGCGCCCGGGGGCGGCGGCGAAATGAAAGTCGCCCGGTTCGAGGAATACCGGTGCAGGCAAGGCCAACGATCGATCGCCCAAGGGATGGATCAAGCACCGCACGAATCATGGCAAGCGATAGATGGTCGGCTTGATCGGCCGCACGCAGTCGGTGATGCCGTTCAGGCTTTCCGAGTGGCCGATGATCAGCCAGCCGTGTGGATGCAGTTGCCGCGCCAGCCGCTCGACGACCTGCTTCTTCGTCGGGTTGTCGAAGTAGATCATGACATTGCGCAGGAAGATGACATGGAATTTGCCCAGTTGCGGTAATGGCTGGTTCAGGTTGATCTGCATGAAGCGCGTGTGGCGGCGCAGCTCCGGCGCGATGACGAAGCTGCCTTCCTGGCTGCGCACACCCTTCAAGCAATACTTGCGCAGAGACTCCTGCGGCAGGCCGCGCACGCGGTCGAGCCAGTATTGACCGCGTTGCGCTTTGGCCAGCACCTGCGTGCTGAGGTCCGAACCCAGAACGCTCCACGGCGCGCCCAGTCCGAGCTCATCGGCGAGCACCATGGCGATGGTGTAGACCTCTTCTCCAGTCGAGGAAGCCGCGCTCCAGACATCGAAAGGCTGGCCACGAGCATGTTCGGGCAAAATGACCTTGCGCAGAAACTCGAAATGCTGCTCCTCGCGGAAGAAATAGGTCTCGTTGGTGGTCAGCAGATCGACCATGGTCTGCAGTTCCTGCTCTTCGTTGCCGCAGCCGACCAGCTTCAAATACTGGGTGAAACTGGTGCAGTTGCGGGCGCGCAGGCGTTTGGACAGACGACCGACGACCAGCGTTTTCTTCGAGTCAGGCATGCTGATGCCGGCGATGCGGTAGATCAGGCGTTGCACCTGGGCAAACTCGGCGTCGGTGATCGCGGCGTTCTGGAGCGAGACCATTGGGGCGGCGGACGCAAAGTCAGGCCGGCACGGCGTGAGCAGGCAGCCCTCTGCCGAACGGGACGAGGGCGATCGAAGGCGGCCTTCTGAGGTCATACGCGGAAGAAGCCCATCAGCTGTTGCAACTGCTGGGCCTGTCCGCCCATTTGTTCGGCGGTGGCGGCGAGCTCTTCGGAGGCGGAGGCGTTTTGCTGGGTGGCCTGGTTGAGCTGGCCCATGGCGCCGTTGATCTGGCCGACGCCGGCGGATTGTTCGCTGGAAGCGGCGGCGATTTCCTGCACGAGGTCGGAGGTTTTCTTGATCGAGGGCACGATTTCGTCGAGCAGATGGCCGGCCTTTTCGGCGAGTTTGACGCTGGAGCCGGCGAGTTCGCCGATTTCCTGGGCGGCGACCTGCGAGCGTTCGGCGAGCTTGCGCACCTCGGCGGCGACGACGGCGAAGCCCTTGCCATGCTCACCGGCGCGGGCGGCCTCGATGGCGGCATTCAAGGCGAGTAGGTTGGTCTGATAGGCGATGTCGTCGATGATGCCGATCTTGTCGGCAATCTGCTTCATCGCTTCGACGGTTTCCTTGACCGCGGCGCCGCCTTCGCTGGCTTCCTGCGAGGCCTTGGTGGCCATGCTGTCGGTGACCTTGGCGTTTTCGGTGTTCTGGTTGATGCTGGCGGTCATCTGCTCGACGCTGGCGGTGGTTTGCTCGACGCTGGCCGCCTGTTCGGAGGAGGATTGCGACAGGCTCTGGGCGGTGGCCGAGACTTGGCTGGCGGCGTTGTTGAGCGCATCGGCGGCGGTGTTGATCTGGCCGATGGTATCGGCGAGGCGGGCGATGGTGTTGTTGATGGCCTGCTTCAAGGCATCGAAGTCGCCCTGATAGGAGGCGGTGATGGTCTGGGTCAGATCGCCCTGTTCCATCGCGCCCATGACGCGGCGCACATCGTTGATCGGGCCGACGACGTTGTCGAGCGTCTCATTGACGCCTTCGACGATCTTGCGGAAGTCGCCCTGGTGCTTGCTGGCATCGGCGCGCGTGGCGAGCTTGCCGGCGACGGCGGCGGCCGAGAGCATGTTGGCGTCGCGCACCAGCGCATTGACGGCGTCGATGCAGGTGTTGAGGTTGTTCTTGATGGTGTTGAAGTCGCCGTTGTAGGAATCGGTGATCTTGGGCGGGATATCGCCCTTGGAGATGCGGTCGACGTAGTTGGCGGCGACGTTGAGCGGACCGATGACGGCATCGAGTGTGTCATTGACGCCCTTGACGACGCGCTGGAAGTCGCCCTGATGCTTGGCGGCATCGGCGCGCGTGGCGAGCTTGCCGGCGACGGCGGCTTCGGCGAGCAGGTTGGCGTCGCGCACCAGCGCATTGACGGCGTCGATGCAGATGTTGAGGTTGTTCTTGATGGTGTTGAAGTCGCCGTTGTAGGAATCGGTGATCTTGGGCGGGATGTCGCCTTTCGAGATGCGGTCGACGTAGTTGGCGGCGACGTTGAGCGGGCCGATGACCGCATCGAGCGTGGCATTGACGCCTTCGACGATCTTGCGGAAATCGCCCTGATGCTTGCTGGCATCGGCGCGGGTGGCGAGCTTGCCGGCCACCGCGGCCTGGGCAAGCTGGCTCGCATCCTGCACCAGCGCCTGGATGCTGTGTTGCATGGTCTGCATGCAGGCGAGCAGGCTGGTTCTGTCGTTCGCCTTGACCGAGATCGCGCCGCTCAGATCGCCGGCCGCGATGCGGTTGGCGATGGCGGCGGCGGTGGAGGGCTCGCCGCCGAGCTGGCCATAGAGGCTGCGGATCATCAGCCAGCCGAAGAGGGCGGCGAGCAGCAGGCCGCCGACGATCAGGCCAAGCGACAGGTTGCGCGTGTGCTCGTAATCGGCCATCGCGCGCTCGAACTCTTTTTTCGCCACATCGATCTGCAGCTGCAAAAGTTTTTCGGCCACTCCTTTGGCCGCGTTGAACAGCGGGCCGGTATCGGTGAACATGATGATGTTGGCAGCCGGATAATCGCCGGCTTCATAAAGCCTGGCGGCGGCGAGCAAGCCCTCGCGTACGAAACGGCCGCGTTTGTCGGCGAACTCTTCGGCCAGCACCTTCTCCTCCGGCGTCAGATAGGTGGCCATGTATTCGTTCCAGATGCGCGTGATCGTGTCGATGTTCTGGCGCACATTGTCGGTGTGCATGCTCACCGGATGGTCGTGTAGCCTGCTCTCCGCCAGACGCGGGTCGTGCATCGCCGCCAGCTGCAACTGGCGGATGTTTTCCCGCATCAGTTCGTTGATTCTGGCCAGCTGAGCGCTGGGCAGCAGGCGATCCTCATAGACGGTCTTCAGTCCGGCGACGGTGGCCTTCATCGCCGACAGGCTTTGCAGGCCAATGGCCAGCATGACGAGGCCGAGAAAAACGATCATCGTGGTTAGGCGCGTTTTGACGGTCATTCGGGCAAACACGGGCGTCTCCTATTGAGAATTCGAATTCGAGTGGGCGGAAAATCGGCGCACGAAGGCCGTGGCGCGATCGTCTGGACCGCGCCCGTGTGCTCAGCGAGGCTCGATGTTTTCGCCTGGACCTGCTTCGGCGCTACCGCCGACGCGGGCCAGCAAAGCCATCTCGTCGATCGACAGCACCTTGTGGATGTTGAGCAGGATGACGAACTTGCCCGCCACCTTACCCATGCCGTCGATGAAATCGGTGCGGATCTTGGCGCCAAAAGCTGGTGGCGGCTCGATGTCGGAGCGAGCGATTTCCAACACTTCGGACACGGCATCGACCATGATGCCAATGTCTTGGTGCAGGTCTTTGTCGGTGATCTCGACGATGACGATGCAGGTGCGGCGCGCCACCTGTGTCGGTGGCTCGCCGAAGCGCGCAGCCAGATCGATGACCGGCACGACCGCGCCGCGCAGGTTGATCACACCGCGGATGAAGGCGGGCATCATCGGAATCTCGGTCAGCTGACCGTATTCGATGATTTCCTTGACGTTGAGGATCTTGATGGCATACATCTCGCCACCGAGCAAGAAGGTGAGGTATTGCGCCAGTTCGTTGGCCGCAGCAGCGGCGGGTTGCGCAGGAGAGGCCTGTACGAGTTGTCCCATCGCGAGCTCCTAAGGTCAGAAGCGTTCGAAATCCTGATCGCTGGCCGCCAGTGTCGGTGCCGGCGCCATGGCCTTGACCGTCGGCCGGCTGGCTGCGTGCGACGAGCTGCGGACCGGTTTGGGGGCGCGGTAGCCGCCACTGTGGCTTTCGACGCGGAAAAAGCTCATCAGCTGTTGCAACTGCTGGGCCTGTTCGCCCATTTGTTCGGCGGTGGCGGCGAGCTCTTCGGAGGCGGAGGCGTTTTGCTGGGTGGCCTGGTTGAGCTGGCCCATGGCGCCGTTGATCTGGCCGACGCCGGCGGATTGTTCGCTGGAAGCGGCGGCGATTTCCTGCACGAGGTCGGAGGTTTTCTTGATCGAGGGCACGATTTCGTCGAGCAGATGGCCGGCCTTTTCGGCGAGTTTGACGCTGGAGCCGGCGAGTTCGCCGATTTCCTGGGCGGCGACCTGCGAGCGTTCGGCGAGCTTGCGCACCTCGGCGGCGACGACGGCGAAGCCCTTGCCATGCTCACCGGCGCGGGCGGCCTCGATGGCGGCATTCAAGGCGAGTAGGTTGGTCTGATAGGCGATGTCGTCGATGATGCCGATCTTGTCGGCAATCTGCTTCATCGCTTCGACGGTTTCCTTGACCGCGGCGCCGCCTTCGCTGGCTTCCTGCGAGGCCTTGGTGGCCATGCTGTCGGTGACCTTGGCGTTTTCGGTGTTCTGGTTGATGCTGGCGGTCATCTGCTCGACGCTGGCGGTGGTTTGCTCGACGCTGGCCGCCTGTTCGGAGGAGGATTGCGACAGGCTCTGGGCGGTGGCCGAGACTTGGCTGGCGGCGTTGTTGAGCGCATCGGCGGCGGTGTTGATCTGGCCGATGGTATCGGCGAGGCGGGCGATGGTGTTGTTGATGGCCTGCTTCAAGGCATCGAAGTCGCCCTGATAGGAGGCGGTGATGGTCTGGGTCAGATCGCCCTGTTCCATCGCGCCCATGACGCGGCGCACATCGTTGATCGGGCCGACGACGTTGTCGAGCGTCTCATTGACGCCTTCGACGATCTTGCGGAAGTCGCCCTGGTGCTTGCTGGCATCGGCGCGCGTGGCGAGCTTGCCGGCGACGGCGGCGGCCGAGAGCATGTTGGCGTCGCGCACCAGCGCATTGACGGCGTCGATGCAGGTGTTGAGGTTGTTCTTGATGGTGTTGAAGTCGCCGTTGTAGGAATCGGTGATCTTGGGCGGGATATCGCCCTTGGAGATGCGGTCGACGTAGTTGGCGGCGACGTTGAGCGGACCGATGACGGCATCGAGTGTGTCATTGACGCCCTTGACGACGCGCTGGAAGTCGCCCTGATGCTTGGCGGCATCGGCGCGCGTGGCGAGCTTGCCGGCGACGGCGGCTTCGGCGAGCAGGTTGGCGTCGCGCACCAGCGCATTGACGGCGTCGATGCAGATGTTGAGGTTGTTCTTGATGGTGTTGAAGTCGCCGTTGTAGGAATCGGTGATCTTGGGCGGGATGTCGCCTTTCGAGATGCGGTCGACGTAGTTGGCGGCGACGTTGAGCGGGCCGATGACCGCATCGAGCGTGGCATTGACGCCTTCGACGATCTTGCGGAAATCGCCCTGATGCTTGCTGGCATCGGCGCGGGTGGCGAGCTTGCCGGCCACGGCGGCTTGGCTCAGCAGCGCGGCATCGTTGGTCATGGTCTGCACGGCGTGCTGCACGGCCGCTACGGCACGCACCATCTCGCCGACTTCGTCCTGGGCATCGGAATCAAGGTCGAACTTGAAGTCGCCGGCGGCCATCTTCTTCGAAGCGTCGAGCACGTCGCCGACCGGACGGGTGATCGAGCGGGTGATCAGGATGGCGAGCAGGATGGTGAGCAGCAAGGCCGCCACCGCGATGGCGATGATCAGCGTGCGCGTCGATTCATAAGTGTCGAAGGCGCGTTGGCCGGCCTCGTTCATCAGTCCGACCTGGTATTCGATTAGGTCCTCGACCGCGTTGATGTATTCGCCTTGACTCTTGCGCACCTTGGACACCAGCAGATCGATGGCCTCGTCGCGCTTGTCAGCCTTGAAGACATCGATGACCTGATTCTGGTCGGCGATGGCGATATGGCGCAGTTCCAGAACCTTGGCCAGCCGGCGCTTGCCTTCCTCGCTGGTGATGGTTTTTTCCAGCTTTTCTAGAGCCTCGCCGGTCTTTTTGCGCGCTTCCATCAGGCGATCGAGTTCCTGTTGGGCTTCTTCCGGCGTCTTGACCAGCATGGCGTTGCGGATGGCGCGTGCCGTGTTGTTGACTTGGTCGATGACTTCATTGGCCCAGACGGTCTTCGGGAAACGATCTTTCACCATCAGGTCGATTTCCCGGTTGATTTCTGCCATGCGCAGCACGCCGATGACGGCAATGAGCGACATCATGAGCAGGGCGAAGGCGAAGCCCAGCCCCAGGCGGGTGCCGATTTTCAGGTTCTTGAACATGATGTTCCTCCGTGAAAGGTGACGATGCGAATGGCTTCCATATGCAGGGGTGGTGATGAAAGTCGCTAACCAAAGTCAGTCAGGTGGGCACGGCGTATTTCGCAGCGCAGCGAAGCAGCGTGCGATGAAAGTCAGGTGTATCACTTGGCCGCAATCATCAGCGGTTCGCCGGCCGCCCGGAGCACGGCGGCGGCTTGCGGAATGGCATGCTGGCGCGCCTCTTGCTGGCTGGCGAGCTGAGCGAGCGCCTGCACGTCGAGGATGAGCGCCACTTCGCCGGAACCGAGGATGGTCGAACCGCCGATGCCGCGCAGGTGGCGGAACAGGCTGCCCAGCGGCTTGATCACGGTCTGGAATTCGCCGTGCAGCACATCGACGACGATGCCGGTCTTCTGGTTGCCGCTCTTGACGACGACGACGTTCTCGCGTCTCGGCCGTTCGCCGTCGATTTCGAACAGCTCGCGCAGGCGGACGAAAGGCAGCACTTCACCGCGCAGATTGAGGTAGTGCCGGCCATGGCTGACGGGGCAATATTCCATGCATTCGACGACCAACTCAAGCGGGATGACGAACGACGCATCCCTCACCCCGACCAGGAAGCCATCGATGATCGCCAGTGTCAGTGGCAAGCGGATCGAGAAAGTCGAACCCTGGCCTTCGCTGGTCGAGACATCGACCGTGCCGCGCAGAGCGGCGATGTTTTTCTTCACTACGTCCATGCCGACACCGCGGCCGGAAAGGTTGGTCACCTTGTCGGCAGTGGAAAAGCCGGCTTCGAAGATTAGATTGACGATCTCCTGTTCCGAAAGGGCCTGTGTCGGTTGAACCAGGCCGCGCTCGATGGCTTTGGCCAGGATGCGTTCCTTGTCGAGACCACCGCCATCGTCTTTCACTTCGATGACGATGCTGCCCGAGTCGTGATAGGCGTTCAGTTCGACGCGGCCTTTGGCCGGTTTGCCCCGGGCGAGGCGCACCGCCGGCGGTTCGATGCCGTGGTCCATCGCATTGCGCACCAGGTGCATGAGCGGATCGCCGATCTTCTCGACCACCGACTTGTCCAGTTCGGTTTCGGCGCCATTGATCACCAGCTCGATGTCCTTGCCCAGCTCTTTCGACACGTCGCGTGCCACGCGGTGGAAGCGGTTGAAGGTCTCGCCGATCTGCACCATGCGCAGTTGCAGGGCCGAATCGCGAATGTTTTCGACTAGGCGCGAGAGGATCGAGGTGGCTTCGACGAGGTTGGACTGGCCGCTCTTCGCAGCGAGCAGGTTGGCCGAGGCGCCGGCGATGACCAGTTCGCCGACCAGATCGATCAGATGATCGAGTTTGTCGGCTTGCACGCGGATCAGGCGCGCTTCGGCGGCTTTTTTCTCGGCGACCAGTTTTTGCTTGCTGGCGGCGGCCTCGACGATCTCTGGCTGCACCATCTTTTGCCCGACGAGGATTTCGCCGAGCTGAGGCGTGGGGGTTTCGGCTTCCTGGGCGGCGCGCGCCGCTTTTTCCTGGGCCTTCAGACCTTCATCGAGCTCCTCGCGCGTCAGTGCGCCACTTTTGACCAGAATCTCGCCCAGACGCATGCTTTCTTCCGGCAAGTGGGCGATCAGTTCGATATAGTCGGAAATCTTGCTGTTCGGCGGCAGGATGGTCAGGTCGCAGTCGTCGCGCACGAAGTCGAAGACGTGTTCGATCTGCTCTTTGCTGGCGTGACTGCGGAAGTCGATTTCGAAGCCGAGGTAGCAGGCTTCGGGGTCCATCTCTTCGGCCGGCGGCATCGCATCGGTGAGCGTCGTGACATGCACGATTTCACCGAGGTTGAGCAGATAACGCAAAAACGCCAGCGGCTCCATGCCTTTGCGCAACACGTCGCGGCCGAAGCGCACCGAGATGTGCCAGCAATCGTTCATCACCGTTTCGCCCGTGCGTTCGACGGGCGGGCTGAGCGCCTGCGGCAGGTTCGCATCATTGCCCGCGGGTTTGCCCGCTTCGCCGCTGACGAAGGCGCGCAAAGTCGCGGCGATCCTCTCGCCGGTTGCGGCCAGCGTCTCGTCGGGCTCGGTCTGTCCCTGCTCGACGAGGGTCAGCAGATGACCGATATGGTCGCAGCCTTGCAGCAAGGCGGTGATCATCTCGCCGCTGACCTCGATTTCGCCGTTGCGCAGCTTATCGAGCACGTTCTCGAGCACGTGCGTGAATTGCTCGATGCTATGGATCTCGACCACGCCGGAGGCGCCCTTGATCGTGTGCGCGGCGCGGAAGACGGCGTTGATCGTTTCCGGGTCGCGGTCGCCCTGTTCGAGTTGCAACAGGCCAGCTTCCATCGCTTCGAGCTGCTCGCGCGCCTCGATGGTGAAGACACTGAAGATTTCGTCCATGGCTGCTCCGGTATTCAGGTGCGCTCGGCGGCCGGGATGACCAGCGGATCGCCAAAGAAAGCGACCATGTTGTAAAACTCGATCACCTCGCGCACAGCTGGACTGTGCGCGACGATGCGCAGCGTGTGGCCGATGCGCGCCGCTTCCTTCTTCGCCATCAC
>OGCL01001567.1_pt1 | contig 18867 bp, 18 predicted proteins | sample 1570041 | NCBI WGS metagenome assembly OGCL01 (sample SAMN06266162, study PRJEB24511) | hot springs metagenome | isolation source: Hot spring water | place: South Africa: Limpopo | collected 2015-06-22
ATTACTCCTTTTTGCAGTTCGGTGTTCGGAGTTCGTAATTCGGAGTTTAAAAACTTATTTTCTCCGAACTCCGAACTATTTTTACCATTTCAGTAAATTGACTTCATCCACATTGATCGTCTCTCGGGAACGATAGAGCATCACAAAGATGGCCAACCCCACCGCTGCCTCTGCCGCTGCCACCGCCATGACGAAGAACGCAAAGATCACTCCGTCCACAGACTGGAGATAACGAGAAAGGGTGATGAACGTTAAGTTGACCGCATTGAGCATCAACTCAATGCACATGAAGACGACGATCGCGTTGCGACGGGTCAGGGCCCCGATCACACCGATCGTAAAGAGCACTCCGCTCAACATCAGATACAGGGCAGGCGGAATAGTTGGCACGACCCACATAGTTGATTCTCCTTATGTCCTTTTCTTGCTCAAAATGACGGCCCCGATGATGGCGACCGTTAAAAGAATGGCCACAATCTCAAAAGGAAAAACATAAGTGGTAAATAGGGCCTCACCTACGGTTTTCACATTGTTGACCATCTTATCCCCAGTATAGGAACCGGTCTGGCCGACTGGGGATTTGGCCACGGCTACATAGAGGAGCCCAAGGAGGAAGACAACAGCTAATCCTCCTCCGATGACTTTTGAATAAACGATCTTCACCTTCGAGCGCAGCTCCGTCTCCAGATCAAGGAGCATGATGACAAACACAATGAGCATCACGATCGCTCCTGCGTAAACGATGACCTGGATGATGGCGATGAACGGGCTATGAAGCAGGATATAGAGCACGGCGCCGCAGAGAAGCGTCAGTACCATAAACAAGGCGCTGTGAATTGGGTTTTTACGGGTGATGACTAGGATGGAGGCAACGATCGAGACAAAGGCCATCCCCATAAAAAGTAACCATTGAAAAAGGATTCCAAAATTTTCAGCCATGGTTTGACTCCTAACTTGGCCTAACCTGAAACAAACAGGTTTAAGTATTTAATAAATCCGAAATCCGAATGTCGGGCGAAGCGTCCGTCTCGGACCAATCCGAAACAAATTCAAATTTTACAAATCCAAACGATCCAAACTATTTCTTTTTTCCTTTCAATTTTGGTCATTCGATATTGTTTCGAAATTCAAATTTCGTACTTCGAATTTCCACTTCAACTATGGATTATACTTCTTCTGTTCCAGAAGCTTCTCCGTGTTCATGAGAAAGGGTGCCCTTTCTCGAGCCACCCATTCATAATTCTTTCCCACAAAGATGGCGTTGACCGGGCAGACCTCCTCGCAATACCCGCAAAAGATGCATCTTAAGGCATCGAGTTCATAGGTGAGAGGATAACGTCTGCCCTGCTCATTCTCTGCCGTCACGATTGAGATGCACTGGGAAGGGCAGACGGCCATGCACAGACCACAGGCCACACACTTCAGCTGGCCCTTTTCGTCCTTTTCAAAATACTGGATTCCCCTCCAGCGTTCTGCAGGAGGCACCTTCTGTTCCGGATACTGGATGGTGATCGGCCTAGAGAAGAACCGACCCAAGGTAAATGCTAAACCTTTCAGTAATGGAATAATCATGTGCGACCTCTTATTAACCTTTCAGTACAACAATCAAGGCAGTGATTAAAATGTTGATCAGAGTTAACTCAAATAACACCTTCCAACCAAACTTCATGATCTGATCGTAGCGAAGTCTCGGAAACGTCCCCCTCTGCCAGATGAAGAAGAAGATCAACACGAAAACCTTCGCCGCAAACCAGAAAACCCCTGGAATAAACGCAAGCTGAGGCAGGGGCGCTTGCCATCCGCCTAAAAAGAGCGTCACCGCAACAGCCGCAACGGTAATCATATGAGCATACTCTGCCATGAAGAAGAGGGCAAACTTCATACTGCTGTATTCGATATTAAACCCACATGCCAACTCCGATTCGGACTCTGGCATATCAAAGGGAGTCCGGTTGATCTCGGCTAATCCACAGATGATAAAAAAGACGAAAGCGGCAGGTTGATACAGAATGTTCCAGTGCCAGAAGCCGCCTGCCTGGAGTGCAACGATTTCGGTCAGCCTGAGGCTCTGGGAAAGAATGATGACCCCGACAATCGAAAGTCCGAGGGCCACCTCATAACTGATCATCTGTGCGGCTGCGCGTAGTGAACCCGTCAGTCCATACTTATTGCCCGAAGACCAGCCTCCGAGGACGATTCCGAATTCTCCGATGGAAGCGATCCCGAACACATAAAGAAGCCCAATGTCAATATCCGCAATCCGCAATTTGACCACATAGTCGGTCCCCGGAATGGTGAACTGATCTCCAAAGGGAATTACGGCAAACATGCTGATGGCCGCAATGATTGCGATCATGGGTGAAAGAACAAAGACCGCCTTATCCGAATTCCCGGGAATCAGGTCCTCCTTGAAGAAAGCCTTGATCCCATCCGAAAACGGCTGAAGCAGCCCAAAGGGACCGCACCGATTCGGACCAAAACGGATTTGGATATGGCCCAGAACCTTCCGCTCCAGCCATGTCAAATAGGCCACCGAGAGCATCAGGCAAGCAAAGACCACGACGCATTTAACAATTGTCTCGATGAGAAGATATAAGACTTGCATCCCGCTTCTCCTCTAAAACCCTATTTTTTCATTCATGCCCCCGAGGGCATACACGAATGATGGAAATGACGAATTTCACGAATTGAAGATAATCTCCCTCCATTCGTGTCATTCGCTGTAATTCGCGTGATTCGTCTCTATTTTCTACTTAAACCGCAAACAGTCCGATTCGCACACAGCGAAGACAACGCTCTGCCTCTTTTTGCGCCGTCGGGATGGAAAATCCTTTCTCCACTTCATCAAAAATCCACTTTCTCGAATCCGGAGGAAGCATGTCCAGCATGGCCCTCTTCTGGCCGCCTGGATGTCCAATCTTCTCCTCCTTGTTGTAGACTTTAATCTTTTCCACGAGGCTTTCCAGCTTTTCACCCTCAGATTCCTTGACCTCGCTTCCCCTAAGATAGGCATCAATCTTTTCAGCTGCCCTCTTTCCATGGCCTGCGGCACGGACTAGAACATCCGGCCCGATCACGCAATCGCCTCCTGAGAAGATTCCTTCACGGCTCGTCTGGAAAGTCCCCTCTTGAACGGCGATGGTGGAGCGTTTGGTCGTTTTCACCCCATCCTTTTCCTGTAGAAAGGACAGATCGATGGCTTGGCCAATGGCCGGAATGACGATATCCGCCTCGATGAAAAATTCTGATCCTTTGATCGGAACGGGTCTTCGCCTTCCACTCTCGTCGGGCTCCCCCAACTCCATCCGGATGCATTCCATGCCAACCACTTTTCCATCTTTCTCAACAATCCGGACCGGATTGCACAGATAGTGAAATTTCACGCCTTCTTCTTCAGCATCGTGAATCTCCACACGGTCAGCAGGCATCTCCTTCTTTGTCCGGCGATAGACCAGGTTCACATCAGATTTTCCGATTCGGAAGGAGGAACGGACACAGTCAATGGCCACATTCCCTCCACCGACCACCACCACCCTTTTTCCTTCGGGATAGGGATCTCTCCCAAGATTGATTTCAAGGAGATAGTAAACACCCGGGATAAACCCCTTATATCCTTTATCTTCTCCCTCCACCCCCATGGGCGTATTGGTCTGAGCGCCCACAGCGATGTAAATGGCTTTGTATCCCTGTTCAAGCATCTGGGAAAGCGTAACCTCTTTTCCAACCTGAGTATTGTAACGAATCTCCACGCCCAACTGTTCGACGAGACTGGTCTCATATCGGACAATGTCTCTTGGAAGCCTGTAATCCGGAATTCCAACCGCGGACATCCCTCCAGGTTCTCCTAACCTCTCAAAAATGGTGACGGGGTATCCTTTCAGGGCGAGGTAATAGGCACAGGTCAGCCCTGATGGGCCTGCCCCGATAATCGCCACCTTTTCAGAACGTGCCGGAGCCCTGACCACTTCTGGCTTCCATCCCCTTTCAAGCTCATAATCTGCCGCAAATCGCTTGAGCCACTTGATGGAGACGCATTCATCCACATTCTGTCTCCGGCAATTATCTTCACAGGGCCTGATGCAGACCCTTCCAAGGATTCCGGCCAGACAGGTGGCCTCCCGAATGGCAGCAAGTGACTCTGTGTATCGGCCCTCTTTAATCAATTCGATATATCGGGTGATGGGAAGATGGGATGGACAGGCGCTTTCACAGGGAGCCGTCACTTTCACCTTATACTCCTGGCGAGGGATCTTCTTTTTCGATTGTATTGCTTCGGAGAACTGCCCTTTAAAATAGTTGAGTGCATGGAGTACGGGTCTGGGGCCGGTCTGTCCTAAATTACATTTTGAACTCCCGAGAATCATTTCACCAAGATTCTTTAACTGATCTAAATCTTCAAGTCTTCCCTGACCTTCGGCAATTCGATTGAGAAGGGTTGACATGATCCGGGTGCCCACCCGACAGGGTGTACATTTTCCGCAAGATTCCTTTTGGACAGCTTCCATGTAAGTTCGGATGAGGTCTACGATATTGACTTCGGGATCCCGGATGGCGATCCCGTCCCAACCAATAAAAGCCTTAACCTTCTTCTCTTTATCGAATTCGAGAGGAAGATTAAGATTGGAAACAGGCTGCCTCTCACCTTCCAATTTTTCGCGGTTGTCTATAACCGCTCCACCCCAACTGCTAAAAAGGATATCTGTCATGTTAACCCTCATTTTCGAAAATCCGAAATCCGTATATCGGGCGTAGTGTCCTCTTAGGACCAATCCGAAACAAATTTTTTTAGATTCTCATTCGTTTTGAATTTCGAAAATTTGAAATTGATTCGACATCCGAATGTCGTGCTTCGAATTTATTCTTTTTACCGATCGATCTCTCCAAGAACGATATCAATGCTTCCGATGGCGGAGATCACATCTGCGATCAGACTCCCCTCAATCATTGTGGGAAGTGCACTCAGATTGAGGAAAGAGGGAGGCCGTATCCTCATTCTCAGAGGTTTGTTCGATCCATCGCTTACCAGATAATATCCCAGTTCTCCCTTGGAGGCCTCCACGCTCACATAAACTTCTCCTTGGGGAGGTTGAAACCCTTCAGCGCCAATCTTGAACTGTCGGATCAGGGAAGCAATATCCGTGAGGACCATCTCTTTAGGAGGAAGAACCACCCTGGGATCATCAGCGAGAATCGGGCCTTTGGGCAAACGGTCCAAGGCCTGCTTGACGATGGCGTTTGACCATTCCATCTCTCTCAAACGGACATAGTACCGGTCAAAGACATCACCCACTGTACCCACGGGAATATCAAATTCGAACTCGTCATAGCCCGAATAGGGGAATGCCTTTCTTATATCCCACTTCACACCCGACCCGCGAAGGCTGGGACCTGTCATCCCCCAGTTGATTGCATCTTCCTTAGAGATGATGCCAACTTCTTTGGTCCGTTTCAGCCAAATCACATTCTTCGTCAGAAGCGTTTCATACTCCTTCATATGGCCTGGAAAGGCGTCGACAAAATCCCTGATCTTTTTTTCGATCCCCTCTGGAAGGTCTTTGGCCACTCCACCCACTCGCATGTAGGTTGGGGTCAATCTTCCACCGGCCACCTCTTCAAATATTCTGAGAATCTCCTCCCTTTCTCTAAAATTGTAAAAGAGGAGTGTCATCGCACCGATGTCGAGTGCATGGGTTCCCAGCCAGATAAGATGGGCCGCAATCCTCTGAAGTTCAGCCATCATCACCCTCAGATATTGAGCCCGCTTGGGAACCTCAATGCCCAGAAGCTTCTCGACGGCAAGAACATATCCAAGATTATTCCCCATGGCATTGGTGTAATCTAACCGGTCGGTAAGGGGAATCACCTGATGATAGGTCCGGGCCTCGGCCAGTTTCTCAACCCCCCGATGGAGGTGCCCGATGTGGGGAGTCGCCTTAACAATAACCTCTCCATCCAGTTCCAGCACAAGCCTCAACACCCCGTGTGTGGCCGGGTGCTGGGGCCCCATATTGATGGTCATCAATCGTGTCTCTGCCATTTCAGACCTCGGGGACAAAGGGTTTGTCAAAATCCGGTCCTTCGACCGGGAAATCCTTTCTCAGAGGGTGACCTTCGTAACCCTCCCAGAGGAGAATCCTCCTCAAATCCGGATGATTTTCAAAGGAGATGCCATAAAGATCGTAGACCTCTCTCTCCAGCCAGTTGGCCGCTTTCCAGATGGATTCCACGCTCAATACGGGTTCGCCTTCTCCAACCCTCGTCTTCAATCTCAACCGATCGTTCATTTTGAAAGAGTAAAGAAGATAGACCACTTCAAAGCGGGGGTGCTGCGGAAAATAGTCCACACCGCACAGATCGGTCAGCATATGGTATTGCAGATCGGGGTCGGTATAGAGAAAACGACAGATCTCAAAGATATCTTTCTTCGGCACGGTCACATTGACCTCTCCACGAAAGGTCGTTACCTCCAGCACCGAAGTAGGAAACTTTTCCTTCACCTTGTTGACTGCGGGATGCACTTCAGCCATATCATCCTATCCTTTCATCAATCTCTTCCGGAATGAGTCGGACATTTTTCCGATTCGCGAGAGTTTCGGTCTTGATTTTCTTCTGGAGTTCCAGGATTGCTGTCAGCAGTGATTCTGGTCTTGGAGGACAACCCGGAACATAGACATCCACCGGAATCATCTGGTCCACCCCCTGAACCACATTGTAGGTCTTAAAAATACCTCCTGAACAGGCACAGGCCCCATAGGCAATGACCCATTTGGGTTCTGGCATCTGCTCATAAATCCGTTTGACCATGGGCGCCATCTTCTTGGTCAGGGTGCCTGCCACAATCATCAGATCTGCTTGTCGGGGAGATGGCCTGAAGACCTCTGAACCAAATCGCGAAATATCCCATGTTGCCGAACTGGTGACGATCATCTCCAGCGCGCAACAAGCCAGCCCAAAAGTGACCGGCCAGATCGAATACATTCGCCCCCAGTTGACCACTTTATCCAGGACAGGCATCAAGGGAGTTTTTTCAAGATAAGTTTCTATTCCCATTCGAGTGCTCCTTTTTTCCAGATATAGACATAGGCAATGATCAAAATACCGATAAAGACTCCCATTGAAATAAAACCAAACCATTTTAAATCTTTGAAGATAACAGCCCAAGGATAGAGGAAGACGATCTCAATATCGAAGATCAGAAAGAGCAGGGCAATGATATAGTATTTGATTGGGATCCTACGAAAGGAAGAACCATAAGTGCTCATCCCGCATTCATAAGGCATCTCTTTAAGACGGGTCTGTTTTCTCTGGCCTAAAAGATAGGAGGCAAGGATGGCAAAACAGGCAAAGGCCACCGCAATCGCAAAAAAGATAAGGATGGGAAGATAATCGACTAACATGATACCCCCCTTACGAAAATTTTCTTCGCTTGGTCAAACTACAAAATCGGTGTTCTATTGTCAAGAGGACCCGTGACCTCTTCTATGATGATTTCTTGTACTTTTCAATCCGGACCGTTGAAAACTTCAGATCAGGAATCTTCGATTCAGGATCAAGGACCGTATTGGTAAGAAAATTGACCGGGGCTTCGCTAAAGTGAAATTTTGCAAAGACCACTCCGGCCCCAACTCGATCGGTCACCTTCACCTTTGAAATGAAATCTCCCCTCCGGCTCATAATCCTTACCTGGTCTTCATCATTGACCCCAAGCTGAGCAGCATCTGTAGGATTGATTTCGACCAGGCTCTCTGGACACATCTCATTCAGGAGTTTGACTTTACGAGTCATACTGCCTGCATGATAATGGTAGTAGTCCCGACCTGTGCTCAAAATGAAAGGGTAATCCTGATCCGGCACTTCCGGAGGAGGAGTGTAATCCACAGGAACAAAGAGCCCTTTGCCTCGGACGATTTTCCCCCGATGAAGAATCGGTGTCCCGGGATGATCTTCTGAGGGACATGGCCATTGCAGGCCTCCTGATGCCAATCGTTTATAGGTGATCCCAGCATACTGTGGCGTTACGGTTCGAATTTCTTCAAAGATTGCCTCGGGGCTCTCATAATCCATGGAATACCCCAATCGCGTTGAGATCTCGGAGATGATCTTCCAGTCTGGCATGGCTCCTTTGGGCCCATCGATAACTTTTCTTACCCTTTGAACCCTTCTTTCGGTATTCACAAAGGTTCCATCCTTTTCAAGGAAACAGAGGGAAGGCAATACAACATGAGCCATCTGCCCGGTTTCGGTTAAAAAGATGTCTTGGACAACCAGAAGTTCTAACCCGGCATAGGCTTTTTTGAGATGGGAGAGATCTGGATCGGTCACCATGGGGTTTTCGCCCATGATGTAGAGGGCTTTGACCTTTCCTTCCAAGGCCGCCTTGCTCATCTCCACAACCGTCAAACCCGGTTTTCCTGATAGCGGCACCCCCCATTTGCCTTCGAATTTATCCTGCAACTCTTTGATGGCCACACCCTGATATCCTGGATAGACCGTGGGCAGACATCCCATGTCACAGGCACCCTGGACATTGTTCTGGCCTCTCAGTGGGTTGACTCCGCTTCCGGGTTTGCCGACCTGACCGCATAGGAGAGCCAGATTTGAAATTGCCTTCACCCCATCGGTTCCAGTGGAGTGTTGGGTAATGCCCATGCAGTAGAGGATGGCTGCATTTTTAGCTGAGGCATACATCCGCGCCGCTTTGATCAACTGTTCTTTCGGGATGCCAGTAATCTTCTCCACATATTCAGGCGTATACCTGGAGACCTTCTCCTTGATGGCTTCAAAGCCCTCGGTGTGCTGATCAATAAAAGATTTATGATAAAGGTTTTCTTGGATGATGATGTGGGCAAGACCGTTTAACCAGGCAATATCATCTCCGGGCCTGGGTTGAAGCCAGAGGGCGGCTTCTTCAACCAGATCAATCTTTCGCGGATCAACGACAATGATCTTTGCGCCATTAAAACGAGAACGATGCCTCAACAGCATGCCGATGACCGGATGGGTTTCTGTGGTATTGCTACCCGTCACCAGCAAAACATCGGCCTCTTGAAGGTCGGCAAGGGAATTGGTCATCGCCCCAGAGCCGAGGGTGGTGGCCAGACCGACCACCGTGCTGGAGTGTCAGAGACGCGCGCAATGGTCAACATTGTTTGTGCCGATGGCCGCCCTGATCAATTTCTGGAAGAGATAGTTCTCCTCGCAGGTGACGCGCGCCGAGGACAATCCGCCGATACTGTCGGGCCCGTGCTTCTCTTTAATCTCCTTTAATTTATTGGAGACATAGTTCAACGCCTCATCCCAGCTGGCTTCTCTAAAGGTCCCGTTTTCTCGGATCAGAGGCGTGCGAAGTCTATCTGGGCTGTTCGCAAATTCAAAACCAAAACGCCCTTTCACACAGAGTATGCCGTTATTGGTCCCGAGCCCTTCTTTGGTGGTAATTTTTATGACCCTGTTCCCTACGGCGTTGACTTCAATGGAACAGCCCACCCCACAATAGCCGCATACCGTGGTCACCCTTTTCGCCTGCCATTTCCTTCCTTTGATGGGACTCACATTCTCTGTCAGTGCTCCTACGGGACAGGCCGCCAGACATTCGCCACAGGAAATACAGCGTTCTGGCTTGACGGCTTCAACTCTGGCATCGAAACCGGTTCCCTGAAGATCGAGAACTTCTCTGCCCGCGATTTCTCGGCAGGCCCGGATGCACCGGCTGCAGAGGATGCAGCGATTGGGATGATATTTAATCGCAGGGGTGGAATAGGCCTTGTATTCTTTCGCAGGTGCATCTACCCGATATTCTGCCTTCTGAATTTCATACTCATACACATAATCCTGAAGATCGCACTCTCCCCCTTTATCGCAAACCGGACAGTCCAGAGGATGGTTCACCAGCATGAATTGAAGCACTTCTTTTCGGATCTCCCGAAGCTTCGGGGTATCGGTCTCAATCACCATACCGTCCGTGGCCGGAGTGTTGCAAGCAGTCACAGGATTTTCGATATCCTTAACCTCAACCACACACATTCTACAAAAACCTGTTGGGATAAGGCTTTCCATGTGGCACAGCGTGGGTATGCGGAAACCATTCTGTTGGGCAATCTTGAGAATCGTTGCCCCCTCTTCCGTCTCAATAGCTCTGCCATTGATCGTAACTCTCATCGCGATCTTCTCCTCTAAAGATAAAATGCCACTTGAGACATCATACCGATACGACCTTGTCCTTCAAAAACTTTGTGAAATATTTAATTAGCCCCTATTCAATAGAACAACTGTTTAAATTTGTCAAGTCAAAAAAAAGAGAGTCATGAAAAAAAATTTACCCCTCTGATTTTATTCGTTACCAGATGACTTCTAAAACGAGTAATATATTGAAGTTAAAAGGGTTTTAAGATGAACAGAGCCATTTGACATTTTATCACCTCCCCTATTTTTATACCTTGACAGAAAAGAATAAATTTGAATATCTTTAAAGGAAGTCATTTAATGGGCATGGAAAAAACCTTTGAATGGAAGGCATAAAGGATGCGATTTGGATTTCATATATCCATTTCCGGAGGGTTTTCAAAGGTCGTAGAAAAGGCTCAGGTCCGTGGTTGCGAGACGATTCAGTTCTTCTCCAGAAACCCAAGAGGATGGAAATACGATTTATTGGACCATGAGGAGGTGAGCTTTTTTCGTAACGCTGCCCAATCTTCCAATCTCTCCCCACTCTTTTTACATCTCCCCTATCTTCCCAACATTGCATGCAAAGGTTCTAAATTTTATGACCGTTCCATTGATTCCATTGTCCTCGATCTCGAAAGAGCAGAACAATTGGGAGCGCCTTACCTCATCATTCATATCGGGCACCGGATGGAATCTTCAGAGGACGAAGCTATTGAAGCTGTGGCCTGGGCCATTAACCAGGCTTTTGATCGAGCTAAAAATTCAATTATCCTTCTGCTCGAAAACACCGCTGGACAGGGGACAGAGATTGGGTACGAATTCAATCAGATCAAACGTATTATCGAAAGGGTAGAGAAAAGAGACAGGATTGGAATCTGTCTGGATGTCGCCCATGCCTTTGAAGCAGGCTATGACCTTGCCAGAGGTGATGGAGTCGAGAGGACACTCGAATCCTTCGATCAGACGATCGGCTTGAAACGCCTACACCTTCTTCATCTGAACGATTCCAAGACGCCTCTCGGTTCAAGAAAGGATAGACACTGGCACATCGGCGAGGGTTACATTGGATTAGAGGGATTTCGATACCTGATCAACCATCCCCTCTTAAAACATCTTCCCGGAATCATGGAAACCCCAAGAAAAGATACGGTGGAAGATCTTAGGAACATGGAAGTGATAAGAAGCCTCGTTGCTCTCTCACGGATCCCTTCTCCCCATAAGACTGCGTCGTAAAATAAAAAAACCCGACTTTTTTAAAGGGGAGAAGCGGTCAGGTGAAAGAGATTTAGAGCAGTAACCTTTAAATGTTCAGATTTATGCGTGTCAACTTGATGAATAGATTCGGTTTGATACGGATGACGATTTCCCATTCTCTAAAAGACCCGTATTCTAAATCTTTGGATCCTGACTGCCTCTTCACTTCTCCTGCAATTGTGACACCGTCTCATTGGGGAAAGGGAGGGGGTGAGGGGTGATCCTCATCCATCCTCCTGTTTCCAAGCCATGCGAACCTCCAGCAGGAATCGCCAGACTCTGTGGCGCCCTGAACCACCATGGGATGAATTACACGGTTCTGGATGCCAATATAGAGGGCCTTCTGTTTCTTTTAAATTCTTCACCAGGATCATCCGATACCTGGACCATCCGGGCGCTCCGCCATCTTTCCGGACATCTTGATTCGATAAGGAGTGTGAAAGCTTATAAAAAAGAGGACCGATATCGCCGAGCCATGAATGATTTGAACCGGCTTCTTAAGATGGCAGCAAATGGGCGTGATGTTCATCTAAGTCTAACAAACTACGAGGACAAGACACTTTCTCCAATAAGGAGCACGGATCTCATCCGTGCCGCAGAAAATTTTAAGGCGAATCTTTTTTATCCCTATTTTAAAAAACGACTGCCCGATCTTTTAAAAGAACGATCGCCTTCTCTGGTCGGTTTCTCCCTTAACTACTTAAGTCAAGCACTATCTACCTTTGCCATGATCGGCTTTCTCAGGCGGGAGTATCCTAAGGCAAAAATTGTTTTAGGTGGAGGACTGGTCACCTCATGGATGAGAAGGCCACACTGGAAAAATCCTTTTCAAGGTTGGGTGGATCATCTGGTCTCCGGCTCTGGCGAAACTGCTTTGCTATCGCTTCTCAATGGTTCGGTGTTCAGTGATATTCATTGCCCTCCTCATTATGATTCATTTCCCATAAAAGAATACATCGCCCCTGGCTTCATTCTTCCCTACAGTGCTTCAACCGGATGTTACTGGAATCAATGTTCGTTCTGTCCTGAAAAGGCTGAAGAAAATCCTTATCATGCCATTCCTCCCGACAAAGTGATTGCAGATCTCCATCTTCTGGTTCAGAAACATCAGCCGGTTCTAATCCATCTTTTAGACAATGCTCTCGCTCCGTCCGTCATGCAAACCCTTTCCATGCATTCCTTAGGAGTTCCCTGGTATGGCTTTGCCAGAATCACCCGTCATCTGACAGACCTCGAATTCTGCTATGCCTTAAAGCAATCAGGATGTGCGATGTTGCAGCTTGGCTTGGAGTCAGGGGATCAGGGCGTGCTTGACTCCTTGCAGAAGGGAATCCATTTGGAGGAAGCTTCGCTGGTACTGAGCAATCTTAAAAAGGCGGGCATTGCCACCTATGTCTATCTTCTTTTTGGAACCCCCTCGGAAGGTGCGGAAGAAGCCAGAAGGACTCTTGGGTTTGTGATAAAGCACCATGAGAGCATTGATTTTTTGAATCTTGCCATCTTCAATATGCCGATCTACGGACCAGAAGTCGAGTTGCTTAAGACAGAACTGTTCTACGAAGGGGATCTTTCCCTTTACACAGGATTCGATCATCCTAAGGGATGGAACAGGCCATTGGTAAGGCAATTTCTTGATAAAGAATTCAAACGACATCCTGCCATTGCCTCGATGATAAGAAGGGATCCTCCTGTCTTCACCTCCAACCACGCCCCCTTCTTTACCAAAGCGGGAAGAATGAGGGGATGGGATGAATGAGGGTATTGTCTATGGTATAATTATTTGCCATAACGATTTTATGAAAACAGCCATATCCATACCGGATGAGGCATTCAAAGAGGTCGAAAGGTTTTCTAAGGAACACCAATATTCGAGGAGCGAAGTGTTCGTGATGGCGGTTAAGCAATTCTTAGAAAAATTGAAATCCGAGGAGCTTTTCAACATTTTGAACGAGGTATATTCAGAGCCTGAGTCTTTAGAAGAAACAACTTTAAGAGAAAAAAGCAAGCGATACTATTCTAAGAAAATACTGAAAGAAGAGCAGTGAACATAAAACAGGGAGATATTTTTGGGGTTAGCCTTGGAACTCCGAGGGGTTCTGAACCTGGATACCAGCATCCCCATGTGGTCATCCAGAATAATCTATTCAATCAAAGCAAGATCAATACCGTTGTGCTCTGCGCGCTTACCTCCAACCTCGCCAGAGCCAGGTCCTCTGACAATGTCCTTCGCGGAAAAGGAGAGGGTAATCTCAAAAAAGAAAGTGTCGTCAATATCACACAAATGATCACAGTGAACAAATCAGATCTCATCGAAAAAATTGGCTCCTTATCCCATGCACGAATCAGAGAAATCATAGACGGCATTTCCCTTCTCATTGAACCAAGAGAAATCGGACAGAAATTCCTTTTCAAGCGCAAATGTTCCTGATTTCTTACTTTGATCGCATGGTTCTTCGATGGAAACAACCCTGTAGCCATTAGCATTCCTCCTGTGCTCAGGGTCACCACTAAACCACTCCCCGACCTATATCCATTCAAGTTCTTTCTAAGGAAATTACTTGACCGATGTTGTTCCTTACGATATAATAAATTTGTAAGGAATCTTAGAAAAGGAGAAAAAAATGCAATCGGTCATCACTTCAAAATTTCAAACGACCATTCCGAAGGCCGTAAGGGAGACTCTTAAACTTTCGGTCCAGGATGCCCTGGAATGGAAAATTGAGAGAGGAAAGGTCGTTGTATACCCTGCCCAGAAAAAATTTCTACAATACAAGAATATCATCAAAACAGGAAAGGGGGAGATCTCTGCTGACATTGACCAAGCCCGGACCATGCGCGTGGAGAAATATCGGTGAAGAAATATATTATCGATGCAAACGCGTTGATATCCTATGTGACCGATCGCAATCCGGATCAGCAGAAAAAAATCGCCAAGATATTCCAGGAAGTTTTAAGACTAAAAGGAGTTATCCTATGCCCTCAAAACGTTTTAACCGAGTTCATCTATGTTTTAGATAAAGTGTACGGTATTCCAAAGAATGACATCCAGGTAATGGTTATAGATTTTTTAGCGATGCCAGGAGTTAAATTGGTTCATGAAATTGATTTTCCCACCGTCTTTAAGTTTTGGCCAGAAGCCATATCGGACTTCGGAGATGCTGTCGTGGCTTCCCTTGGAGTTCTTTATAAGGAATCGGTGATTGTGACGTTCGATCTCAAATTCATCCATACCCTCAAAAAGCTTGGCCTGCCAGTTGAAAAACATTAATCCTTATTGTTTTTAAAAAATCCAGCGATCATTTCAATTTTTCACAGTGAATAAATCAGACCTCGTCGAAAAAATCGGCTCTTTATCCCATTCACGAATCAGAGAAATTATAGGGGGAATTACACTTTTAATTGAACCAAGAGGAATCTAATCTGCACCTCCCTTCTCAGAATGTGGATTAAGGGACACCTGAACGAAGATAAAAATCGAAAACTGACCTCGTAAAGACGAGCTTTTCAGGGAAGTGACCGAGAATTTGAGGAAGACTAAATCAAGAAAAGAAAAAATACTTTATTACGATTGTCTGACCCTCATTTTTCTCAGTTTTTGGATAGCCCCCCTCAGCAGGTGAGTAGAAAAAATGGAGGTGGACAGAGGTAAAAGAGTACTTACACCAATCCCTCACTGCACACAATTTTCGGAATTGGGTGGTCTTCGAGTTGGAAAAGTCGGCGGTCAAGAAATTCCCGCATATTATGTTGATGGTAGATCCGCGTTAGGTGTTTTAAAAGCTCTTGTCCTCCTACGCCATTTCGTCGCAACAGGTTTATCTCTCGATTGATCGCTGTAGTAATCGGCCCACGGAATGCCTTCTCAAGGATGTTAATTTGGCCTTTAATGTCTTCTTCTGCTGTTGCCTCAAATAAGACCCGCATTTCCCTCAAGATATATCTTTGACCCTGAGTTAATGAAAGGGTGTGTTCCCGCTCAGCCTGGCGGTGTTTGACCTCTTCTGCAAATTGGCGTTTCACCCGCATCACGGCTGCGTTATATCCAGATGGTAAGGGCATTCCTTTTAGCTCTGGTCCGCACTTAATTATCCCTAAGATTCGAGGGACATCTCTTGACGCGACATCACCTTTTTCATCCAAGAGGAATAGTTGCTGGTATCGCCCTGCCTGACAAAAGACATAAAGCCCCTTTGTTCCCGATGGCTTGACCGTTCTTACCCCATCCCTGAGGCTGGCAACTCTCTCAAACTCACCAGGATTTTCCTTCCTTAACTGTCTCAGGATTTCCTCGGCCTCGTTAAGATCTAAAAACTCCTCTTCCTCATCCTCAAACAGGCTTAATTGCCCACCCTTTCGCTCATAGATTGCGTACATCGCCTCTTCATTAAGCTGCTCTGAACGATCAAGAATCTCCGAATCCTCCCCGATCGTGTCATGAATCTCCTGAATCCGATTTCGAAGCTTCTGCCTCAAACCAAGATTTCGTTCGATCCCTGTCTCAGGCAGAAAGTTAAAGGCATAGACAATATCGTGCTCAGACCCTATCCGGTCTATGCGGCCCAAACGCTGGATGAGACGGACAGGGTTCCAATGTAGATCATAATTGATCACCTTATCGCAGTCCTGAAGATTTAACCCTTCGGCCAAAACATCTGTTGAAACAAGTGTAAACAACTCTGACTCCCCTGCTTGAAAGCGGTACTCTGGATTCGCCTTGGGTGCAAAACGGCCTACCACCCTGGCTTTGCTCTTATCCCCACTGTAGATTACGTCTATATCATCCCTTTTACCGCCAGGGTTAAGGTTCTCAAAAAGATATCTGGCTGTATCGGCATACTGGGTGAATATCAATCGCTTACCCTCTTTTAGAACCCCCTTATCTAACCGCTTCTTGAGGGTCTGGAGTTTTGCATCCTGCTCCGGAGTGATCGGTTCAACCAGTCCTAAAATTTTCTTAAGAAGACGAATGTCATGATGGATATGCTCTTTCAAACACTCCAGGTCAAAATCTGCCGCATCATATCTCTTCGAAACCTGCCGCAAAGCATCCATTAAGTCCTGTTCTTCAGCCATATTCGGCTCATACAGAATGGCTTGTGCATTCTCTCCTGCCGGCACAAATCCCTGAGAAAGAGCTTCTAAAAATCTCTCATGAACGGTTAAAAGCCTTCGAACGGTTTCTTTAAAAGCATAAACACTCGATTCAAACCTCTTAAACAACAGAATTCGAACCAGCCCCCTCAGGTTTGCCCCAGCCCTGTGAAGGCTTGCATAGGGCTCATGTCTCTGTTTTGTCTTGACCACATAATGCCATAGACCATATCTGGCATAGGTAAGCTCATCCACTGGGGGCGTCTTGGGTTGACCTTTTCGCGATTTCCCTAAATATTTCCTCAATTCTTGGTAGAGACCTCGATACGTCTCCTCAATGCTATATTCGATTGTTTCAAGGTCACGTTTGGGGAAAAATTGATGTTTTCCACCAACAATGACATAGGCTCGCCTGCCTCCGTCAAGGTATTCCTTAAACCGAGATGGATCAATGGGCTGGTGTGTCTGCGCATCAAATCCATACCAGCGGAGGATATGATTTCGGGTCCGGCGTATTAGGAGATTGGCTAACAGATCCTGTAATTTCTTTTCACCACGCTCGATGCGCTTGAAATATTCTTTCAGAGACGGAGGATCAACAGGTAAATCCGTCTTATCCTCTTGGTGAAAAAGTTTAATCTGATGATAGATGTCCCATGCGCTTTTATTCCTTGGGGTAGCCGTAAGAAAACAACAACGCCTTCCAGTTGATAAAAAAGACTCAATCACCTTATACCTTTGGGTATCGGGATAACGAAAATTATGGCTCTCATTTATCAAAACAAAATCCCTGTCTCGGTACTTCACGTCATTTAAAAGCAAGTTGGGCTTTCCCTCGTCACCTTCTTTTAAGAAGCCCATGGAGAGAACACGGGCGTTGAGCTGATACACCTCGTTATATCGCTCCCACATCTCTACAAGAGCCGCCGGACAGATGATGAGCGGACGGGCATGCTCTGTCCGTTCGAACTGCTTAACAATCGCCGCTCCGATATAGCTTTTTCCAAGGCCAACCACATCGGCGACAAATGCCCCCCCATAATCCCGGATTATTTGAATCCCCTGCCGCACTGCCACTTTTTGAAAATCTGCTAATCTCTTTGTAATCTCGTCATCCCATAAAATATCCTTCTCCTCTTCGCCCTCCAGCCTATCCTTGACCAATGTGTAAAGCGTCTTCATGTAGATATCATAGGGTCGAACGGGTGCGATAGCCCATGACTGCCTCATCTCATGCATTAATGTCTCGTCAAAGTCTTGAGACTCTTTCCATATTTCCTCGAACCAGCGAACCAACTCAGCATGATTGTCGTTTCCCTGCACAATTACATTAAGCTCCGTATTATGGGTGACCCCAGAAAGAGTGAGATTGGATGAACCCACAATGGCAATTCCCTTTTCATGTCGGTCAAGGGGTTTCCCAGCCTTATCAAAGACTTTGCCATAATCAAAAATGTAAGCCTTGGCGTGCATCCTTCCCTTGGTATAGACGCGGACCTTAAGCCTTTTCTCCTCGATCATCCTAACCAAAATTTTAACCAGAGTCTCTCCTTCATCTGTCTGATCCATCAGCTCCATAGAGGAGCGGATGTTCTCGGCTGTTTCTACAGACATCCGTTTGATCTCTGTCCGTTTTGGATACTTTTCAGCCTCTATGGTATCTGAAACCATCTCCAGTCTTCTATATCCTTCTACTAATTGCTCCAAAGTTTCTCTATTGATCGTGTTTCCAATAAGCAGACGGAGTTCTTTCACACCCGAAAGTTTCTCAGCAATGCTGGTCAGACCAGATAGGAAGAAATAGCCAACCGCAAATCGTGCGGCTTCAGTGGAGGAGAGGATGCGGTTGATATGTTCAACCAGTATCTCTTTTCGGTTGTCTATAATGTCATGCGTCGGCACGGGTTACTCTCCTTACCCATTTTGGGTATTTTCTTACCCACATTGGGTAACAAAATCAATCCCTAAACACTGCCAGCCTTCTTGAGCCGTGATTCTACCAGATTTATAACTTCCTCATACACGGCATCACGTTCACCTTTGGTAAGTCCAAGGATATCAAAGATGATGTCGTCAAGCTCCCGACGGTCAGGGTGATGGATCTCCTTGTTAATATCTTCAATTTTTCTTGTCTTAAATTTTATTTCTGTTTTATTCAACAATTTAGGGTTCAGAATGTTGCACTGCGCCACCTCATAGACAGTTAAATCTAATAATCCTTCGCCCAGGCCAGTTCTTGAACCCAATTCCAAGAATGCAGTCGTCATGGTGCAGTTCAAGGTGCCCAATAATTTTTCCATTATACCGGAATCACAATATATTTCATAAAGTCTCTTGTCTATAAACACGTCACGATTT
>OGCL01001568.1_pt1 | contig 18862 bp, 13 predicted proteins | sample 1570041 | NCBI WGS metagenome assembly OGCL01 (sample SAMN06266162, study PRJEB24511) | hot springs metagenome | isolation source: Hot spring water | place: South Africa: Limpopo | collected 2015-06-22
CCTTATCGTATCTAATGTAACCATTTAATTAGCAACTTCCTTAAATACTGAGATATTCGACTAAAAATGAAGATTGTTTATAATCGAAAAATTTTATTTGGATTTTGCTTTATCTTTTTAGTGTTAAGGGCTTTTGCCGAAATTTCATTAAGCTTTCTTTATAAGGTGTCTTATAAAAACCCTTCAGCAGCCCTTACAATCCCTCTGTCGATTCAACAGGTCTTTTTAGTTCTATCTCTGAATTTGGCAATACCCCCTTTGCACATTTATAAGGGTTTTGAAAAATACTCAATAAATTCGTATCCCCTTTCATCAGGGATAGCTTTTTTATTATCCTTCAGCCTTTCTTCATGCAGTTTAATTGCATCCTCCGTTTCCCTCATTCCGTGGACTAAAAGCAGTCTCAGGTATCCTTCGCCTCCATAAGACTTTGTATTGCGGAGCCTTTCCCTCATTGTAAGAAAATAGCAGTAATAATAAAGGTCTTCGCAAACGGGGTAGCCTTTGAGGTTTATAGCTTCCCGAGCCTTTTGCAAAAAAAAGAGCTTCTCAGACGATGTGAACTCCTTTATAAATTTTTCCTTGAGTTCTTTTAAGATACTTGAGAATTCAGGCATAATATAAACTAATGAAAGTCATGGTTCAACAAAGCTAACCTCGATACTTTCAATATTCAGCAAAAAAACTACTGCTGGCTTCTTGTTATATTTACTGCATGTTCTCCCTAAACCATTTGATGATGTCATCATAGGATGGGGGTCTTACAAGAAAAACCTCAATGTCAGGGGGGAACTGTATCTTAGCCCTCATTTCGTCCTCCATTATCAGAAGACTGGCTTCACCCTCGTGCATGTTGCTTAAAATTGTATTCTGAACATGCTCAAGCCTTTTATTAAGGGCTTCGGCATAAAAGTCATATACCTTTCTGAATATGTCTGGGGTCCTAACGACGCCAAGACAGTTTCTCCAGTCAATAAATTCCCCTAAAAGCTCCTTATTTTCAAGTGGTATAAGGGAAGCCCCCTTTTCAATCCTTTGCTTTATGAGCTCAAATGCCTTTTGGTTGGTTTTTTCAAGAACATTTAAAGCCTCTTCCCCGCTGATGTATATGTTTTCACAGAAAATCTTTTGTATTTCCCATGCAGTCTCGAGTTTATCAAGCTGTATAAAGACATCGGCCCAATATCTGTTCGAGAGAGTTTCATATTCATTGGGTAAATCTTTAAAAAATATGACGTTGGGGACGCAATAAAGCTTTTTCTTGCCCATGAAACTATCAACAGTAGGCTTTTCCAGTTTTCCCAGTTCGCTCATAATAAGTTTGACCTCCTCGATTGTGATAAAACTACCCAAAATTCAGTTTGAGCTCTAATCCAGATTATCGAGATAGATTAAAACCTGAGATAATATTCTGTTAGAGCGTAAACTGAATTCAGGAAGAGAAAAATCATTCGATTCAGGAATGGATAACTCTTAATATTGTAATATTTATCTTGATTTCGGTCAATAAAAAGGGAATATACTAAAATCGGCGATAAAATATTTAAATAGGGGTGATGCGATAAAACTTCATCAAAAAGTAGCGCTTCCTTTTGCTAATCTCAGGATTTCGAAGATGTCTCCTATAGCTATTTTTTTCATTATAGGTTATCTATCCGGATCTATACTAAATAGCGCCTGAGATATATCCCGGTGTATGAATTATCTGCATTGGAAAGTTGTTCTGGTGGACCCTCAAATATTATTTCCCCTCCTCTTTCTCCTCCTTCCGGACCAAGGTCGATAACCCAATCAGCCTGCGCTACTACGTCGAGATTGTGCTCAATTATGACCACCGTATTGCCTTTGCTTACAAGCCTTTTAATTACGCCCATAAACATCATCACATCCCTGTAATGCAAACCAACAGTGGGCTCATCCAGTATATATAGAAAACCCCTGCCGTAAAAGGGCCTTAAAGAACTTTCGAGTTCGGCGCATATCTTGAGCCTCTGAGACTCCCCGCCTGAAAAAGTCGTGGCGGGCTGTCCGAGCCTCAGATAACCGAGTCCTGTTTCATGGAGAATGCCGAACTTAGAACTTAACTCAGGAAGGGCAGTAAAAAAGACTGAAGCCTCCTCGACCGTCATTTCCAGAACATCATTGATATTTTTCCCTTTATATGCAATCTGAAGAATGTTATCTTTGTATCTTTTACCCCTGCAATCCTCGCATTTAATATAAATATCCTCAAAGAAATACATCTCCATCCTCTGATATCCTTCGCCCTTGCATGTCTCACACCTTCCGCCTGAAACATTGAATGAAAAAGACCCGGGGGTAAGATTCATTTTTTTTGCATCGGGCTGAGAAGCAAATAACCTTCTTATAGGCTCGAACATTTTCATGTATGTGAGGAGATTAGATCGGGGTGTTTTGCCTATTGGTGATTGGTCAACAAGCTTAACGGCTCTAAGTTTTTCGAGACCGCTTATGGAGGTGAAGCTGAGCGGTTGCTCCGATTCAGTTTTGAAATTCCGCGCAGCTGCCCTGTAAAGAGTTTCTACTATAAGGCTGCTTTTGCCCGAGCCTGATACACCAGTTACAACAGTCAGAGAATTAAGAGGAATTCTGAGGTCTATATTTTTCAGATTATTGCCTTTTGCGCCTCTCAGGAACAAAAAAGATTTTTTATCTATAAAGAAATCTTTTCTTTCATAGCAGGCGCCTCCATCTCCTCTGATATATTGAGATGTGACAGTATCAGTTTTCCTGAAATCATCAAGAGGACCGGAAAATACTATATTTCCCCCCAGATGGCCAGCGCCAGGACCAAGTTCTACAACCCAGTCGCTCGCAGATATGACATCCCTGTCGTGCTCAACTATGATAATGGTATTGCCTTTGGATGAAAGGCCTTTTATAATTCCGCAAATCTTATCCGTATCCCTTGGATGCAATCCTATAGTAGGCTCATCAAGGACATATAAAGTTGTCGTCAGCGCTGATGCGAGCTGGTTCGAGAGATTAACACGCTGATACTCGCCGCCTGAAAGGGTTTTTGCCTGACGGTTCATGGTCAGGTAGTCAAGTCCTACATTCATTAGAAATCGCAATTTAAGTAAGATTTGCCTGATTACCTCTTTAGATATATCTCTTTGTAAGGGAGACAAAGGCAAATTATCAAACCATTTTATAAGCTCTGATACAGGCATATCCGACAATTCGGCAATATTCACCCCCCCAATTCTATAGGCAAGAGCTTCAGAACAGATTCTCGCCCCCTTGCAGGCAGGGCAGATAACAGGAGAGCGATACCTGCTGAGCAAAAACCTAACATGCCTTTTGTATCTTTTGCTCTCGAGTTCTTTAAAAAAGTCGTTGACCCCGTAAAAATTGTCGTTGCCATTATAAATAACATGCCTCTCCTTATCACTCAGATCCTGATAAGGCTTAAGTATATCTATCCTGCTTTTTCTTGCTCCGTTAAGCATTTGCTGCTTCCACCATCGATAAGCCGGCATTTCCCAAGGCTCAATAGCACCATCAGCAAGCGACAGCATCCTGTCTGGAGATACAAGGTTTTCGTCATACAGAAGGACATTGCCAAAGCCCTTGCACTCAGGGCAAGCGCATACAGGGTGGTTAAAGGAAAAGAGGACGGGTGAAGGTTCAGGTAATGCAAGACTGCATTCATCGCATATATTTTTAGCGGAGAAATTAAATTTAGCAACAGAAGGCTCAGCCTTAGATTTGACGGAGGTTTTTCCATCATCACTGAAAATAATTATCTTCAAGCATTCTCCGCCTTCTTTCCACGCGGCTTCAACTGAATCGGACAAACGGGGCTCATCTCTGATAATCAGTCTGTCCAAAACAACTTCCTTTATGTCCGCCCCATTCTCATCAGTTTCAACTATATCTGTTATGGCGCCGTTCACTAAAATTCTGTTGTAACCTTTTTGCACAAGGCGCTGAAGACTTTCGCTGGTCTTAAAGACAATCACCGCTTTCATGTCTTTATAGCCGTCAAGCAGCCAGGAGACAATCGAAGAAGGGTTCCATTTGACGATTTCCTTTGAGCATTTTGGGCAGAAAGGGGTCGCAATTGCTGAATACAAAACTCTAAACAAATCGTAAAGCTCGGTTAGGGTGCCTACAGTGGAGCGGGATCCTTTAACTGGATTTTTTTGTTCCAGAGCAATAGCTGGTCGAATGTTGTAAATTGCATCAACATCGGGCCTGTCCATTTTTTCCAAAAAAAGTCTGGCATAAGTCGAGAGGGATTCGATATATCTCCATTGCCCTTCAGCAAAAATCGTATCAAAGGCAAGAGAAGACTTGCCAGAACCTGAGACTCCAGTCACAGCAATGATCTTATTATGTGGTATTTCGAGGCTGATATTTTTGAGGTTGTTCTGTCTGGCGCCCTCAATTATCAAATTTTTGATTGACATCTTAATATTCTAACATTTTAGATTCATATAGATTAATTTATGGGCTGCCAGAAAATAGGGCTTTCCCTCTTCCACAGCCTAAGCTTTGAGCTCATTAAGACCTTCTGAATCTTTATTGTGATTCAACAAATTGTAGTCAAGTATTTTGTCATGTTATTATTTAAGATTACTATTTGCTTAACGGGAGGTATTTGTCCGATGCTTATTGTGCAGAAATACGGGGGAACATCTGTCGCAAATGTTGAGAGGATTAAGGCTGTAGCTGAAAGGGTGGTTAGAACTGCTAAGGAGGGACACAAAGTTGTAGTGATAGTCTCGGCAATGTCAGGAGAGACGGATAAATTAATAAACCTTGCCCACCAAATATCATCCAATCCTTCCGAAAGAGAGATGGACATATTATTATCTTCCGGGGAAAGGGTAACTACAGCATTGACGGCGATGGCAATCGAGGCTCTCGGACACAAGGCTTTAGCATTAACAGGCTGGCAGGCTGGCATAATAACTGATGCTGTGCATACAAAGGCTAAGATTGAAAAGATTGAAGGCGGAAGGGTTTTAAATGCCCTTGATAACGGATATATCGTTGTTATAGCAGGTTTTCAGGGAATAACTGAGACTGAAGGCGAGATAACCACCCTTGGAAGGGGGGGGTCAGACCTCTCGGCTGTTGCTATTGCTGCGGCGTTGAAGAGCGATTTATGCGAGATTTACACAGATGTTGACGGCGTATATACTACTGATCCGAATATTGTCCCTGAAGCAAGAAAAATGGATAAAATATCTTATGAAGAGATGCTCGAAATGGCGAGTCTTGGGGCTAAAGTGCTGCAAACCCGCTCTGTTGAGTTTGCGATGAAATATGGGGTGCCGGTTGTAGTTAAATCAAGTTTTTCTGACAATGAAGGCACACTTGTTACTAAGGAGGATGAAGATATGGAAAAAGTTATAGTTTCAGGAATTACCTATGATAAGAATCAGGCAAAGATTACTCTGATAGGTCTGCCCGACAAGCCGGGCATCGCAGCCAAACTTTTTACCGATATCGCTAATGCCAGCATAGTAGTTGATATGATTGTGCAGAATGTCAGCAGTGACGGCAAATCTGCTGATATTTCATTTACTGTCGCTAAGACAGACCTGCAAAAGGCTTTTAGACTAACAGAAAATATCGCTAAAGAACTTCAAGCCAAAGAAGTTACCAGCAGAGATGACATCTCAAAGATTTCGATAGTAGGGGTTGGAATGCGGACGCACTCAGGAGTTGCCGCGCAGATGTTCAATGCATTAGCAAATCATGGAATAAACATACTTATGATAAGCACTTCTGAGATAAAGGTGTCGTGTGTTATAGAATCAAAATATACTGAACTGTCAGTGAGAGTTTTGCATGACACATTCGGTCTGGCAGGTTAAGATTTTTCCCTCGTTTTGTAGCAAGGGCGATTGCGCCTGACAATCTGAAATATTGGAGGAGACGTGAGGAAAATAGAGGTTTATGATACCACTCTCAGGGATGGCGCCCAATCTGAGGAAATATCTTTCTCGGTGGAAGATAAACTCAGAATTACCGAAAAGCTCGATGAATTAGGCTTTCACTACATTGAAGGCGGCTGGCCAGGTTCAAATCCGAAGGATACAGAGTATTTTAGAAAGGCAAGAAAACTCTCTCTGCAGACTTCGATAGTTGTTGCTTTTGGAAGCACTCATAATCCGAAAGTCAAACCTTCCAGCGATATCAACCTCAAAGCCATTATAGATTCAAAGGCAAAAGCTGCTACTATTTTTGGAAAGACATGGGATTTCCACGTTAAAGAGGCATTAAATATATCCCTTGAAAAAAATCTTGATGTTATTTACGATTCAGTATCCTTGCTCAAAAAAAATATAGAGAAGGTTTTTTTTGATGCCGAACACTTTTTTGACGGCTACAAACATAATCCCGATTATGCGATAAAATGCCTTAAATCCGCAGCAGAGGCTGGAGCTGATTGTCTTATACTCTGCGATACAAATGGCGGCACCCTTCCACAAAGTATTGCTAAAGCAGTGACTGACGTAAAGAAAAAGGTCAGTTCCACCTTCGGCATTCATTGCCATAACGACTCGGAATGTGCTGTAGCAAATTCCATTGTTGCAGTTGAGTTAGGAGCGACTCAGGTGCAAGGCACTATTAACGGTTTTGGAGAGCGATGCGGGAATGCAAATCTCTGTTCAATAATCCCAAATCTTCAAATTAAGCTGGGTATATCCTGCCTTATGGATGAACAATTAAGAAAACTTCGTGATTTGTCTCGTTTTGTCAATGAGATTGCTAACCTTCGTCATTTCAAACGTCAGCCTTATGTCGGTGATAGCGCCTTTGCACATAAAGGCGGGATTCATGTCAGCGCTATTAGAAAAAGACCTGAGACTTATGAACATATAAAACCTGAACTGGTTGGAAATTCCTGCAGAGTGCTCATTTCCGACCTCGCAGGCAAAAGCAACATCATGAGAAAGGCAGAGGAGTTTAATATTTCTCTTAAGCCTGACTCCCCTGAAGTCCAGTTAATCCTTGATGAACTAAAGCAGCTCGAACATCAGGGATTCCAGTTTGAAGGAGCAGATGCCTCTTTTGAGTTGCTGCTCAAAAAGCTATTAGGGCTACACAGAAGATTTTTCGACCTTATAGGCTTTCGGGTAATTATTTCAAAGAGGAAAGATAATGAGGACCCGTTGAGCGAGGCTACTATTATGGTAAGAGTCGGCAAAAATATCGAGCATACAGCGGCGACGGGAAATGGTCCTGTTAATGCCCTCGATAACGCCCTCAGAAAGGCTCTGGATAAATTCTATCCACAGCTCAAGAGTGTAAAGCTTCATGACTATAAGGTTAGAGTGCTCACCGCTGGCAAAGGGACATCCGCCAAAGTGCGTGTTCTTATCGAATCAGGTGATGATATTTCTCGCTGGGGCACTGTCGGGGTATCGGAAAACATTATTGAGGCTTCATGGCAGGCTCTTGTTGACAGCATAGAATATAAACTTTTGAAGGACTTGCAGTAAACTTTAAATTAGCGCAATCCAATAAAAAATCCTATCGCTATTTCTTGAGAAACATGCCAGAGCAGTAAGGTTAGAAATGTCTTTAAATGATACAATTGCAGCCATTTCAACCCCTCTTGGTGAGGGAGGCATAGGAATAGTGAGGCTGAGCGGTAAGGATTCAATCAACCTGGCAGAGAGAATCTTTAAGTCGCCTCACAATAAAAAGCTTTCCGAAGTAAAAACTCACAGCATTACCTATGGATATGTAATTGACCCCGAAACTGGAAATACTGTGGATGAAGCCCTGTTCACCGTTATGAGGGCTCCAAAGACTTACACCCGTGAAGACATTGTAGAGATAAATTGTCACGGAGGGATCATCCCGCTAAGAGAAACCTTATCTTTGATTCTACAAAGCGGGGCAAGGCTTGCTGAACCGGGCGAATTTACCAAAAGGGCTTTCCTGAACGGAAGAATAGACCTCTCTCAGGCTGAGGCTGTTATTGATATTATAAGGTCAAAAACAGCAACTGCAGAGAGAATAGCTTTAAAACAGCTCGAAGGAAGGTTATCTGACAAAATAAAAGGGATAACAGAAAAAATTATTGCTATTTGCGCAAATGTTGAAGCTTATATCGATTTTCCAGAAGATGAAGTCGAAGAGATTAAAAGCGATAAATTACTCCAGCACATTAATAACCTGAATGAGAGCCTGCTGGAATTAGCCAAAAGTTATAAGGAAGGCAGATTCTTCAGGGAAGGGGTTTCCACAGCTATTGTAGGGAAGCCTAATGTTGGGAAGTCATCCCTGCTTAACGCCTTGCTCGAAAAAGATCGGGCAATAGTCACCGAATCTCCGGGAACTACAAGAGACATTATAGAGGATTATCTCAATGTGAACGGACTCCCCCTTAGAATTATGGACACCGCAGGTATCAGGGAATCCCGTGAGCTCGTGGAAAAAGAAGGTATTTTAAGAAGTTTAAGGGCAATCGAAAACTCTGATATTGTTCTAGCAGTTTTTGACTTAAGCGCACCATTAGACATTCTCGATATGGAGGTCCTTCAGAAAATAAAAAATAAAAAATCTCTGATCATTTTAAACAAACTTGACATACGAAACGCTCAATTTAATGCAACTGAAGGGGGTATCAATGAAGAGGAATGTATTAAAATTTCTGCTTCAAAAGGGTGGGGAATCGAAGAACTTAAAAAGAAGATATATTCGTTATGCTTAACAAGGGTAGAGACAGGAGAGATAAAAGATATCTTGATATCTAATATCAGGCACAAGGATGCCATAGAAAAGGCGATTAAGACTCTTGATGAAGCAGAAGGCTTATTGAGAAGAAATGAACCGCTGGAAATTATAGCGGTGCTGCTCAGAGAGGCGGCTGACAGTCTTGGGGAAATAACCGGAGCCGCCGTATCAGAAACAGTTTTAGATAAAATCTTCAGGGAATTTTGTATAGGGAAATAATTTAATCTATAACATCAAGTGCCCTGTTTGTTGTTTTATATTAACATAGGCAATCGACTCGCCGTGTCAGGCTGTACCTTTCTATGAGCTCAGGACATGTGAAAAGATGTCGAGTATAAAAACTAATGTCTTTTGTCACCCCGAATCCTGAGCTTGTCGAAGGGCTACTTAACGGATATTATTTCCCCTCACTGATATTCATCTTTGCTATTTCATCTTTATTTATATCAATTTTATAGTTCTTTTTGATTTTTTCCATAAATTTCTCAAAGCTTTCCCTCTGTTTTTCTGCTATAAGCCTCTGATTTATCAACCCTTTCACCTTATCAAACTCAACCAAATTGCCTTTTATATCGGTAACCTTAATAATCCTGAAACCATCCTTCACCTTTACAGGGGCGCTCACCTGACCTTTACGCATGGTAAAAACAACATTTTCCAGTTCAGGAGCTAATTCCCCTTTTTTAATAAAACCGATATCCCCGCCAACCTTGGAGGATGCCTTATCAGCAGACATTTCAGAGGCTATTTTGGCAAAGTCCTCCCCTTTGTCTATTCTTTGTTTGACTTGATTTAATTCGTCCTCGGTTTTTATAAATATATGGCTTATCCTTATCTGTTTGTTTATCAAGAAATCCTCTTTGTTTTTTTCGTAATACCCCTTGATATCCTCATCAGTTACTTTAGGTGAATGCTCAATCTCTTTATCAAGAAGGTCGTTTATGAGCGTTATCTTTTTAAACTCTTCAACTTTTTTCTGGAATTCTTTATCCTTGTCCATGCCCCTTTTTTGTGCCTCTAAATACAACATCTCCTTTTTGACCAATTCATCAACAAATTTAGTTAGTCCTTCTGGTCCCTGAAAATGCTGTATAGCTATTTCGGGGAGCATCTTCATCTGAGCTTTCACATCTTCTTTACTAATTACTTTGCTGTCAATTTTAGCTACATAACCTTCTTTTTGCTTGCCTTCCTTTGCGCAGGATGTTAGAAGAAAAACAGCAAAAAATGCTACCAATAGAATCTTCATTATCTAATCTCCTTATAAATTGAAGTTGTTTAGAGTAACATATTTATTTTGAGAAACTGAAGTTAAAATATTCAATTGGTGCAAAAATATTTCAGCTTTAGTAGTTTCATGCTTTTTGTTGTGAGATTATTAGCCCCAAATTTTGCGATAGGAAGGGTTCCTTGAGAGTAATTTGTTAAGATGATAAATCACAAGGGTTCAAAATAATATTCAAGAAGGGATATGAGATAATTTCTTTGCCAAAGAACTATCTTTGTGCATATCCTAAAATAGCGATAAGCGCCTAGTCATTGCGAGCGGAGCGAAGCAATCTCGCCTTTTCTGATGAGATTGCCACGGAACCCTATGGGTTCTCGCAATAACCTGTAAATCCATAGATTTATGAACCTACGGCTATTTTAGGGGCATATGTAAGCCTTTGTGAGACTCCATACTTAGTTTTGAAGTATTGGCAGTTGAGGCTTCCGCTTCGTCTTCAGGCTCCCTGTGGTTACCTGTGGCTTTGACTCCAGAAATCGCATCATATCCCTCGGATTGCAAAGTACCTAAGAATTTATTTTGGACAGGTATGAATTTACTTAAAATTTGATCGCCTGAAGAACCTCAAGAATTTCAGAAAAGAGTTATAAATTAAGGAGGTTAAGGTTTTATAGCTATTTTTAAAGTTGCTCTCGAGTATGATTTCACATTTAAACTCAGTCTAAATAAAAAGGTTCATCTCCACTTTTGTTGTAAAAAATCATTGACTTCAATACATTTATTTATGTATGTTTATAACATGAGTGTCGTAGGCGCTTCACAATTAGGTCTTTTCCTGTTAAAAAACAAGACAATTACAGAAGAGCAGCTTCTGAACGCCATGAGCCTTCAGAAACATGAAGGCAAGAGGCTTGAACAGGCGCTGCTTAAATTAGGATATGTAACCAAAGAGGTTCTCTTAGATGCCCTAAGCAAGCAGCACGGAGCGCCTATAATAAATCTTTCGGGACTTAAAATTGATCCAGGGCTACTAAAATTAATCCCTTATGAATTAGTAGTTAAAAATCAAGCCTTACCCATTTCAAAAAAAGGTGATACCCTTACTATAGCCATTTCCGATCCATCAAACAGATCTGCTATAAACGATATAAAATTTATTACAGGAATGAATATTTTAGTATGTGTAGCCTCTGAAGCAGAAATTATAGATGCAATAGAAGCCCTTTATCAAAAGAAAAAGGGTCAAAAAAGCCCTGTTGAACCCGACAACGGCACCAACGTGAAAGAGGATTTGAGCAATATCATAGACAGCGCCCTCAGCGACGTTTCTATTGAGGAAGCTAAAACAGATGTTGAAGATGTACTTACCCTCATTGACGCACCGGTAATAAGATTAGTAAATAATATTTTTTCACAGGCTATCAATTCTGGCGCCAGTGATATACATCTTGAACCTGCTGAGACAGAACTTACTGTTAGATATAGGGTTGATGGCATACTAACTCCGGCTTTAAAAATACCAAACAAGATAAAAAATGCCCTTATTTCAAGGGTGAAGATAATGGCAAAACTCGATATCTCCGAAAGAAGACTCCCTCAGGATGGTCGTATAAAGCTCAAAATGGGTGAAAAAAAGAAGATAGACTTTAGGGTATCTACCCTTCCTACAATATTCGGTGAGAAGGTTGTAATAAGAATTCTTGATAAATCAAGCCTCCAATTGGATCTTACAAAACTCGGATTTAGTGAGAGACCCCTTCAATATTTTCTTGAGGCCATCACAAAACCTTATGGCATGATTCTTGTGACAGGCCCTACAGGAAGCGGTAAAACAACTACCCTTTACTCTGTTTTATCCCGCCTCAATAAACCAGAGGTTAATATAATGACCGCCGAAGATCCTGTTGAATATAATTTCCCTGGAATCAATCAGGTTCAGATAAAAGAAGAAATTGGTTTAACATTTGCTCAAACATTAAGATCCTTCTTAAGGCAGGATCCTGATATTATAATGGTTGGCGAGATTAGAGATTTCGAGACGGCAGAAATTGCCGTAAAAGCAGCTTTGACAGGACATCTGGTTTTAAGCACTCTTCATACAAACAACGCCCCAACCACCGTTACAAGACTCATAAATATGGGCATTGAACCTTTTCTTGTTTCATCCTCCGTGATATTGGTTGCAGCTCAAAGGCTTGTGAGAACGATATGCAATAATTGCAAAAAGGAGCAAAAACACTCTGAAACAACACTCATCAATCTCGGGTTTTCCCCAGAAGAAGCGGGGAATGTCAAATGTTATATAGGTGCAGGTTGTCAGGCATGTAATAATACCGGATATAAAGGGAGAATAGCTTTATATGAGGTTATGCCTTTAAAAGACGAATTAAAAGAATTGGTATTGCAGGGGGCAAATGCATTGGAAATTAAGAAAACAGCCATAAAAAACGGCATGATAACCCTCAGGCAGAGCGGTCTTGAAAAAATAAGACAGGGTATCTCTTCAGTTGATGAAATCTTGCGGGCAACCTTTGAGGATTGATTTAAATCGTCAAAATTTAAATATAAATTAATGCGATAATTTTCAGGAGGTCGCTAATGGCGGACAAAGAGGCTAAAGAAATTCAAAAGCGAGCAACAGAAGAAAAGGTAACTGAGGAAAAAGAAGTTAAACGAAAAGGTGTAAGAGTAGACATTATTATAGGAATAGTCGGCATCTTTTTCGTTACGCTCGTTATATGGCTGCTAAATTTCGTAGCGTTCGGCTTCAATTTGCATAGAGACCATCTGAGAACCAAATCCGACTTAGTTATTCATGAAGTTATGGCATTTAAGCAGTGGATTTTAACCACTCCAAATGCCAAAAACCATTTTGCTGCTACTATGGACCTAGCAAAAATACACGCTACAGCCGCTGGCTCATCCTCTGACGCTAAAGTCGCTTCAGGTGACGCTGCAGAAGAAACCTTAAGAATACAAAAACAAGCATCTTTTGCTATAGTCTCATACTCTTTTAGCAAACCTGATAGTTTTCAGGAGAATGCTCTTAATACCTTCAGGGATGACGCTTCAAAGAAATATGTAGATACTTATGAAGCAGGAACATTCCGCTACGCCAAGCCAATTAGATTTACTGACGCATGTCTTAAGTGCCATGGCAAAAGCAAAGCCGGCGAGGTGGATGCTATTATAAATGTTAATATAACTGAAGCCGGAATCTTCCCTGATTTTCCATTTACATGGCTGACATATACAATGGGTACCCTCTTAATTGCTGCATTGCTATATAATATGGTCTGGTTCCGTGGAAGAATTATGAAGCCATTGCGAGTCATTGATGCAGCATTCACAGATATAAGGGAGGGCAAATATGACGTCAGAATTCATCTTAAAAGAAGCGATGAATTCGGCGATCTCGGAGATACAATCAATACAACAATGGATAAGTTGACCACATTAATACAGACAGATGAAGAAAGAAAACAGATGCAGGAAAATATCATTAAGTTCCTTAACATCCTTAGCTCTGCATCTGAAGGTGATTTTACCAATAGGGCTGAGGTTACACCTGATATCTTCGGTTCCCTTGGCGACGCATACAACCTGATGTTGGAAGGACTCTCTGAACTTATTGATAAAGTCAGGGATTCGGCTGACGGCGTTAACAGTGAAAGCATGAGAATGTTAAATGTCTTGAAGACTCTTGAGAGCGGTGCCGGAAACCAGATGATACAGGTCGAGAATTCAACCAAATTAGTTAACGAAGCTGCGAATTCTGCTATTGCAATAACTGACAAGACATTAAATGCACAGGAGATATCAAGGAACGCTCTCACAGCCATCAGCAATGGCAGTAAAGCTGTTGAAAGTTCTATCGAAGGAATGCAGCTAATCAGGCTTACGATTCAAGCTATCAACAAACGGATGAAATATCTTTCTGAAAGGCTCATGGAAATTATCACCATATCACACCTTATCAATGAAATTGCAAACAGAACAAATATTCTCGCCATAAACGCATCTATCGAAGCTGCAAGGGCAGGAGAGCAAGGCAAAGGCTTTGTCATAATCTCAGATGAGATCAGAAGCCTTGCTGAAAAGGCATCCAAATCCACAAAACAGATTGCAGATATTATTAATGCAGTTCAGACAGAATCCGCAGTCGTGACCAAGCATCTCGAAGAAGAAACCAAGTATGTCGAGATGGGCAGTAAAACTTCAGAAGAAACAGAGTCCACATTCAGAGAGATAGAAAAAACAATACTCGACATGACTTCTATCATTTCCCAGATTAATTCATCCGCTGAAGGGCAGAAAAAACTTACAACAGATGCTGTTTCATCTATGGAAGACGTGCGAGCCATTTCTGTTGAGGTTTTAAAGCGTGTGCAGGAGCTTGCTGAGATATCTAAATCATTGACCAATACATCAGATATGCTGGTTTCATCAGTTGCAAGGTTCAGACTGCTAAGCAAAGAGGCAGAAGAGCCAGCTCAAATCGAGAACTAAACAATAAAATTTATTGAGACCCTGGATCTCAGGGTCTCAATAAATCAAATAACGAATAAAAATTGATGTTTAACAACCCTCGGGTTTCTTCTTGGGCTTTGCAGGCTGCTTATCAGCATCAGTTTTAACAGGGTCTTTTTTCACATCCTTTTTTGCATCGGTTTCTTTTTTCTGAGGGAACAATTCATTACCCACAGCTTTTAGATTTTTATCGCTGATTTTTGCGTGCAGCTTTGCCTTTTCACCTTTCCTGATCAGTTTAATCATTTCTTCGCTGCTTTTAATTCCCTTAGCTTCGTTAATCTTTGTTACATCCTTATCACCCTTGTGACACTTACCACAATTTGTCTCGAGAGCTGACTTTTTAGTGGTTTTTTTTGCATCAGTAGCCTTTGTATCAGGCTTCTTTTCAACCTTTGTTTCTTTTGAGGTTGCATCGGCACCACCTGCAGTTGTCCAGAACGAAAACACCAGCATAAAGGAAATGAATAATGAAATTAAAACTCTCATCTTAATCCCTCCTTTCTATGTTTTATTTTAAAAATATTATAACAATAAATATGCCATACGCCGTGAGAAAAAATCTCCTTATTACTTTCCCAAAATTCTGCAATTCTGCGAAAAAATTAAAAGGCTTCACAAAATCAACCATTAGATAGGAAGGCGGCAAGGTGTTTTTATGCAAAACCCTAAAAATTCTTGAATAACTATGATTCTAGCTTTGTTTTGAAACTCCGGGTTTCTTATTTGGGAAAAGTGTTTACTTTTTAGTAAAATCCAGTCTAGCGAGGTTAGCTCTCTGGGTCATGAAAATAACAAAACAGAAAATATTGTCCGTTAAATTTTCCTACTCAATATAAATCACTAATTGTCTTTAAAAATTCATCCTCATTTCTGCTTTTTTTACTTGCACCTATTATTTCATCCTTTCGCAATATGCACTCATTATAAACTTTCTGCCTAACATTTTCTAACAGTGCCCAGTCAGTATTTAAGTCGAAAGTCACGAACACTTTTCTCAGTTCAGGATGCAGAGTCCTCTGAAAAATATCAGCAAAAGAGATGTAAAAGGAAAGCCCATTCATGTCTTCTGTATCAATCAATTTCTTCAGGGGACCATGATCGGATGTGTCTGCTATAATATCCTGTAGTCTTCTTAGGAAATATTCTGCCTTCCTATCGGTAATACTCAAAATGATATCTGACCAATCGCCAACAGATTCAAACCCCTCGGCTAACTCGTGATTTAAAACAATCTCAGAATATCTTAATGCGAGGTTATCCAGCTTGATAGCAAATTCATCATTAATTTCGTGCGCAAGGGTAATCCCTGAATCTGCAAAAATATTAGCAATAATACCTTCCTTCTTGCATTTAAAAGCTAAAAACATCTCCCATAAGATTGCTCTTAACTGCTCCAGTCGTATAAAAATCTCTTTGCCCTGAAGCATACCCGATACAACAAAAAGATCGCGGGCATACTCTCTGTTGATGTAAAATATCTTATAACTGTTGTTGTTATGGCATGAGCCCAATTCGCCTAAAAAGAAGACCGGTTTTTTATAAAGTCCAAATCCTGCACCATAAATCAGTTTACCTTTAATTAAATAGGAATTTATTTCTGATACATCGAAGGGATTGAATGTTTTTCCATCGATGAGCAGACCGCCATAATCCTGTCCTTCTATTTCAGCCCAAAGAGTTTCCTTAGCCGTTATCCAATCGCCTATGTCTTTCTGATTGATACTTGACCAAGGAGCAATGTTATGTTCCGATTTGTATAATTCTCTCAATCTTAACAAAAGACCGCAGAGAGAGAAATATCCCCAGAATTTTGCATCTGAAATGTCGCAGTTATACTTCACCTGTCTTGCAATATCCGCTATTTTCATGTCTTCATCAACCGATTCCTGTTTTTGTTGAGACGGTTTATTATATATATCAGAAATGCGAGCATTAAAAGCGCACTGGCAATATAAGGGTAATCGAGATAATCTTCTGGCAGCGACTTATAAAGCCCCAGCATCCCAAATCCTATAAATATCATTGCAGCAATCCATTTTATAGTTTTTTCGGGCATTTTTTTGCCCATTACTATTCCTGCTACAATACCTAATGCGTTTGCTATTACCATTCCTACAGTAGAACCGAACCATACGGGAATAAAGGTATTAAAATCTGCAGCAAGGGCTATTGTGGCGAGCTGTGTCTTATCGCCTACCTCAGCAATAAAGAAAGCAATAAAGACAATCCAGAAAGGACTAAAGCTATGCCTCTGATTTTCGCATGACAAATCATCCCCCTTGAGGGTCCACAAACCAAAAACTATAAAACTTACTGCAACGGCAATTTTTATATAAATCATAGGGAAAAGAGTTGTCAGATAGCTGCCCAGAGCTACAGCTAAAAAATGATTCACAGCGGTAGCAAGAAAAACTCCCCACATTACTGTTTGCCATCGATATTTAGATGCAAAACATATAGCAAGAAGCTGCGTGCGGTCTCCAATTTCGGCGAGTACAACAAATATAAGAGATGTTAGAAAGGCTGTCAATTATACATCCTGAATACTCGGGTATAAATGCCTTAAAATCAGCGATTTGACCTATTAAACCCGAATCTCTCCTCAAAAACCGGCGCTATAAGGTTGTCAACCGGCGCATAATTATCGGTAAGAAGAACGGATTTCCTGTTGCTAATAAACTCTCGTATCATCTGCTCTGGTACGACAGATGAGGTAGCCTCGCTTTGACGAACATTCCTGACGAAATTATCGAAATCATTTATATCGAGTTTTCCATTACCTGCGAGTACAATAAATGTGCTAATCCCGATATCCTCAAAATCAGGACTGATTGACAACAGAAATACATTTTCATCCCCGAAGACCTCTCTGATTGTCTTTATATATGAAGGTAGAAACAAGCCGTGTTGAAAATTATCTATAATGTTTGTCAGGACAATCCCCCCGGGTTCTAAAATATTCTTGACTTGCTGAGCAAACTCCTTTGTAGTAAGGTGATAGGGAATTGATAGGTCGTTATAGGCATCGAGAAATACTACATCATATTTTTCCTTGGCGTTCATAATAAACCATCTTCCATCGGTATTATATGAACGAATCCTTGTGTCCTTTGGGAGCCCTAAAAATTTATATGTTACTTTGGTAACCGCTGGGTCAATCTCTACGACATCTACAAGGGCATTAGGATAATAAACCTCAAGATATCTTGGAAATGTATAACCGCCGCCTCCGATTGTAAGGGTTTTAAATGGCTGCTCTTTGCTGAATTTCCACTTTAAGACATCTGTATAAATCCTTTCATACTTATACTCAATATGAAGAGGGTTTTGTAAACTCACAAAGGAGTGGGTAAGATTATCAAGCACCAGAGCTTCAAGTTGGGTGACGCCGTCAGAGCTTACGGCTTTTTTGACCTTAATCGTGTAATAGTCGCTCTCGGTATAATGATATATGTCTTTGGTAATAGGGACTTTAACAGCAAAACTATAAACGCTAAACAATAAAACAGATGGAATTATAAAAAACGCAACATGCATTTTCCCTGACCTGCCAAATACCCCGACAAGAAACCCTGTCATTATCAAAATAACACCCATCAATAAAATAACACTTCTGGCGCCCATAAAGGATATAAAAAAGAACCCCGCTGCAAAAGTGCCAAGTATAGAACCAAGGGTTGAGAAAGCATAGATTTTTCCTACTACATTCCCTATCTTATCCAGATTCTTTATAGCAAGCTTAACGACAACTGGTGATATCATGCCGAGTACGCAGCTTGGTATGATAAAAATGATAGTAGTCACGATAAAGATTCTTAACATCAAGGATACTTCAATCTGCACAGCCGCAACAATGTTTGTAGTGGGGGGGATGAGGAGAGTCGTCATGCCGGAAATGATCAGGAGCATAGCAAGGGTTTTGCTGCCAGGAAATCTGTCGGCTATTCTGCCTCCCACATAAGCCCCTATGCTAATACCCGCAAGAACGATGCCTATAATACTCGTCCAGGTATATAGAGATACACCGACAAATGGGGCGAGTATCCTGCCGGCAACAATCTCTATTACAAGAATACAGAAACTTGCTATAAAGGTAATAACATAAGCTGCCAAAAGATTCATTTTTTCCTTCCTTTCTAAATTTTATTAAAGGTCTGAAAAAACCTCGGATTGCTTCATTAAATAATTGTTAAACCTGACTCTGAAGGATACTAATGATATCATCAATAAACCCCAAAAGACAAGCAACCGCTTATATCAATGCAATTACCTTCAGATAAGACTTAAAAAAGTAATTGAATCAATAAGTTTCGCGACTATCAACTCTATACGAAAGGAGAATACAAATATGCAGTCACAGTGTACCAAAAAATC
>OGCL01001569.1_pt1 | contig 18845 bp, 20 predicted proteins | sample 1570041 | NCBI WGS metagenome assembly OGCL01 (sample SAMN06266162, study PRJEB24511) | hot springs metagenome | isolation source: Hot spring water | place: South Africa: Limpopo | collected 2015-06-22
ATCTGTCTGAAAATCTATGAGAAATACCGTTTCAAGACGCACCAGCCCCCTTAACATCTGCACTGGCAATCTCTCCTCTTGTTAACAAGGCAAGGCTGCTATCGCCTCCATCCTTTTCATCATCCTTAAGTAATGATTAAACTTCTCTAAGGTCGTGGCTATCTTAAGCCTGATTCTATTACTATGCTCTGTTATCCATGCCGCTATTTGCACAAGTTTCCATCTCAATGTCGCTATCGTGCAGTTGTGCAGTCCTGTCGCTTTCTGCATGACCCTATCTTCTCTGAGCTCCCTTAAATCAGCAAAGTAAAACTATTTTGCCTGATGTTGTCTTATTCTTAATGAATAAAGGATTTTGATATTGCCAATAAACCGCTTTTTTGTTATCATCATGAAGCATGAAAGTGACAATAGCTGAAGCCAAAACAAAATCCGAGATAAATGCTTTTATAAAAGTCCCCTTTTCTATTTATAAGGACGGCAGTCTTTATGTCCCGCAGCTGAACAGAGACATGAAGAGACATTTTTCTAAGAAGAATCCATTTTTAAGGCACGCGGATGTAAAGTTTTTTCTGGCAATGCAGGGCAACAGCATTGTTGGAAGGATAGCATCTATTGTAAATTATCAGCATATTGATTTTCATAATGAAAGGGCTGGTTTTTTCGGATTTTTTGAGTGCATAAACAACCAAGATATCTCTGATGCCTTATTAAGCAGAGTTCAGCATGAATTAAAATCGCATGACATAGTGATTATGCGAGGACCCATGAATTTTTCTACAAATGAGGAATGCGGTTTTTTATTGGACGGATTTGATTTTCCGCCTATGCTGATGACGCCTTATAATCCAACATATTATAACGATTTGATGAGTGCTTATGGCATGGCAAAATCAAAGGACCTCTACGCATATATTTATGATATGCAGGATGAACTGCCTGAGAAGGTCTTGAGGGTTGCTGCATTGGCAGAGAAAAAAGGGATAACGGTCAGGCATATTGATAAGAAAAACTTTTTACGAGATATGAAGACATTTCAAGAAATTTATAATGCATCATGGGAGAAAAATTGGGGGTTTATTCCGCTTTCTGATGAAGAGCTTTTTTACAGTGTAAAGCGGCTAAAACCTATTTCAATTCCAGAATTAACGCTTATAGCGGAAAAAGACGGAGAGCCTATAGGATTTCTTGGGCTAATACCCGATTACAATTTTGTTTTAAAAAAGATGGAGGGTAGACTTAATCCTTTAACGATATTTAAGGCTCTTTATTATTCAAATAAAATAATTGACCTAAGACTGCTTCTCTATGGTATTAAGCCAGAATATAGGAACAGGGGAGTTGATGCCCTTATGTTTAAAACAGGGCATAAGAATATTAAAAAAGGCGGATATAAGAGAATAGAGTTCTCATGGCTACTCGAAGATAATGTTTCTGTAATAAGGATTTGTGAGATGTTCGGAGCAAGGCTTTATAAGAAATACAGGATTTATGAAAAGCCTATAAATAGCGAATAAAAAATTAATAAATATTTGTTATCCATTTTCTACTTTCTTTAAAACAAGCACAGCATTAACACCTCCAAATCCGAAAGAGTTAGTGATGGCAATATTAATGTCTGCTTCTTTATTTTCGGTTATTATATTAATGCTGCATTTGATGTCTTTTTCTTTAATATTTATTGTCGGCGGTATTTTATTTTCTTTTATGCTCATGGCGGTGCAAGCAGTCTCAAAAGCTCCTGATGCTGCAAGCATGTGGCCAGTCATTGATTTTAAGGCACTTGCAGAAATTTTATTTGCCCTGTCTTTAAATAGCTTATTTACGGCAGACGACTCTGCTTCATCTCCAAGAATAGTTGATGTGCCGTGTGCATTTATGTAGTCAATATTATCCATCAAAATATTCGCATCTTTTAATGCCATATCTATACACATAGCCTCGCCTTCAGGATCTGGTTTTGTTATGTGAAATGCATCGGTTGTGTTGGAATAACCAATTATCTCTGCATATATCTTAGCATCCCTCTTGATTGCTGATTCATAACTTTCAAGCACCAATATGCATGCACCTTCGGCAATAACAAAGCCGTCCCTGTTTCTGTCAAAAGGCCTGCTTGCAGAGGGACTATTTATTTTTGATAGGGCATTAGACATGCCGTATCCTTCCACACAGAGTCTGCATACAGGTGCCTCTGTGCCTCCAGCAAATATTATGTCTGAATAGCCATGTTTTATTGCCCTGTATGCCTCTCCTATGGCGTTTGCTCCTGATGCGCAAGCATTAGATACGCCTAAGCATAAGCCGTTGATTCCTAATTTTTGCGCTGTATAAGATGCAGCCATGTTTATTGTAGATGAAGGCATGATGTATGGAGAGAGTTTAGCGTTAAGGGTTAGGAGCTTTGAGAGTTCTTTTTCTATTGTCGTAATACCGCCCCTGCTTGAGCCGATGATTACGCCAGATTGTCTTGTAAGTTTGTCTTCTAACTTGACTCGCGACAGTCCGGCGTCTTTTGAAGCTATTAATGCTGCTGCAACTGCGTACTGCACAAAAAGGTCTAACTTTGACGCCTCTTTTTTTGAAAGAAATAAGTTTGGGTCAAATCCCTTCACCTCTCCAGCAACTTTCCATCGTAAGCCTTCAACATCAAACCTTGTAATCCTGTCTATCCCTGAAATGCCTTTATTTAAAAGAGACCATGAATCAATAAAATTATTTGCAAGAGGTGTTATGGCACCAATCCCTGTTATGACAACCCTTTTCATTGTTAACTATATTAACATAAAAGGTTTACGATTTCATGATATAACATGATTTAGCAATAGCCAAAAACTTCAATGTTGTGTTAAATTTTAGCCATGAGGATAGGTACAATAAGCGATTATTTTAATTGGAAGACTGCAGCAATATTTCTTTTTCAGTTTCTATTGGTGATAACGATTCTCGGTTACCGTGCATGGAAAGATACGAGCGTTGAATGCATTAGATGCCATTCTGATAAGAAAAAGATGGAGCAGCTCGGATTTCCAGAGCTTTATGCAACCCAAGAAATGGTAGAAAAGGAATCAAGGCATCCTTATGTGCATTGCATCCAATGCCATCTCGGCAATGGAAGGGCGAAAGATCCTGACAAGGCTCATAAGGGAATGCTTGCTGTTTTTTTTGTGGATCACGACGGCAAAGTAATCAAAAGAAAGGATATATACAAAGGTGCCTTGTTACCGACAGGAGAAGATAAGATAAGACAGATGCTACCTCATGTGGAAATAGATGGTGAATCATGGCCTCACTGGATGGTTAGAAATGTTCTTTGGCATGATAGGAGCAAAGAGACTTTTGGATATGATCCTAAGATTGCAAGAAAAACTTGCGGTAAGTCTGGCTGCCATCCTTCCGAATTTAAACAGTTTAATACAACACATATGGGCACAAATTTTAGACAGAGGACTATGAGGACATGGCTTGAACCATATGGTCCTCATAATTGCGGACCTTCCTTTGCTGATATTTCGCGCACAGAAAAATTGACCAAAATAGGCTTTTCATTCGAAAATACCGAAAAAATTGCAAATGAGCTTAATATGCCTTTTTCAAGGCAGCAGGCAATTGATAAACAGAAATTTTGCAATGTATGCCACACAGGATGCCTTGACTGCCACTATGCGCCTGACGTAGAAAAAGGAGTGCATAATTTTACGAAAATACCAAGGTCAGAAAGCTGCGGTGGATATGGCAGAGGAACGAGTATTTGTCATCCAGGGGCAATGCAGAGCAGGAGGGGAGGGACATATATAGGAGGAGACTATTCTATACCGACAGGCATGGAGCCTGATGCGCATTATAAAAAGGACATTCACTGCGTTGACTGCCATACTACGGGAGAAAAGGGAATGGGCGATATGCAGAGGAAGGCAAGTTGTCAGGACTGCCATATAGAAATAGAGGATGCCCACTCAAAAAGCATTCACAAAAATATGGATTGCGCATCTTGTCATGTAAACGAATTAAGGGGCTATCAGATTACGGTATGGGGACCGGGAGAGATTGCAGGAAGAGAAAATCCGTTTAAAAAATATTCCCTTTATTACGGAATCCAAAAGCCTCCTGTTTTGATCAAAGACCAAAAAGGCATATGGATGCCTGTTAAGGTCTGGCCGCACAGCGTTGGCAACATTAAGCCTGATGTGAAGCCATCCGAAAGACTTATGTTCAGATGGCCTGACGGACAGACAAGGGATGCCTATTATGTTTTAGGCACTTTTGATTCACAGGCAAACAATAAACATCTGTTATGGCTTGAACTGCAGCAGGCATCTCATCCATTTGGAAAGGCAAGGGACTGCGATAGCTGCCATAAAGAAAGACAGGTTGCAGTTTCTGAATGGGAGTTTATGGATAATCAAGGCGCTGAAGATAATTTTAAAGGTGGATACAGGATTGTAGCTGGTAAGGATGGCTTGAGGATTGATGATATGCATAATACTACCTCAATTAAGGCAGCAGAAGGGTATAAAATAGAGGATTTTGCATCATGGCTGCACTTTAAAGACAAATGGCGTGTGCCCGGGGATTTTTCAATAAAGACAGAAAAGGAAAAATATGATAAATACATTTCAATATCGCTGAAGACAAAAAGGGAATTAAAAAATATCGAAAAAAAAATAAATGAAAAAGACAAAAAGGTAAAAAAGAGGTTTAAAGAGCTTAAAGGAATTGTATTGCATGATCAGGATAGTGCAGAGCGGTCCATTAACGAATTTAAAGAAAAATTTAGATAAGGTTAACCTGCCTGATGCTTATTTAATCTTTGTATGCTTTTTAAGACTTCATCGGGTGAACGTCCCTCGATAGTGTATAAACAATCATTTCCTTTTAATTCTTTAAACAATGCATTAAAGTCAAAACTTCCGTCTCCAATTGCATAATGAGAATCTGCCTCTTTGTTGTTGTCATGTAGATGAAGTTCTATGATATAAGTCTTAAGAGCCTTAAGCCATTCGTCAAGAGAGACTATCGAAAATAAGTTAAAATGCCCGGTATCAAAGCAGATTCCGAAATTGTCTGAGTTGATGCTCTCCATTAACATTCTGAGGTTTGTAGGCTCGTCTTCAAAAATGTTCTCGATGGCTATTTTTGCTCCTATTTTCTTTGCCCTTTCATTTATAGGATGCCATGTTTCAAGGCTCTTATTTAGCCATTTGTCTATTTTTAACGCATATTTCCATTTTTCATAGCCTGAATGAAATACGATTACATTTGGGTGAAGAATTTCCGCAATATCAAGAACCTGGTTGAATCTTTCAATAGTTTTTATTCTGATCCCTGAATCTACTGCACCTGGAGATAGGTCCATAAAGGGAGCATGAATGGATATAGAAGGGCTGTGATTCAGGCTGTCTATCAGACCATATACTGAATCAGGCTTTATTGTATCGAGGCTGTCCGAGTCAAAGTATATTTCGAGATTCAGTTTATTGTCTAAGATAAAGTTTATGTATTCCCCGATCTTTTCGTAGGGAATGTGAATGTGAGGAAGTGTCATTATTGTTTTGAAACAGCAGCTTCTTTTGCATCTGCTGTTTTTGTTTCAGATGTTTTATTTTCCGATTTTCCCTTTTCCGCCTCTACAGCTTTTTTTCTTTCTGAGGATGCATAGTCTGTTACATACCATCCATTTCCTTTTAGCACAAAAGATGTTCTTGACAAGAGCTTTTTCATCTGACCACCGCATATATGGCATGTTGTTAAAGGCTCATCAGTGAATTTTTGCATTACTTCTTGATTTTTACCGCATTTGAGGCACTCATACTCATATATAGGCATACAATCAAACCCCCCATGGATTTAAACATATTTAAAATATAATAAAATTTTAATCTAAAGGTCAAATCTAAGAGAGACTTTCAAAATTGACTTTTTTAGACATTTTCTGGTTAAATTTAAATCTACATTTATTCGGAGGTGAAATTAATGTATGCAGTAATAGAGGCATGCGGGAAACAAATGAGGGTTTCTCCTGGAGATAAAATCCAAGTGGACAGCATTGGCGGAGAGACCAATGCAGAAGTCGTATTTGATAACGTGCTTACAATTTCTAAAGATGACAAGTTAGTTTTTGGCAAGCCCTATATTGGCGGGGCAAGCGTTAAGGCAGAAATTATCGGCAGTGGAAAAATGAAAAAGGTACTCATTCTGCGACCAAGACCAAAGAAGGCGATAAGGAGATTGAGGGGGCATAGGCAGCAATATACATTATTGAAGATTAAAGAGATAATCGGAGGATAAAATGGCTCATAAAAAAGGTGTTGGAAGCTCAAGGAATGGACGCGATAGCGAATCCAAACGGCTCGGTGTAAAAAGGTTTGGCGGCCAGTTTGTCCGTGCAGGCAATATACTTGTGCGTCAACGCGGCACAAAATTTCATCCCGGAAACAATGTCGGCAGGGGATCTGACGACACGCTTTTTGCATTGGCAGATGGGGTTGTAAAATTTGAAAGAAAAGACAGAACAAGGATGAAGATCAGCGTATATCCGATGGAAATTCAGGCAGCATCAGCTAATGTGTAGCTGAAAAAAATACAGAGAAAGGGTTTAAAGGCGGGTTAAATTGACCTGCCTTTTTTGTTTATGTTGGATAAGCATGAAATTTGTTGATTATGCGAAAATTCATGTGAAGGCAGGAGATGGCGGAAGGGGATGTGTAAGTTTCCGAAGAGAGAAGTATGTCCCAAGAGGCGGTCCTGACGGCGGCGACGGCGGAAAAGGCGGAGATATAATAATAAAAGCGACGAAGGAATTAAATACCCTTCTTGATTTTAGATACCAGCGGGAATATAAGGCAGAAAGAGGAGAACATGGAAAAGGGAGCAACAAGCATGGCAGAAATGGAGAAAGCAAAACTATACTTGTCCCGGTAGGCACAATAATTAAAGATGCTGAAACAGGGGATATTATTGCTGACCTTGACGCGCATGATGCAGATGCGATTGCAGCAAAAGGAGGCAGGGGAGGGCTTGGGAATTTACACTTTGCAACATCCGTAAGGCAGGCGCCTAAATTTGCCCAGCCAGGAGAAAAGGGCGAAGAGAGAATGCTTGCGCTCGAACTTAAACTGCTTGCCGATGTTGGCTTGATTGGACTTCCGAACGCAGGCAAATCAACATTAATCTCTGTTATATCCTCTGCAAAACCAAAGATAGCGGACTATCCATTTACAACTCTTGTGCCTAATTTGGGAGTTGTAAAATTTGAAGACTTCAGGAGTTTTGTGGTTGCAGACATACCAGGTCTTATAGAAGGGGCGCATAGGGGAGCAGGCCTCGGATTCCAGTTTTTACGTCATGTTGAAAGGACATCTGTTCTCCTTCATCTTGTGGATATTTCTGATTTGCAAACAACTGACCCTGTAGAAGACTTTGAAAAGATAAACAGGGAATTAGTATTATACAGTCCGGAGCTTTTGGATAAGCCCATGGCAGTGGCAGGCACAAAGCTCGACATAGCTTATGAAGGTATGAGGTTAAATAGATTAAAGGATTATTGCAGAGATAAGGGGCTGGATTTTTTCCCCATATCTTCTGCAACAGGCGAAGGGATAAAGGAGTTGGTAATGTATTTGGCAAAAAGAGTAAAAGAGCTTTCTGATATTAACAATCTATAAACATATGGATACTGTACTTTCTAAAAATAGAATACCAATACGATTGACTTCTGAAAGGTGGCTTCATATTGTTGAAAACCATGATGATATGGCCGGCTTTTACGATGATGTATTGCAAACAGTCGAAGAACCGGATTTTATTTTGTCGGGATATCAAGGAGCATTGATTGCTCTAAAAAAGTTTGATGAAGGAAGGTTTCTGGCTGTAATATATAAAGAGGTTAGCGAGGCGGATGGTTTTATTATAACTGCTTATTTTACGAGAAAATTAAAACTTGAAAGAGAGGTGCTGGTATGGCAACGGCAGCAGTTGAAGAAACAGTAAGTGAAGCGATAAAGGCTATATCGCATATCATTAAAATGCCTGAAACAAAGATGTGGATAGATTATGACAAAGAAGCCGATGTCCTTTATATCAGCTTTAAAAGACCTCAAAGGGCAACCGATTCTGAAATGTTGAAAGACGGAATTCTGTTGAGGCATAAAGACAATGAGCTGGTAGGAATGACTGTGCTTGAGGCATCAAAGAGGGGATAGGAACATTGGGGAAAATCCTTGATGTCCTAAAAAATACCTATTATGAGCAGGATAGTCATAAAAATCGGCAGCAACATACTCACTGACAAAAAAGGCGGATTGAACCAAAAAAGGATTCATTCCATTGCAAAGGATATATCCGATATTTGCAAGGCTGGCTATGAAGTTGTGGTTGTTTCATCTGGCGCTGTTGCTGCAGGCATGAAAAAACTTGGCTTAAAGGAAAAACCAAAAGATATACAGCTCAAGCAGGCTGCAGCAGCAGTTGGACAGTCTTCCCTTATGTGGGCATATGAGAAGAGTTTTGGCGATTTCGGCAAAAAGGTAGCTCAGGTGCTTCTTACAAGGGATGACTTTTCGGACAGGGTGCGTTATTTGAATTCCAAGAATACCCTTATTACGCTCCTTTCATATGGAATAATACCTGTTATCAATGAAAATGATACGGTTGCCACGGATGAGATTAAATTCGGGGACAATGACCAGCTTGCAGCCCTTGTGTCAGGATTAATAGATGCTGAAAGGCTTGTAATACTCTCTGATGTGGATGGACTCTACTCATCTGATCCAAATAAAAATCCTGATGCAAAAATAATTAAATTTGCAAGTGAAATTACACCTGAATTGGAGGCAATGGCAGGCGGTGTCGTAAGCGCTGTCGGCACAGGCGGAATGTATTCAAAGATATTGGCATCAAAAAAGGCATTATCTTATAGGATAAGGGTCAATATTATAAACGGAAGGAAAAAAGGACTTATTCCATCTCTGATAAGGGGAGTTCATCACGGCACAGAGTTTAGTCCGCATTTAAAAAAAAGGCTTTCCTCAAAAAAGGGGTGGATCGCCTACGCCATCAAGCCAAAAGGCAGTATTTTGATTGATAGCGGCGCTGTCAACGCGATTGTAAGCTCGGGCAAAAGCTTATTGCCGTCGGGAATTGTAAAGGTCGAAGGAAGGTTTGATATAGGAGATGCAGTTTATTGTGTTGACCCTCAAGGAAATCGCATAGCGAAGGGAATAGCTAATTATTCATCAGTTGATATAGAAAAAATAAAAGGAAAAAAAACATCAGAAATAGATGCGGCGCTTGGCTATAAATATTCTGACGAGGTTATACACAGGGATAATCTTGTGTTGCTAATTAGGAGGGAAGATGAGGCATGACGGCAGAAGAAATGATGAGTTGAGGAAAGTAAATATAATAAGAAATTTTATAAGGACTGCAGAGGGGTCTGTCTTGATAGAGGTAGGAAATACAAAGGTTATATGCACAGCTACTATAGAGGATAAAGTTCCGCCATTTTTAAGGGATCAAAAGAAAGGATGGGTAACTGCTGAATATGGCATGCTTCCGAGGGCAACTCATTCAAGGACTACAAGGGAATCTTCAGCAGGTCGAATCGGGGGAAGGACTCAGGAGATACAGAGATTAATAGGAAGGACATTGAGGGCTGTTATTGATTTGGAGCTCTTAGGAGAAAGGACAATATGGATTGACTGTGATGTTATACAGGCTGACGGAGGAACAAGAACCGCATCTATAACAGGAGCTTTTATTGCATTAAATGATGCTGTTCAGTATGCCTTAAGAAACAGATTGATTGATAAGAGTCCGATAAAGGAATGTCTTGCTGCTGTCAGCGTCGGCATTATAAATAATGAACCTGTTCTTGACCTTTGCTATGCTGAAGACTCGGCAGCAGAGGTTGATATGAATGTTGTTATGACAGGAGAAGGCAGGATAGTTGAGATACAAGGAACAGCAGAATTAAAACCATTTTCAAAGGATATGCTCGATAAAATGATTTTGCTTGCTGAGAAGGGCATCGCTGAATTGATTAAAATCCAGAGGGAGATTGTTAGTCCAAATATGTTAAAATAATTAAAATCTTTGTTTGGATTATTAAAGGAGATGTATGTATAGAAGCTTAGTTATGTGGCTGTTAATAGGGATGACGATGATCCTTCTTTTTAATATCTTTAGCGTCCCTCCGAAGAGCGAAAAGGAGATGATATTTTCTGAATTCATCTCTAAAGTTGAATCAGGAGAAGTTGAAGAGGTGACAATAAAGGAGAACGATATAACCGGCAGGCTTAAGGATGGGTCTAAATTCAGGACATATTCAGCGGATTATCCTGAACTCGTCAAAGAATTGAGGAGCAAAAATGTAAAGATAACTGCAAGGCCGCCTGATCAGACCCCATGGTATGTGAACTTTTTCTTTTCGTGGGGGCCGATTATATTCCTTGTTCTTATCTGGATATTCTTTATGAGGCAGATGCAGATGGGAGGAAATAAGGCGATGTCTTTTGGAAGGGCAAAGGCAAAGCTCATATCTGACAAGTCTGTGAAGATAACTTTTGCAGATGTTGCCGGAGTTGAGGAGGCAAAGGCAGAGGTAGAAGAGATAATCCAGTTTTTAAAGGATCCTCAGAAATTCTCTAAACTCGGCGGGAAAATTCCAAAAGGTGTTTTGTTGGTAGGTTCTCCAGGCACCGGCAAGACTCTTCTTGCCAAGGCAATTGCAGGTGAGGCAGGCGTGCCGTTCTTTTCAATATCAGGATCTGATTTTGTAGAGATGTTTGTTGGAGTTGGCGCATCGAGGGTAAGAGATCTTTTTGAACAGGCAAAGAAGAACGCGCCTTGTATTATATTCATAGATGAAATTGATGCTGTCGGAAGACACAGGGGCGCAGGTCTTGGAGGGGGACACGACGAGAGAGAACAGACATTAAACCAGCTTCTTGTTGAAATGGACGGATTTGAGGGCAATGAAGGAATAATCATAATCGCTGCAACAAACAGGCCTGATGTGCTTGATCCTGCGCTTTTAAGGCCTGGAAGGTTTGACAGACAGATAGTTGTGCCGATTCCTGATGTAAAGGGAAGGCTTGAGATAATAAAGGTGCACACAAAGAAGATCCCTATTGCTGACAATGTTGACCTTGAGAAGATAGCTAGGGGAACTCCCGGATTTTCTGGCGCTGACCTCGCAAATCTTGTGAATGAGGGTGCGCTTCTTGCTGCAAGAAAGGGCAAGGAGAAAGTTGACATGTCAGATTTTGAATCGGCAAAGGACAAGGTCTTAATGGGTGTGGAAAGGCGCAGTATGGTTTTAAGCGATGCTGAAAGAAGAAACACCGCATATCATGAGGCAGGTCATGCCCTTGTTGCAAAGCTGACCCCAGGTACAGACCCTATACATAAGGTCAGCATCATACCGAGGGGAAGGGCGCTGGGCGTGACGCAGCAGCTTCCAATAGACGATAGATATACATACTCAAGGGACTATCTCTTAAAGACACTTATAGTGCTTCTTGGAGGAAGGGCTGCTGAGGAGATAGCCCTTCATCATATGACCACTGGCGCAGGAAATGATCTTGAGAGGGCTACTGAACTTTCAAGAAGAATGGTTACAGAGTGGGGAATGAGCGAGAAACTCGGTCCTCTTACTTTCGGCAAAAAGGATGAGCAGATATTCCTTGGCAGAGAGATAGCAAAACATAAGGACTATAGTGATAAGACAGCCCAAGATATAGACGAGGAAGTAAAGAGAATTGTTATGACAGCATATGAGACTGCAAAGAGGCTGCTGCAGGAGAACTATGAACTGCTTGACAGGCTTGCAAATACCCTTCTTGAGAGAGAGACCGTAGAAGGCCATGAAATAGATGAATTGATGGCAAAAGAGACTCCTGTGGAGGCTGTTGCTGTTTAATTCTTATTCAATTCACTGCTTTCTTTGATTATGTATAGAGGACGATTCTGCACTTCAGTATAAATCTTTCCTATATATTCTCCTATAATACCCAGAAATGTAAGCTGTATTCCACCGAGTAGAAACATTCCTGCTGTAAGCAATGCATATCCAGGAATCTCGAGGCCAAGAAAAAGCCTTTGAATAACAATGCTTCCAACAGTCATAAAACTGAAGATGATGGTGCCTATGCCAAATATGATGCACAAACGCAAAGGAACGAGACTGAAACTAAAAAAGGCGTCCATAGAGAGCAAAAGAAGCCTTACCCAGTTGTATTTTGTTTTTCCTTTGCTTCTCGGCAGTCTGTTGTATGCTATAGCGGTCTGTTTGTAGCCTACCCATGTGAAAAGTCCTCTCACAAAGCGGTTTCGTTCTGTAAGACGGTTGAATGCATCAATAACAGTTCTATCAACCAGCCTGAAATCGCCTACATCTATTGGTATTTTAATTTTGCTGAAACGATTCATTATTTTATAGAAAAGGTGGGAGGTGAATTTTTTTAAAAAAGTTTCCCCTTGTCTTGATAATCGTTTTGCGTAAACAACTTCATATCCCTCTTTCCATTTTTTATACATTTCAGGTATCAATGAAGGCGGGTCCTGCATGTCAGCATCTATAAGCACAGCGGTTTTTCCAGCGACCATCCGAAATCCGCAGCTCGACGCTGCCTCGTGTCCGAAGTTTCTGCTAAAACTCGCAAATCTAATCCTGCTGTCTTTTTTGGATAGACCTTTTATGATAGAGGGGGAATTGTCAGTCGAGCCGTCATCAACAAATATCAATTCAAAAGAGATGCCTGCGTTGTCCATGACTTCGCAGATCAATGCATATAAAGGGTTGATATTATCCTGCTCATTGTATAAAGGAACGATAATAGAAATTTCAGGCATGCTGTTATTTGTTTCCAAATTGTTTGCCTCTTTTCAGTTTTGAATTACATCTTCTCAGGGGCGTTAACCCCGAGTATTTTAAGCCCGTGCCTCAAGACGATTCTTATTGCTTCACACATGGCAAGCCTTGTCTTTGTGAATTCATCATTATCTGAAATTACCCTGTATTTCTGGTAGTATGGGTGAAACATGCCAGCCAGTTCCTGAAGATAGAAGGTTATTCTATGAGGTTCGCGAGCTAATACTGCATTTTTAAATATCATAGGATATGTCAGAAGCTTTTTAATAATTTGCATCTCTTCACTATTGAATAATTCGGAATTAAAATCTATTAAATCCTGAGCGGTGATCTTTATCTCCTGTTCTGCGGTTTTTTGAAATATACTGTTAATCCTCGCATAAGCATATTGTACATAAAAGACAGGGTTTTCGTGGGTCTGTGACTTTGCAACTTCAATGTCTACTTCAAGATGGCTGTCAGATCTCCTCGTAAGAAAAAGAAATTTGGTTGTGTCAGGCCCTAACTCATCAATCACCTCGCGGAGTGTTATGAAGTCACCAGCCCTTTTTGACATCTGGACAGGCTTGCCACCCTTTAAAATCGTAACGAGTTGAACAAGCAGGACCCTTAAGTGATCCTTTGGATATCCAAGAGCCTGAATAACCCCTTGCATCCTCGAAATATAGCCGTGATGGTCAGCTCCCCATATGTCGATTATTTCGTCGAATTTTTTTTCAACCTTTTTTCTATGGTATGCAATGTCTGAGGCAAAATATGTATATTCACCATTTTTTTTAATTACTACTCTGTCCTTGTCGTCTCCAAACTCTGTTGATTTAAACCATAAGGCATCCTCTTTTTCGTAGATATAACCGCGTTTTTTTAAGTCATTTATTGACATAACAACCTCGTTTTTTTTAGACAATTCCCGCTCGCTCTGCCATGAATCAAAAAATACGCCGAAATCATTAAGGTCTTTTTTTATCTCATCGATCATTTTTCTGTAAGAAAAATCAGTAATTTCTTCAAGCAATTCGTTGTTGTCTTTAAGCTCTAATCCACTGGCTTTAAATGACTTTGCAATGTCTTCGATATAGTCTCCCCTATACCCATCTTTAGGGAATGGATAATTAATTCCAGATAACTGTTTATATTTTGCGAATACAGAAAGCCCGAGAAGTTTTACCTGCCTTCCAGCATCATTGATGTAATACTCCTTTTCTACATTATATCCAGCATCTGTCAAGAGATTGGACAGCGCTGCGCCTAATGCAGCACCCCTTCCGTGTCCGAGATGAAGAGGACCTGTTGGATTGGCACTGACAAACTCAATCTGCACCCTTCTGCCTTTGCCGATATTCTCTGTAAGAAAACCGCTATTTTTTCCGAGTAATTCTTTTAATTCATCGCGAAGATATGTTTTAGAGAATGTGAAATTAATGAAGCCTGGCCCGGCTATATCGATGCTGTCAAATATCTTTAATGCTCTATCGTCGTTTTTTATTAAACTTACAATCTCCTCAGCTATTTTTTTGGGAGGCTTCTTGAGTTTTTTTGAAAGGCTCATTGCAATAGGAGTGGACAGGTCTCCAAAATTCTTTTCTCTCGGAATCTCGATTTCGATGCTGACATCTTCAGAAATTGGCATACTTTTGACTGCTTTATGTATAATATCTCTTAGAACTTTTTCCATATTCCTTAAGTTTAAGCATCCTGTTTGAAGTTGTCAACTTTAAGGCAATGTATGCCTTGAATGAATCGGCGTTTTAGAATATAGTAGAACTACATAGAATATTTTACGGAGGTCAAAAAAATGAAGCTTCCATTGAAGATCGTTATTCGTGATATTGAGTTAGGGGATGCTGTAAGAGACGAGATTGCTAATAAGGCAGAAAAACTGACAAAGATATTTGAGAATATAATTAAGTGCAGGGTTGTGGTAGAGGCTCCTCATCATCATAATCGCACAGCAGGGATAGTATATAATGTTTGTATTGACATGGCAGTGCCTGGCAAAGAGATAGTCGTAAAAAAACAGCCTAATAAAAATTTAAGCATAGCTATAAGAGAGGCATTTAATGCTGCATATCGTGAATTAGAGGATTATGCTACTAAACTTCGCGGAGAAGTAAAGCATCATGAAGAAGTTCCACATGCATATATTAGCATTCTGGAGTTAGACAAAGGCTATGGTTTTTTGACCACCACAGACGGCAGGGAGATATATTTTCATGAAAATAGTCTTCTCAATTATGACTTTAAAGATTTGAAAGTAGGCAGTAAGGTGCGTTTTGTTGAAAAGGTAGGTGAAAAAGGACCTCAAGCGAGCAGCGTAACTGTTATAAAGATTTAAGAAAAATTTTGAGGTTGCAAAACCCTTAGAACTTTTTAATCAACAAAATCCTCTATGATCTTAAACTTTTCATCCATTGCTGCCTCTACAATGTCAGGAACGAGACCTTTGACAGAACCCCCGAAAGAAGCGACCTCCTTAACAATAGTGGAGGTGAGGAAAGAGAACTCCTCTGAAGGCATCATAAAAACAGTTTCTATATCCATATCCAATCTTCTGTTCATTAGGGCCATCTGTAGTTCATATTCAAAGTCAGATACCGCCCTTAATCCACGAATGATAACAACTCCGCCTTTATCTTTTACATAATCAACAAGCAGACCATTGAATGCTTCTACCCTTATGTTTTTGCAGCCCTTAATAGAATTCTTTATGAGGTTGAGCCGTTCCTCAAGTGTAAACAGAGGCTGTTTTTTGGGATTAGGCGCAACAGCTACTATTATCTCATCAAATATCCTCAGTCCTCTCTCTATCAGATCAAGGTGTCCATTAGTTATTGGATCGAATGTCCCCGGATAAATAGCTATTTTCATATCTGCTCCTCTCTATAAAGGCTTAAGGCTGTATCTCCGTATTTATAGATTTTTGCAAGTTTCAATCTCCCTATTATTGGAGGCAGAGTCTTTTTACGTGAATGCTCGGCAATAACTAAGCCTTTATTATTTAATATATTCTTATTGTCAATCAATGGCAATACTTTGTCCAACTCCAAAGATGCATAAGGCGGATCAGCAAAAATAATATCAAATTTCATTGTAGTCTTTTTTAAGAAATCCAATGCATCTTCTACAAAAAACTTTGCCCCTTGTTTGAAGCTAAATTTTTCTATGAGTTCTTTTATTATCCTTATCTTGGCGCCATCTTTATCAACAAATATTACAAATCCTGCGCCTCTGCTTATTGCCTCTATGCCGACTGCTCCTGTGCCTGCATAAAGATCTAAAAAGACGCAATCAACAACCTTTTCTCTAAGGATATTAAATATTGCCTCTCTTGCTTTTGCGGATGTCGGCCTTGTTGATGAGTCACTTTTTTTAAAAATGACCTTTCTTCCCTTTGCTGTGCCGCCGGATATTCTCATTTTACCTTTGTCTCGGGCAACCCGCATACATTGCCCTCGCATTTTTTCAAAAGAGGCTGAGACAGTTTTTTTCTAAGAAATGACAATTGAAGGATCGCTATAATTATAGAAGCACCGAGGTTGTATTTGTAACTCGAAAACCCGAATAAATTTGGAATTACTGACAAAGGATAAATAATCAGCAAAAGCCATCCTTCATTGAACCTGAAACAATATGCCTCTTTTCCGACTAAACCAGCGCCTCCAGCTAATGTAAGTCCAAGCCCTAAAAAGAAACACTTTTCAGCATAAAATGCATTTATTGGATTAATGAATATGCTTATTATCTGAAGCGCAATGCCGCCAAATGTCATCCTTAGTATGAATTTTTTTATCTCAGCCTTCCACACAAGCAGGAAGACAGAAGAAATGGCTATGCCCAGATTAAATATAATGAGCGGCATTATAAATAGACTTGACGATAATCCATAAAGAATAGCAAATACTACAACTCCTATGCTTTGAAGGACATATCCAATTCTATAAGCAATGTCATACGACCTCGGGTAATAAATACCCGCAGATTTGATCTGTTCTTCAAGAGTTGGCCATTGTTCCATGACTATGTCCTATATTCTGCATTTATTTTCACATATTCTTCTGAAAGGTCGCATGTAAGCACCTTTGCATTCTTATTGCCGAGCTTTAGATCAACTATTATTTTTATCTCTTTGCCTTTTAATTTTTCATTCGCCTCTTTGTCTTTGCCTGTCCCCATGCCATTTTTGACTATTTTAAGACCATTTAAATATATATCTGTTTTTTCTTCTTTGATAGTAATTCCTGAATATCCGATGGCTGCCATTATCCGCCCCCAGTTTGCATCGTTGCCGTATATGGCTGTTTTAACGAGCAATGAATTAGCAACTGCAAATGCTCCTCTTTTAGCGTCAATGTCGCTCTTTGCGTTTATAACCCCTATTTCAACAATTTTTGTTGCACCTTCTCCATCTTTAACAATTAGCTTACTCAGTTCATAGGTTATATCAGAAACAGCATTTGCAAATTTATTGAATTCCTTTGAGTTCAGCTTTATCAAGCTATTTCCTGCCATACCATTTGCCATAGTCAAAACAGTATCATTTGTGGACATGTCGCCATCAATTGTTATCTTGTTAAATGACTTTTGTACGGCGCTTTTTAAAGCCTTATCAAGAGCTGATTTATCTATATTTGCATCAGTCATAATAAAGCACAGCATTGTCGCCATATTAGGGCATATCATACCAGCACCTTTGCAAACTGCTGAAATAGTAATTGTCTTTCCGTTGATCTTTATTCTTTTGGTTATATTTTTTGGAAAGGTATCTGTTGTCATAATTGCATTTGCAAGGTCATCAATCGTAGACTTGCCAAGATTTTTTAAAAGTTCTGGAATCTTTGCTCTAATTCTTTCCATAGGCATTGTTGTTCCGATTACGCCGGTTGAGCATATATAAACCATAGAGTTTTTTAATTTCAAAGCCTTTGCAATCATATCTGTTATTTCCAAAGCATCTGCTATTCCTTGCTTGCCTGTACAGGCGTTTGCATTTCCGCTGTTGACTATAATCGCCTGCCCTATGCCTGATTTAATCCTTTTCATATCAATCATAACAGGAGCAGCTTTGATGCTGTTTGTTGTAAACATCCCAGAGATAACAGCTTTGCTTTCTGAATAAATTAAAGCGAGGTCTTTTCTGCCTGGTTTTTTTATTGCAGCCTCAACAGCAGAGAATAAAAAACCTTTAGGAGCGCTCATTTTTATCTCCATGTTTTTGGATTTGGTTAAATTATAGCATAATCGTGCATGTTTGATTTCTTGACACTATACATAGCCATAAGAGTATAATTAAATAGACGGTAATCGATTGCCGAGTAGGTATAAAAAAATATGAAGGCATTAATAATAAAGAACATAACCCAAGAGGGTCCAGGCACTATTGAGGAATATCTTAAGATCATAAAAGTGCCATATCAAATAGTCGATCTTTCAAAAGGAGAACCCCTTCCTGATCCTGATGTCTTTAGCCATATTGTTATTTTGGGCGGACCAATGGCAGTCTATGAGATGGATAAATATCCTTTTCTGAAAGATGAAGCTATTTTTATACGCAAGGCAGTAGAGTCTGGCAAGTATATTCTTGGCACCTGCCTCGGCGCGCAGATGATCGCACATGTGCTCGGCGCAAAGGTCTATGCCGGTGAACACCCAGAAATAGGGTGGTATGAAATAGAGTTAACAGAGGATGCGATCAGAGACCCGGTTATTTCCGAATTGGTTGTGGAGGGAAAAAAGGCAGTTGTTTTTCAGTGGCATGGAGATACCTTCGACATTCCAGACGGTGCTGCTCGGCTTGCAATATCAGAGGCATATCCAAATCAGGCATTTAAATATTCTGACAGGATATATGCAATACAGTTTCATATAGAGGTAACTCCAGGCATTCTAAGAGAGTGGTTCAGATATGAAGATGATGTGGATATAGCAAAGATTCTTAGTAATACAGATTCTATTTTTGTAGCTTATCATAAAAGGG
>OGCL01001571.1_pt1 | contig 18761 bp, 15 predicted proteins | sample 1570041 | NCBI WGS metagenome assembly OGCL01 (sample SAMN06266162, study PRJEB24511) | hot springs metagenome | isolation source: Hot spring water | place: South Africa: Limpopo | collected 2015-06-22
TCATCGACGCATGCCGCACCGCAGCGCTGGGCCCAGCGCGTGAGCACGTAATCGGAGACGACGTCGTTGATGGCGGTGTCGTCAAAGCCACCCTCGAACGTTGGGCAATTGCGCAGGCCACACGCCAGATTCCCAATCTACTGCGTTACAAGCGGGTGTTGATCACCAGCGGGGTAGAGCGCTATCAATTGGCTGCAGCTATCAGTCAGTATGAGCCGGAATTGCGCTTTGCCGATCCGATCATTCATGCCGGCATTCCTTTCCTGCCTCCACCGCGTTCAATCGAGCAGCTTGAACTGTATGCGGCAACTGCGCTGCCGATCCTGGCGTTGCTGCCGTACCGGTTCCTGCATCCGGTTGCGCTCGGTCAGGAAGGGTACGATGCTCGCGCTGCCGATCACCGCGGCGACGAGGTACGAATACTGCGCCTGGTCGATCACCCCGTGCGACAGCCCGAACAGCGCCGAGATCGTGCCGAAGGTCAGCCCGGTCGACATCAGCAGCGTGGTGTACGCCGACTCCTTGCGCGGCGAGCCCCAGGCGCGGACGATCGGGTAGACGCCGTCCTTGTAGAGGGCGGTCACGCACAGATTGCCGGACTCGCCGTCCGGGCACGGGGCGTGCGTGTCCGGATCGATCACCTCGACGAGCCTGGTGGCCTTCACTTCCGGCACATCGCCCACCGCGGGAATCATGAACGTCGCGCGGTAGATACCCGCTGGCAGATTCGCCGTCTCGACTTTCTTCCCCGACTTCGCGTCGGTGTCGATCGTCACTGAAAGAACCTGTTCGTCGGCGGTCCAGGTTTCGGGATCGGCTGGATCGGGTCGACCGGTGGGGTGTCGTTGGTGTCGGTCACGTCGTTCGCTCTCGCTCGGTGGGGCGTCGGGACTCAGAAGTCGAGGTGGCGCACATCGCGCGCGTTCGTGGTGATGAAGTCGCATGGAGCTGCCTGATTATGAACCCGGGAACACCGGGTTTCCCCGTGCCCCTGCCTGCCAGGGGCGGTAAGCGACCCCGGCAGCGGTTGGAGGGTAGGGAACCCGGGTGGGGAACCCGGGTTTCCCCACCTGTGGTGAGCTTGCCGAACCACGCCCCTCCCTGGCGAGAGGGTGTGGGAGGGCGCAGCCCTCCCGAGAAAAGCCTCTTTGCATCGCCTCGTTGTGCGGCGCACCCGCGCGGACGGCTGAGGTGAACATACGGGGAAACCGGGTTTCCCCATACCCCTGCCTGTGGGGGTGCCAGGCGCCCCCAACGGCGGTTGGGAAAAGGGGAAACCGGGTTTCCCCAACCCCCTCCCTGTGGGGAGGGTTCGGCGTTGTGCGCTCCGCGCATGGGGCCTGATGTGAAAATAGCCCGCGCGTGGGAGGGTATAGATGGATCACCCCTGCTCGTCCGCCTGCCGCAACTCGGCCACAACGTTCGGCGGCAAGGGATGCTCCCAGAGCCGCCCACCCAGGCGTTCAAGCTCCTGCACGGTAGCGTCGCGCTCCTCGACCGGCACCAGCGCCACCAGCGCCGCGCTGCCTGCCTCGAGTTCCTGGCCAATCTCGTAGAGCGCCTGGTCGGGAAAGCCGGTGTCGCGCACCAGACGGTGTACCGCCTGATTGGCCATCTCTCCGGCCAGGGTTGCCGATTGCGGGCCGAGCATGCCCGCAAACGTGTACACGAACCACGCCGCCCCGCCCACCACGGTGGCCGCAATCTCGCTCAGCTCCTCGCGCAGATCTCCCGGCTCGCGCAGGGTGATCCGCCCGTTGGGACGCTTCTGCACTACCGCTACGTGGCTCTGCGGGCCGCCGAGCCGCCGGGTCAGGTCGAGAATGGCTCCTCTGGCTTCCCGCGCCTGTCGCGCGCTGTCGAAGGTGTAGACCAGCAGCCGTGTGTCGTCTTGCATAATCGTACCCTACTCTCAACCCCAGGTCAGGCGCAGCACCCGCAGCCAGTTCCGGTAGGCCAGGCGCTCCAGCGTCGCGTTATCGTAGCCGTGGGCGCGCAGTGCCGCGATGAGCCTGGGCAGTCCTGTTACGTCACCAATGGCAGCCGGGATCGTCGCGCCATCGAAGTCGGAGCCGAAACCAACCCGCTCCAGACCCACCCGCTCCACCAGATAGTCAATATGCCGGATCAGCGTGCTCAGCGGCGTGTCGGGGTCACGGCTGCCATCCTCCCGCAGAAAGCTGACCGCGAAATTCACTCCCACCATCCCATCGGAGTCACGGATGGCATCGAGCTGCCGGTCGCTGAGGTTACGCGAACTGGCGCACAGGGCATGCGCATTCGAGTGGGTCGCCACCAGCGGCGCCTGGCTCAACCGCGCCACGTCCCAGAACCCTGCCTCATTGAGGTGCGAAACGTCGAGCATAATCCGTAGCCGGTTACACGCCCGCACCAGGTTCCTACCCGCCTCGGTCAGTCCTGGCCCCGTATCGGGCGCCTGCGGATAGGCGAAGGGCACGCCATGCCCGAAGGCGTTGGGCCGGCTCCAGACCGGGCCGAGCGAGCGCAATCCGGCCTGGTAGAAAACCTCCAGCGCGTCCAGCGCCGGGTCAATCATCTCGGCGCCCTCGAAGTGCAACACCGCCGCCAGCACGCCTGTCTCAAAGCAGCGCTCGATCTCCTCCACCGTCCGGCAGACGCGCATGCTGCCTGCCGACTCGGCCTCCAGGCGAAACAACAGCGCGGTCATACCTACCGCCGTTTGCCAGGCGTAGGTCGGGTCGAGCGGGGGTGGCAGCGGCAGGCTGTACCTCGCGCCGGGAAGCGGGGCAGGATCGGGCGTGACCGCTTCTGCGGCAGGGGGCACGAAGACGGCGAACAGGCCCCCGGCGAAGCCGCCCGCGGCGGCCCGGGGCGCATCCAGATGGCCGTGGGGCGAGGCTTCAAAGAACGACCGTTCCATACCTGCTCGGGGCCGGTAGAGGCGCAGCAGGGTGTCGTTGTGGCCGTCAAAAATGGGAAGCCTTGTCTGCACCGGCATCGCCTATCGGTTGCTACAACGTGCGGAGGAAGGACGCCCGTGCCGCAATCGTTACCACGATCAGCCAGCCGGCCAGGGCGCTCCCGGCCACCACCAGCGGCACGCTGCCAACCACCTGGGCGACGCCGCCGGCCAGCATCCCGCTCATAGGACTCAGACCCATCAGCAGGAGGGTGAACACACTCATCACCCGGCCGCGCAACCGGTCGGGAACGATCGACTGGATGAGGGTGTTGGTCAGCGCCATCGTGGTCACACCGGCCCACCCGGCCAGGGCGATCAGCAGCAGCGACAGCGGCAGCCAGCGCGAAGCGCTGAACGCGATCAACAGGCCCGGCTGCACCAGCGCAGCCAGGCGCACCAGCCGCCCACGCGGTATTGCATCGCCGAACTGGGCCAGGATCAGGGCTGCCGTCAGCGCCCCGAGGCCACTGGCTGCCGAGAGCATTCCCAAACCACCTGCCCCAACGTGCAGAATATCACGGGCGAAGACCGGCAACAAGGGGATGTAGGCAAAACAAAAGAAACTGATCGCCGCTGCCTGCATAAGCAAGGCCCGCACCCGCGGCTCATGCTGGATGTAGTGTAACCCCTCGCGCAATTGCCCGCGCTGCCGCCCGCCAGGCGGCGGGCGAAAGGGTGGCAGCCGCATCAACACCAGGCTCGCGATCACAAAGACAAAGCTCGCCGCGTTCAAGGCGAAGGCCGGCCCCTCGCCGATCAGCGCCACCACCACCCCCGCGACTGCCGGCCCGACTGTGCGCGCCGCATTGAAGATTGACGAATTCAGGGCAATCGCATTCAGCAGATCCTCTCGCCCGACCATCTCCACCGTGAACGCCTGGCGCGCCGGCCCCTCAAAGGCGTTGACCGTCCCCAGCAGGGTTGCCAGCGCCACCACGTGCCAGACCTCGATACGATCGCTGAGCGTCAACCCTGCCAGCACCGTCGCCAGAACCATCGCTACCATCTGACAGATGAGCAACAATCGGCGTTTCGACACCCGGTCGGCCAGCGCCCCTGCCGGCAGCGACAGCAGCAGCACCGGCAGCGATGCCGCCGCGGCCACCAGGCCCAGCATCGCCGGCGAGTTGCTCAGGCGCAGCACCAGCCAGCCCTGCGCGACGCTCTGCATCCAGGTGCCGGTAAGGGAGATCAACTGGCCGATGAAGAACAGCCGGTAGTTGCGGTGACGCAAGGCCCGGAAGATCGGGGGGAAGCGGTTGGTTGCCGCGGGGGCCTCTTGCGCGGAGGCGCCGGTGCGTGTCGCCATAGCGGTGGAGTTCTATCAGAGCCGCTTCGACTGGTATGATACCAATTACCGTTGATGATGCCGCATTGCTTGAAGCGGTTTTAGGCGCTGTGCTGCCCAGCGTGGCAATCCAAAATCCAAAATCTAAAATCTAAAATGGTATGAGCGGCGAAGGAGGGCAACGGGGGGTTCCCACCTGTGGTGAGCTTGCCGAACCATGCCCCTCCTTGAAGGTACAGTTTGAGAGGGCGCAACCCTCCCGGGAAACAACCCGCTGGTGGGGAGAGGGTGGAAGGGCGTAGCCCTCCTAAAAACAAACTATTTTCGTTCTGGCGTTGTGCGGCCCAGCCGCATGGACGACCGAAGTCGGACAACCTGGCATCATTCCTCATCAGCCAGCGCATCGTAGAGGGTTTTCATCGCCTCGTACATCGCTGCCAGTTGCTCCGGCTTCAGGTGGCTCATCCGCTGCTCAACATACGCCCGATGGCGCGGGCGCAATTCATCAATCAAGGCCTTGCCCTGCGGTGTCAGTTGCACCAGGGTAACCCGGCGGTCGTGGGGATCGGCCGCGCGGCGCACCAGGCCACGCGCCTCCAGCCGGTCCACCAGGCGTGTCAGGTTACTGTTGTCGGCCAGCATCTCGTGGCAGATCTGGCTCAATGGCACACCCTCAACACTGGCGTGAAACAGGATCGCGTACTGCGGGGTCGAAAGATCATACGGTCGAAACTCCTCACGGTTCAGTTCCTGAAAGCGCCGGTGGAGCTTCAGGAACAGCCGGTAGGTCTCGATCTGTAGCGAGTCCTGGCAAGAGATTTCAGGCATGAACCACCTTACCCCGGTTTCACTTGAACCTTTCGTAAGCGGCGTTCCGTACCCCCGGGCGAGGGTATGGGGAAACCCGGTTTCCCCATATTCTCACAGAGGGCTTCGCCCTCCCAAACCCTCCCGGCGGGGAGGGCGAACCACCCCCGGGCGACGGTATGGGGAAACCAGGTTTCCCATTATTCTCACATCAGGTTCAGTGTACGCCAGCGTATTTGACTTGTCAACCATTTCAACACTAAACAAGCGCCCCGACGATCACCGCCGGGGCGCGGGGCGGGCGCGACGCCTACCAGTAGAAGGCGAAGACCCAGACCATCAGGACGAAGGCGATCAGGCCGGTGATACCGAGAAGCAGAAAGTAGCTCGGAACCTCCGGGTTATCACTCCACTCAGGCTGCATACAGCCCTCCTACCCAACTGTCGCGCGAACCTCAAGGCGTATTGTACCGCTGTCCAGCCAGATGCGCCAGTGGCTCGCCGGGGTACGTATTCGCCCTTCTCCCGGGAGTAAAATAGGCCGTGTACGGGAGGGTTTGGGAGGGCGAAGCCCTCCCAGGAAATAACCCGCCAGCGGGGAGGGTTTGGGAGGGCGAAGCCCTCCCAAGAACAAATATTTTCATTCTGGCGTTGTGCGGCGCAGCCGCGTGGACCGCTGATATGACCACGAGGGAACCGGGTTTCCCCACACCCCTCGCGCACACTTCACGTCATGCTGCCACCGCCCCGTGCGGCAGATCGATCACCGCGGCGATGCTGCCTCGCACGGGCGCGCGCCCGAACTGCCGATCCTGCGCATGCACCCGCATCGGCAGGCCGCCCCGTACCCGCAGCGTCAGCCGCAGCTCCGGGTCGACCCGCGCGCCCTCCAGGAGGGACAGGCGGAAGCGCTGGATGATCATTGCCAGCGCCAGTTTGATCTCCATCAACGCGAAGGTAGTGCCGATGCACATGCGCGGCCCCGCGCCGAACGGCAGGTAGGCGTATGGCGAAGGTTCTAGCCCTTCCCAGCGCTCCGGCCTGAACGCCTGTGGCGCTGGAAACAGCTCCGGCATGCGGTGCGTGATGAACGGGCTGAGGAAGATGGTTGCGTTCGCCGGCAACTCGTAACAGCCGAGTTGGAACGGCTCCGTGCTGACACGCACCAGCACGCTCGCCGGCGGCATTAGCCGCAGGCTCTCCTTCACTACCCGGTCGAGCAGCGGCAGATGCCCGAGTTGCTCCACGCTGGGCGCATCGCCATCCAGCACATCCCTCAGCTCGTCGTGCAGATCGGCCAGGACGTCGGGGTGCTGGTCGAGCAGGAAGAGCGTCCAGGTCAGCGCGTTTGAACTGGTCTCGTGGCCCGCCGCAAAGAGCGTGTACGTCTGGCCCACAAGCTCGTCGTCGCTGAGCATCTGGCCGTCTTCATCACGGGCGGCGATCAGCGTTGCCAGCACGTCGTTGTGCCCGGCGCCCAGGGCGCGGCGCTGGGCGATCAGGGCGCGCACATAGACTTCGATGCGCTCGGCCAGGCGCGCCAGCCGGTAGGCTCCCGTGCCCGGCAGGGTGGGCGGTAACAGCATCTCCAGCGGCGAGAAGCGGATCTCCAGCGATTGCTTGAACAGCTCGCCAAGGGTGCGCGCCTCGGGTGTTGCGTCCAGGCTGAAGAGGGTGCGCATCGCCACGCGCAGGGTCAGCATCTGCATCTCCTGGGCGATGTCGCGCTGCTCACCCGGTTGCCAGCGGCTCAACACCTCGTCGATCAGCGCGACCATGGTGTCGCGGTAGCTGTTGACCTGCTGGCGGTGAAAGGACGGCATCATCAGCCGGCGTTGCTGGCGGTGCTTCTCACCGTTCATCGCCAGCAGGCCGTTGCTGACCCGGGCCACCGCTGAGTCGCGTGGCACAGGCCGTGTGCGCGTGCCGCCGAAGTTGGTCCAGAAGCGTTGCCCATCCGAAAAGATCAGTCGGTTGTGTTCTGGCCCGAAGGCCAGCAGCATAACCGGCTCCGTCCGCGACAGGCCGACAATCGGGCCGTAGCGGTGGTAGGCGCGCATCAGGAAGCCGATGGGGTCATTGCCGAAGGGGATCAGCGCCCCGCGCCAGCCCAGAATGGGGTCGGGGCGAGGGCCAGGGATGAAGACCGGAGCAACCGAGAACTGCATAGGTGCAAACCTCTCCAGGGCGCCTGCGCGCCGTGGGCCGGGTAGCGCCCGGCATCTGCTGATCGGCCGGTGCTGGAGACAACTCTCTGTTGTATCGTACCCCAGAATCGCCCTCATTGCAGAAGGTTTCCGCTCCTTTCGCAGGGGGCGCCGGGGGGGTGAGGACCAGCAGCCCATCACGAAGCCATCCGCCACTAACCTGAAAATAGCCCGCGCGCGGGAGGGTTTGGGCGTAGAGGCGAGGCGCCGCCGCGCCTCTACGCCCTCCCAGGAACCAACCCGCCAGCGGAGAGGGTTCGAGAGGGCGTAGCCCTCCCAGAAACAAGCCCCCAGCGGGGAGGGTTTGGGAGGGCATAGCCCTCCCAGGAAAAATCCATGTTCATCTTGTCGTTGTGCGGCGCAGCCACATGGATGGTATTGAGAAGTACGTGTTCACATGTGGGGTAATACCAATTGGAATTGAACAGGCCGCATTCGCACACTCACCAGCGCGCATTGCAACGCTATTGCGGCAATCTGCAATCCGAAATCTGCAATCTGAAATGGTATAAGGCGTCACCCCGGGTGCGCGGGCGCCCTGCCCGCAATGGCCTGGATGCGGGCAAGCTGCCCGCGCACCCGGGAGACGTGTGAACACGTCCATGGAGAAACCCGGGTTTCCTGTTAATCGCGAACCCAGAGCACCGCCACCAGCAGCGCCAGGCCGGTCACAACCGTACCTATTGCCACCAGGATCAGCAGCGTCATCGGCACCAGACCGGACCAGCCGCCCACGCCTGCGGCGACCGCCAGAATGGCCAGGGTCAACATCAGCGCCGCCAGCACCAGCGCCATGGCGATGCGGTTGGCCGCGCCGATCAGCGCCCCCGCGACCCGTCGCAGTTCGCGCTCTTCGGTGCGCACGCGCAGTACCCCCTCGTTGAGTTGCTGTAGCGCATCACTCAACTGGTGTGGCAGTTCCACGGCCACCTCGCCCAGCGATCGCCCCTCGCGCAGAACCTGCGCCCCTACCGCGCCTGGTCCCATCTGCTCGGCGAGCGCCTGGCGCACATAGGGTCGCGCGATCCCGAACACATCGAGTGTGGGATCGAGTTGCACTCCCACCCCTTCCATAATCACCAGGGTTTTCAGCAGAATGGCCAGTTGTCCGGGCAGGCGGATGTTGTGTCGCCGGAACAGCACCAGCAGGTCGTTGATTGTGTCGCGCGCCGAGATGTCGCGCAGCGAGTGATCGACGAAGCCTTCGGTGAACCGCTCCAGATCACGTCGCAACTGGGGCGTAATATCGCGTCGCGACACCAGGTTTAGCCGTTCCATCGCCCGCAGCGCGCCGCCGGTGTCGTGGTTCACCAGGGCGGCGAGGAGGAGCAGGAGGCTCTGGGAGGTTTCCCGATCCAGGCTGCCCACCTGTCCGAAGTCCACCACGCCGAGCACGCCGCCGTCCATCACGAAGAAGTTGCCGGGGTGCGGATCGCTATGAAAGAAGCCAAAGCTAAAGACCTCGCGCAGGATCAGTTCGGTGCAATTGCGCGCCAGACGGCGGCGATCCACGCCGGCACGCCGCAGGCCGGCCTCATCGGTGAGCTTTACTCCGTACAGGCGCTCGGTGGTCAGCACACGCGTATCGGTCAGTTCCCAGTAGACGGTGGGGATATGCACCGTCGGTGTATCGGCGAAGAGCGCACGGAAGCGATCGGCGTTGCGGCCCTCACGTTTGTAGTCAAGTTCGGCCCGGAGCATCGCCGAGAACTCCCAGGCCAGTTCCATGAGGTTGTACTCTTGCCCGAAGGGCAGCCGTTCCTGGGCCAGCGCGGCCAGGTCGGCCAGAATCGCCAGGTCGGTATTGATGCGCGCCTCGATGTCAGGCCGTTGCACCTTGACGGCCACATCAGCGCCGCTGCGCAGGCGCGCTGCGTGTACCTGCCCGAGCGAGGCGGCGGCCAGCGGCGCCGGGTCGAAGCTGGCGAAGAGCGCGTCAATCGGTCGGCCAAAGGTCTGCTCGATCAGCGCCACCGCCTGCTCGCCCGGGTACGGCGGCACGGTGTCCTGGAGTTTCTCCAGTTCGGTGATGAACTCCGGGGGCAACAGATCGGGGCGGGTGCTCAGGGCTTGCCCCAGCTTCACGAAGGTGGGGCCGAGGGCAATCAACGCCTCGCGCAGGCGCGCGGCGGTGCCCAGGGGCGCTGGCGGCGGCACGCGCAGGATCATCCGCCGCGGCAGCGAGAGCAGCGAAACCAGGCCCAGTTGCTCAACCAGGTAACCGAAGCCGTGGCCGACCAGCACGTGGGCGATTTCGCGGTAGCGGCCAAGGTAGCGCGCCTGGCGAACGAGGGGCCACATCGCTCAGAAACCCGACAGCCTGAACAGAAGGGGCAGGAGGTACGGCAGAAAGATGATACAGCCGACGACCACCGAGCCGATGGCGCAGATCAGCACCGTTCCGGCGGCGACGTCTTTGGCGATCTTGGCCAGCGGATGGCGCGCGCTGGTCACCAGGTCCACCGTTGCCTCGATGGCCGTGTTCACCCCCTCTGCTGCCAGCACCAGGGTGATGGTGAGCACCAGCGCCAGCCATTCCCAGCGCTCGATACCCAGCACCACCCCCAGGGCCACGGCGCACGCGCCCACCAGACAGTGGATCTGCGCGTTCCGCTGGGTACGCAATAGATAGCCTAACCCCGCGAAGGCGTAGCGAAAAGCGGCGACCAGTGGCCCCAGTCGCCGATTCACCCCTCGTCGCGGCAGATCGCTCTGGCTGTCAGCATCGCGCTCCATACCCCGATTATACACCACCACGGGGTGGGAAAACCGGCGGTCTTCCGCGCTCGCAGGGCTGATGCAGCGCAGGCGCGTCTGGTTCTCCCGGGCGTTCCCAGGCCCTGAAGGCGCACAACTCCACAGAGAAGGGGATGGGGAAACCGAGTTTCCCCATCCCCCAACCGCCCCACTGGGGGGAAGGCTGGGAGGGCTGCGCCCTCCCAAACCCTCCCCGCAGGAAGGGGCGTGGTTCGGCAAGCTCACCACAGGTGGGGAAACCCGGTTTCCCCATATACTCACATCAGGACCCTAATCCGGCTGCAACACCAGGTTCTCACCCGCCACCCAGCCATTCTGACCACCCACGGTCGTGACGCGCCACCAGGTGTAGCCATCGGCAGATTGCGGACCTTCGTCTACCACCATTTCGGTGCCGATCGGCAAGCGGGCGACGATGTTATCGGGGCTGATCGCCGGCCCCGAGCGCATACGCAGGTTGAGCCCGCCTGCACGCGTGACCCAGGCGCGACAGCCGACGGCGATCTCGGTACAGGCCGGCCCAACCTGGGCCGCCTCGCCGATCGTTACCCGCACCGGCCGGTTGAGGATCTGGTCAGTTCCCTTGACGCGCACGCTGATCGCCGCCGTGCCCTGCGCCAGGGGCACTTCCGCCCTCCAGGCGCCGTCTGCGCCCACCGTCGCCTCGCCGAGCACCAGGTCGCCATTCAGTATTTCGAGCACTGTGCCGGGTTTACCCTTGCCGCTGATCACATTCGGGCCGGGTTGCAGCACCGCGCCCTCGACAGGCGCGTCCACGCTCACCCCCAGGCCCCCGGTTGCCTGCACCTCGACCGGGGCGCTTGCGGCTACCGGGTTGCCGCCGGCATCCAGCGCTTCGACGACGATTGGCTGTGTGCCGGCGCCGAGGATCGTCTCCAGCTCCCAGCGTCCATCGGGGCCGACCACGGTCGTGCCGAGGTTCGCATCGCCCGCCCGCACCCGCACCCGCGTACCGGGTGTGCCGGTACCACTCAGGGTGATCGGGCCGCTTTCGACCTCGCCGGTGGGCGCATCGAAGGTTGGCGCTGCCAGGGCCTCACCAACGGCCAGCTTCACTGGCTCGCCCGTAGCCACAACCTGGCCGCTGGCGTCCACGGCGCGGGCCACAATCTCGGCCTCACCCGCCGACAGGGTCGTGTCCAGGCTCCAGCGCCCATCGGCGCCAACCACGGCCGTGCCCACCGGCGCGCCGTTCACCAGCACCTCCACCGTCGAACCGGGGGTGCCCGTGCCGCGCACGGTGTAGGGGCCGGCAAAGATCGCCTCGCGGGTGCTAACAATCGCCGGCGCTGCCAGGGCCGCAATCGTCGGCACGGGCGTGCTTACCACCACCGGCACCGCCGTGGCCTCCGCTGCCGGCGCGCCAGCCTGGGGCTGCGTCGCTGCGCCGGGTCGCAGCAAGGCCAGCGCGAGCAACCCCGTGATCCCCAGCTTGATCCAGTCCCGGCCCTGCCAGCGACGCTCATCGGGGATCTCGGTGACCGTTGTGGTCGTCGTCGTCTGCTGCATCAGTACCTCCCCTTGCGATACGTGCCGTCACGCACCTGCTGGGCGAGGACCTTCGCCTCGGCGATCCAGGCCGCAATATCCACGTTCTGCCAGGCTTCAGGCTTGATAATCGCGCGGATCTGCGCCTCGCTCATACTGGCGAGCTGCTCGAAACTGGTCACCCCGGCGTTCAGCAAGCGCTGCTCGTAGACCGGGCCAATGCCGTTGATGTCGATCAGCGGATCACGGCTGGGCAGGCGGGCCAACTGGCGCGCCTGTTCGCGCCACGATTCGGTGTCCAGTTCAAACGTCGTCTCTGGATCGACAATCGCGCGCAGCCGGTCCGGGTGCATTGCTGCAACCTGCTCGAAGGTAACGATCCCGGCTTCGTACAACCGATCCTGGTACAGCGGGCCAATACCTTTGATGTCAATCAACGGATCGCCCTTGTTGCCGGCAAAACGACCGAGGGCCATGCGTGTGGCCGCCAGCTCGTCGTAGAGCGCCAGGTTATAGGCCCGCAGCTCGGCCACCTCGCCGGTCGCATCGGCGGCGCCCACCTGCTTTGCCACCAGCGTCTGGCCCTGCGCGCCGCTCTGCGCCCCGCTGCCGGCGCGCAGGGTGGCCAGTTCGGCCCGAAGCTGCTCGTTTTCCTCGCTCAACGCCGCAACGCGGGTACGTAGACCGCCCAGTTCGTCCTGCACTGTGCGAAGCTGCTCATTTTCCTGGCTCAACGCCGCAACACGGGTACGCAGACCGCCCAGTTCGTCCTGCACAGTCTGGAGCGTTCCCTGCGCCGTCTTCAGATCACTCTCCAGCACGGCCCGCCGATCGCCGCAGGCGCGCAGATCGGCTGCCAGTCGGTCGCGTTCGCCGCGCAGGGTGCTCACCTGCGTCTCGACGTCCACCGAAACCACCTGACGGCGGCGCCGGAACCAGATCCAATCCCAGATCCACTCGGCGACGAAGCCGATCAGCACGCCCAGCGTCAACCACCACAGAAAGTCGAGATTCATCGCACCCTCTCCCGCGAGTAGCGTATTGTCTGCGGACCGGCGCGCCGATCAGCAGGGCCACCGAGAACATGCGCGCAGCACGATCCAGGTTTACACTACTACGGCTAGCAGGTTCATGGCCTATCCAATTGGCTAGATTGTGGTACAACTCCCGACCAGGCTTCCGGCGCGGAAGAGGAGGGCGAACCCCGGCTTTGTCGCTCCAGGCGCGCCGGGGCAAAGTGTGGTGGGAGGGCGCAGTCTTCCCAACCCCCCGCAGGGCAGGGCATGGGGAAACCCGGTTTCCCCATCTTCTGACACGATGAAGGCAGGTTTGTTCTTGGGAGGGCTACGCCCTCCCAACCCCTCCGCAGGGCGGGGCGTGGGGAAACCCGGTTTCCCCTGAACGGAGCGTGCCCCGGGATCGGCTATAATGGCCGATTGGAATGGCGCACAGTGGCGGGGCGCTGCTTGCCCCGCCTGTCGCCGCACGCTCAACAGAGAGGCATGCGCTATGCGACTGATCATCGTTCGTCACGGTGAGAGCGAGTGGAACCGCATTCACCGCTACCAGGGTCAACTTGACGCTCCGCTCTCCGAGCTGGGGTTGCGGCAGGCCGAAGCGCTGGCCACCCGCCTCAAGGCCGAGCCAATCGACTACATCTACAGCAGTCCCCTCCAGCGCGCCGCGCGCACCGCCGAGGCCATCGCCGCCTACCATCCCCGGGTGCCCCTGGCCTACAGCGATGCCCTGCTTGAGATCAACCATGGCGAATGGCAGGGCAAGTACGCCCATGAAGTCGAAGCGCTCTACGGCCCCGGGTTGCGCGAGTGGCGCGAGCATCCCACCCGCTCGCAAATGCCCGGCGGCGAGAGCTTCTCCAATGTCCTCAAACGCACCCTGGACTTTCGCGAGGAACTCTGCCGGCGGCACAGCGATCAGAGCGTGCTGATCAGCACCCACGATGTCATCGTCAAGATCCTGGTCGCCGACGCGCTGGGAATGAACATGGACCGCATCAACCGCATCTGGGTTACCAATGCCAGCATCTCGGTCATCGAATACGGCGCCGATCTGCCCTACCTGGTCAGCCTCAGTGAAGCCTGCCATCTGGGCACGCTCGCCAGCACCCGCGAGGGCCAGAAAGCGCTCTGAGGTGGAAATACGGGGAAACCGGGTTTCCCCATACCCCTCCCTGGCGGGCGGGTTTGGGAGGGCGCAGCCCTCCCAAACCCGCCCCTGGGCAGGGAGGTGGAGGACCCGGGTTTCTTTCTCAACACGTCTGATTGGTCATCAAGCGGCAGCGATCAAAGAGCAGCGTCCACAGTTTATCGAACACCTGCCGGGGCACTTCCACGAACTGGTAGTAGAGCATATCCTCCCAGACCAGTTCCCGGCGGATCACGCCGGGCCGGATGAAGGTGAACTGGGCAATCAGGCCCACGTTCCAGGCCACCAGGGCCGCAGCGCCGATGAGGATGGGCCACCGGCCCGTCCGTGGCTGGAGCCAGGCGAGCAGCGCCGCCAGGCCGAGCACGAAGATCGGCGTGCACTCGATCAGGCGACGGAAGCCAAACGCGCCACGCAGGTGCCAGGTCGTGCCAAAAGCGCCGTTGATGTAGGTCTGCGCCAGAAACCCCATCAGCAACAACCCGGCCAGCAGCGCGTCCCGGCGGGCCAGCCAGACCAGGCCCAGCAACCCCAGGGCCAGCACCGGCGCCCACACGAAGGCGCCCCGTCCCGGATCGATAAGCGTATTCAAAAAGTTCGGGCTGCTCCAGATGAACTTGCCCGCCACAGTTGGCGAGGGACCGGGACGACCGTTGAGGATCTGGTAGGCCAGGAATTGCGGCGTCAGCGTCAGCGCCAGGATCTTCAGAAACATTGTGTGGCGTCCGAATAACCCCAGGGCGACGCGCCAGCGCTGCGTGCCCAGCAACGCCCCGTAGGTCCCCAGGGCCTCCAGGGCCGGGATGATCAGCAACAGCCCCAGTTGCTCGCGGGTCATCACCATCAACCCGCCAATCAACCCCAGCGCCACCCAGGTGCGCATGCCCCGCTCCAGGGGCCGTCGCCAGTGGTGCATCCACACCGTCAGGAAGAGGGCGAAGAGAAAGAAGCCCGGCGCGTGCGACCAGGGCATCAGAATAATGCTGTAAAACACCAGGGAGGAAGCCAGGAAGACGGTTAGCGTTGCCACGGTGGCAGCAAAGTCGCCGCTGAAGCGCCGCGCCAGCCGGTAGGTCAGCAGCAGGCCCATCAGGCTGTACAGCGCCGACATCATACACGTCGCGACGATGTACGGTCGCCCGTAGCCGTCCCTGGGCAGGTTCGCTCCGAAGGCGTTGACAACCCCCACGCCCAGGTCGGCCAGCGCAAACCCCGGCGCCCAGAGGATCGCCGCGCCGACCGGCGCGACGTTGCGCAGCAGGCCGGTTTTCGGATTGGGGTTCATGGCGTCTTCGCGGAGCAGCGCGTTGGTCACGGCTCGATCGCCGAACCGCTCGGCCTGCGCCGCGAAATGCTCGTACTCGTTACGAAAATCCAGATCGCGGTCAAAATAGACCGAGCGCAGGTAGGCGTAGTACTGTACCTCATCACTGAGGGCCACCCGCGGCACGCTGAAGGGCAGCAGCAACAGGAACACCAGGACGATGAGCCAGGGGCCGGGGTCGTTAACGGCCAGCCAGGCCCGGAAACGGGCCAGTGCCGGCACGCGCTCCAGGGTGGCGGAAGGTGCCATACGCTCAACCGGTTTCACCGTGTTCACCTAAATGTGGGGAAACCGAGTTTCCCCAGGCCCCTGCCTGTGGGGGTGGTAAGCCCTCCCCACCGGGAGGGGAGGGCGCAGCCCTTGTCCGGATGCGCCACGCCCAATCTGCAACCGCGCTAGCGACGGGTGACCGGCAGATGCGTCCGCGGAAACGTTACACTGGTCAGATTAATCGTAGCCGCCAGATGGCCGTCGGTGGGATTACCGGCGCCGTCGAGGAAGCGGGCATAGACATAATAGGCGCCGGGTGTGAGCTGATCGCCCCGTAGCCCGGTTGCCAGGCTCCAGTTGGCGATGGTGAAGGTGGCGCCGTCGCCAGGCGCCGGCAGCGGTGTCCAGAACAGATTCGGATCGGTGGCAGGATTGCTGATCGGCTGCCGGCTATTGGCCAGCCAGACTCCCCAGAAGCCCCGGCCCGGATAGGCATTGTCGGTAACGGTGAAGTTGCTGAAACTCAGCGTAGTCAGGATGCTGGCCTGGGGGTTCGAGGTAACGCGCAGCGAATCGGGAGTCGAGCTTGCCAGCACCGGCCGTTCAGGATCGTAGACCAGCGTTTGCGGAAAATCGCGCTGATTGCCCGCCCCGTCGCTAACGCGCACAAGCACGTTATTCTCACCAGGGGCGATGCGGCCGGGGTAGCCGAGCACATTGGCGAAGAAGTCGTTCTGCGTGGAGATAGCCCGCGCAAAGCTGGTGATACTGCGACCGGCTGCCACATCCTTCAGGTTGCTGCAATCATTGACGCCGCGAACGTCCAGGTAAAATCCGGGATCGCGGGTATAGCCGGGATGACCATCGCTTGCTCCGGCGGTACCGATGTCGGCCGGCAGCACCGGGTTGGACAGCTCATCGGCGGCGGGAGTGAACCGTGGCGCGCGCCCGGCGATATGCGGATTGCTGATCGATACCGCTGCCTGGATCCCCGGATCGATAATAATATCGTCGCTTTCGGGGGCGCCGGTATCGCCATCGGCCTCACGCACCTGGGTGAACAGCCTGACCGGCGTGCAGTCCTGGCCGAAGAGGCCCGAGGGTAGGGGAATAGTTATCGGATTGCTGAACGGCTGCCATCCATTCGAGTCGCTGGCGCTATCGCTCGGTTCAGCGTTCCAACGCCAGCGGATCTGCGTGGGCTGCCCGCGAATGTTGAGGAAGCTCACCGAAATGGTGCTTGTGCCCGGCGCGAACCGGGCATTGTCGCGGATATTCGGCGCTGCGCCCACATTCGCTCCTGGCGCGGCGGCAAAGAGCAGGTAGCGCAGCACCGAGGCCCCACCCCCGAACAACTCGCCCGCCACGTGGGCATAGGCAACATCGCTCACGTTCGCCGACATCCGCGAGTTGAAAATGACCCCCGCGTCGTTCGGAGCGGCGATAGGTGTGCTAAAGGCTGTGCTGCCCCGTGGGCGTACAGCGTAGTATACCCGCTGACCAATATCCACCACCGCGTTCCACTGGAGATGTAAGTTGCCGCTCGAGTCAGTGAAGATGTTGGCCGTGCCGAACGTTGCGGCCGGGCCGGTGATCCGCGAAATGGCCCAGGTGTTGCCATCGCTGGAGCTCGATATCCAGATACCTGCGCTCGAACCGCCAGTGGCAACGCTGCGGTAGGCCACATGGATCCGCCCGTCCAGATCGTAGGTCACCGTCGGGTCAGCGTACCCCTCATCGAACCCTGAGACGCGGGTGAGTGAGAAGGCGCTGCCGTTCCATGTACCTGCGCGGATGACCAGGCGATCATTCTCTCCTGCGGTTACGGCAATTGCCATTGCCCCATTCGGTCCGGCGGCCAGGGCGGGGAAATTAACTGCGGCGTCATTGCCGATGCTCACCCGCGGGGACCAGTTCTGGCCATCGTTATTGGAGCGCACCACATACGCTGGCGTATCTGGCTCGCGCCAGGCGACGTAGGCAAAATTGTCACTGGAGACTTCAACCACGGCATTGACCGGAAAGGCGCCGCCCGGACCCGCGTACACCGTGCGCTGCGGCCCCCAGTCGCCGTTTGAAGGTTTGCGCCGGTAGAAAATCGAGCGGCGCTCCTGATTGATCCAGACGTAGTGTGTGGCGCCATCGGGGCCGATGGCCACGCTGGTAGTCGAGAAGTCAGCCTGACCGGGCGCATCGCCGAGGCGCGCGGGGTTGGGGAAGTCGGTGGCGCGGTCCTGTTTCTGCCAGACAAAGGCATCGGCGCGGTTGGCGTTGGCCGAAAGGAACACCTCGTTCCGCGCAGCGGCTACGTCGGGGAACTTGATCTCACGGACGTTGGGAACCGTCGTCTGACCGATCAGACGCGGGCCGGTGGTCCCCTGAGCAACGGTAGGCGCCACGGGCGCGAGCAGGGCCAGCAAGGTCAGAACACTGAGAATCACGAACAGGCGGCGCATAGGGTTGTCCTCTTCTACCGGCTAGCGGCTCGTGACGCTGAAGTCGTCAAAGAGAATGCCCCCCATCGCCCGGGTGTAGACCCCTGCGCGTCCTGCCGGCAAAGGCTCCGGATCGAACGCCTCGACCACGACCGTCCCGTCCAGCGTGACCGTGATCGTATCCCCGGTGACGTTCATTGCCAGCACGTGCCACACGCGGTCAGTAAACCCTGGCTCCCTGATCTCCACCAGGGTGGTGGTTACCCCTTGATGGACTCGTTCCAGCACCTGTTTGGGAGTAGCCGGATAGGCGTTCTTCAAGATTCGGTAGCGGTAGTAGCTCGCTGTCAGCGGATCATCGCCGGTGTAGCGGGCCACCAGCCCCGCGGTGCCGTTGTACAGGTCATAGAAACTCACCTGCACCGTGTAATCGGTCCACGCCGGTGCACCGGTTACGGCCGCCGTCTCCAGGGTTGACGGGTTCCCCGCTGAAGCGGTGAAGCGCTGCTGCAACCGCCCATCGGCAATCGCCCAGACCGGACGTTGCTCGGCCAGTCGGATCGGCTCCAGGGGCACGAACGTCCAGGCGCCGGCAGTTGCGGGATCATCAAAGGCGTCTGCGGCAAGGGTGGTAGCATGCTGGGGCACAACCGGCGCGGTAGGGTTGGGGCCAATCGTCGGCGTGGGGGGAAAGGGCGGATACTCGAGCATGGGCGGTTGTTCTTGGGCAACACCTCGCGGCGCTTGCCAGAGGACCACGGCCACAATTGCGGTAAGTAGCACGATCACCACCCCGCTAGCGATGGCGGGTCTGATGTAACCTTTCATAAGCACCCCTCGTATGGACGCGGCCCCATTGCCGTGCGGGTCGCGCAAGGTGATCGTATTGTACTACTGAGAGCCAGGTCTTGCGAATAGGAAGAAGGTCTTGCCGTACCCGCGCGACCGTCATACGCTGAGGTGAACATATGGGGAAACCATGTTTCCCCGTCCCCCTGCCTGTGGGAGTGCCAGGCGCCCTCAACGGCGGTTGGGACATGGGGAAACCGGGTTTCCCCAACCCCCTCCCTGCGGGGAGGCGCCCGGTTCCCTCCCCCAGCGGGGGAGGGCCAGG
>OGCL01001573.1_pt1 | contig 18738 bp, 15 predicted proteins | sample 1570041 | NCBI WGS metagenome assembly OGCL01 (sample SAMN06266162, study PRJEB24511) | hot springs metagenome | isolation source: Hot spring water | place: South Africa: Limpopo | collected 2015-06-22
CACATGACGCGAATTTCACGCCGTGCGGTGCTCGGCGCCGCAGCCCTCGTCGGTTGCGCCCTCGCCGCGCCGCGCCGCGCGCACGCGCAGCCGGCGCGCGCCGCCGCGCCGCGCGCTGCAAGCGCCGAGGAGGGCCGAGCGCTCCAGGTGATCGCCGACGTCTGGCGGCGTCAGCGCTACCTCGCCGTGCCCGAAGAGGACGGCCGGCTGCTGCGCATCCTGGCGGAGACGATTGGCGCGCAGCACGTGGTCGAGATCGGCACCTCGACCGGCTACTCGGGATTGTGGTTGTTGCTCGGCCTTTTGCGCACGGGCGGACGGCTGACCACCTTCGAGATCGATCCTGAACGGCACCGCCTTGCGCGCGAAAATTTCGCGCGCGCCGGCTTCGCCGGCCGGTTCGAGGCGGTGCTGGGCGACGCGCACGTGGAAGTCGCGCGCCTCACCGGCCCGATCGACCTCGTCTTCCTCGACGCCGACAAGGACGGCTACGTCGACTACCTCGCCAAGCTACGGCCGCTCGTGCGCGCAGGGGGCCTCGTGGTCGCGCACAACATGGCCCGTCCGGCGCCCGACCCCCGCTACGTCGCGGCCGTGACGCAGGATGCCGCGCTCGAGACCGTGTTCCTCAACATGCACGAAGCCGGCGTCGGCGTGACGCTGAAGAAGCGCTAGTCCCCGAGCCGCCGTCAGGGCGCCGCGCGCGCCACGAGCGCGGCGACCGCGGGTAGCGTTTTGCCCTCCAGGAACTCGAGAAAAGCGCCGCCCGCGGTCGAGAGATAGCCGATGCGGTCGGCGACGCCGAAGCGACGCGCCGCGGCGACCGTGTCCCCGCCGCCCGCGATCGAAAAGGCCTTTGCCGAGGCCACCGCCTGCGCCAGGCGCGCGGTGCCCGCGGCGAAGGGTTCTTTTTCGAAGACGCCGAGCGGACCGTTCCAGACGATCGTGCCGGCAAGGGCCAGAGCCGCGGCGAACGCCTCGGCGCTCTTCGGACCGACGTCGAGGATCATGTCCTCGGCCGCGACCTCGGCGACCGGCTTCACCCGCCCCTCGGCCGCATCCGGCGAGGCGGCGACGACCACGTCGACCGGAAGCGGCACCCGCGTGCGGGCCATGATCCGGCGTGCCTCGGCGACGAGCTCGCGCTCGACGAGCGAACGGCCGACCGGTTGGCCCGCCGCGAGCAGGAAGGTGTTCGCGATGCCACCGCCGACGACGAGCTGGTCGACCTTGGCGGCGAGCGACTCGAGGATCGGGAGCTTGGTCGAGACCTTCGCGCCGCCGACGATCGCCACGAGCGGAGGCACCGGATGGGCGAGTGCACGCGAGAGCGCATCGAGCTCCGCCGCCATGAGCGGGCCGGCGCACGCAACCGGCGCAAAGCGCGCGACCCCATGCGTGGTCGCCTCGGCCCGATGCGCCGTGGCGAAGGCGTCGTTCACGTAGACGTCGCACAGGGCGGCGATGCGCCGCGCAAGGGTCTCGTCGTCGTCCTTCTCGCCTGGATTGACGCGGCAATTCTCGAGGAGCACCACTTCACCGGGCGCCACCGCGACGCCCTCGAGCCAGTCGCGGCGGAGCGGCACCGGCTGGCCGAGCAGTTCAGCCATGCGCCGCGCAACCGGTGCGAGCGAGTCCTCGGGCCGCAGCACCCCCTCCTTCGGGCGACCGAGGTGCGAGGTGACCATCACCGCCGCGCCGCGCGCAAGCGCAAGCCGGATCGCCGGCAACGAGGCCCGGATGCGCGTGTCGTCCGCCACCTCGCCGCGCTCGTCGAGGGGAACGTTCAGGTCGGAACGGATGAACACGCGCTTGCCGCGCAGGTCCACCTCTTCCATGCGCCGGAACTTCACGCTACCCTCCGACCCGCGCGCACGGCGTCACTTCGCCTGCATGAGCGCGACAGTGACGTCGAGCATGCGGTTGGAGAAACCCCATTCGTTGTCGTACCACGCGCACACCTTGACCAGCGTGCCGTCCGACACCTTGGTCAGGGTCTCGTCGAAAACCGAACTCGCTGCGCAGTGGTTGAAGTCCGAGGACACGAGCGGTTCGCGGTTGTACTGGAGGATGCCCGCGAGCTCGCCGCGCGCCGCCTCGAGCACCGCGCCGTTGACCTCCTCGACCGTGGTCGGCCGGCGCGCGACGAAGGCCAGATCGACGATCGAGACGTTGATCGTCGGCACCCGGATCGCGTAACCGTCGAGCCTGCCCGCGAGGTGCGGCAGCACCAGTCCCACCGCCGCCGCGGCGCCGGTCTTGGTCGGAATCATGTTCTGGGAGGCCGCGCGTGCCCGCCGCAAGTCCTTGTGGTAGACGTCGGTGAGCACCTGGTCGTTGGTGTAGGCGTGCACCGTGGTCATTAGGCCGCAGACCACGCCGATGCGGTCGTCGAGCGCCTTGACAAGCGGGGCAAGACAGTTGGTCGTGCACGAGGCGTTGGACACCACGGTGTCGGTCGGGCGCAGGCTTGCGTGGTTGACGCCGTAGACCACCGTCCGGTCCACGTCCTTCTCCCCGGGGGCCGAGAGGATCACCTTGTGCGCCCCGGCGGCGAGGTGCGCGCTCGCTTTTGCCTTGCTCGTGAACAAGCCCGTGCACTCGAGCACCACGTCGACGCCGAGTTCGCGCCACGGCAACCGCGCCGGATCGCGCTCGGCGAGCACGCGGATGCGCTCGCCGTCGACGACGAGGGCATCGCCGTCGACCTCGACGCTCCTGTCGAAGCGGCCGTGCGCGGTGTCGTACTTGAGCAGGTGCGCATTGGTGCGCGCATCGCCGAGGTCGTTCACCGCGACGACGCGCAGGGGATGCCGTTGACCGCCCTCGTAGTGGGCGCGCAGGACGTTGCGGCCAATGCGGCCAAAGCCGTTGATCGCGACGCGAATGGTCATGAAACGAGGCTCCTTGCGATACGAACGAGATTCTCGGGCGTGAAACCGAAGTGCCGGAACAGCTCCGCGGCGGGGGCCGACTCGCCGAAACGGTCCAGCCCGAGCACGGCGCCCTGCGCGCCGACATACTTGCGCCAGTAGTCGCCCACTCCGGCTTCGACGGCGAGGCGCGGCACCCCCGGCGGCAGCACCCGCTCGCGATACGCCGCCTCCTGCCGGTCGAAGGCGTAGGGGCAGGGCAGCGAAACGACGCGCGCGGGCACGCCCTCGCGCGCAAGCTGCTCGCGCGCCGCCAGGGCGAGCGCGACCTCCGAACCGGTGGCGATCAAAACGAGGCGCGGCGCGTTGCCGTCGGCCTCAGCGAGCACGTAGCCACCGCGACGGATCTCGGCCACGGCCGCGGGCGAGCGCGGCACGAACGGCACGCTCTGGCGCGAAAACAAGAGCGCCGTCGGCCCGTCGCGCCGGGCAAGCGCCTCGCCCCAGGCGATGGCGCTCTCGACCGTGTCGCACGGCCGCCAGACCGAAAGGTTAGGGATCAGCCGCAGGCTGGCGGCGTGCTCGACCGGCTGGTGCGTCGGCCCGTCCTCTCCCAACCCGATCGAGTCGTGCGTGAAGACGTAGACCACGCGCAAGCGCATGAGCGCAGCCATGCGCACGGCGCTGCGCGCATAGTCGGAGAACACGAGGAAAGTCCCGCCATAGGGGATGAAACCGCCGTGCAGTGCGATGCCGTTCATCACCGCGCACATGCCGAACTCGCGCACGCCGTAGTAGAGGTAGTTGCCAACGCCGCGGCGGCCGATCGGGCGCGACGAGCGAACCATGGTCAGATTCGAACCGGTGAGGTCGGCCGAGCCGCCGAGCAGCTCGGGAAGCGCGGGTTTCAGGTATTCGAGCGCGTTCTGCGACGCCTTGCGCGTCGCCGCCGTCTCGGCCTTCGCGACGCACTCCGCCACCATGTGCTCGACGCGTTCTGCGAAATCGAGCGGCAGTTCGCCCGCCATGCGCCGGCGGAAGTCGGCCGCCAGTTCCGGGTGCGCTTCCTCGTAGGCGGCGAACAGCCGCTGCCAACGGGCCTCGCGCCGGGCACCGGCTGCGCGCGCATCCCAGCCCGCGTAGATGTGCTCCGGAACGAAGAACGGCGGATGCGGCCAGCCGATCGCCTCGCGCGTCGCGGCCACCTCCTCGGCACCGAGCGGCGCCCCATGCGCCGCGCCGGTGCCGGCTTTGCGCGGTGCACCCTTCGCGATCACGGTCTTGCAGCAGATGAGCGAGGGGCGGTCCTTCTGACGCTTGGCACGTCGGATCGCGCGATCCACCGCGTCGACATCGTGGCCGTCGACGCCCGCGATGACGTGCCAGCCGTAGGCGGCGAAGCGTTTCGGCACGTCGTCGGTGTACCAGTTGCCGATGTGCGCTTTTTCCGAGTCGATCGAAATGCCGTTGTCGTCGTAGAGGGCGATCAGCTTGCCGAGCCCGAGCGTGCCCGCGAGCGAGCACGCCTCGTGCGAAACGCCCTCCATCATGCAGCCGTCACCGAGAAAGACGTAGGTGTAATGGTCCACCACCGGAAAGCCCGGGCGGTTGAAATGCTCGGCGAGCAGCCGCTCGGCAATGGCCATCCCCACCGCGTTCGCGAGACCCTGGCCGAGCGGGCCGGTGGTGGTCTCGACACCGGGCGTGACGCCGTACTCCGGATGGCCCGGCGTCTTGGAATGGAGCTGGCGAAAGCGCCGCAGCTCGTCCATCGAAAGGTCGTAGCCGGTCAGGTGCAAAAGCGCATAGAGCAGCATCGACCCATGACCGTTCGAGACGACGAAGCGATCCCGGTTCGCCCAGCGCGGGTTCGCCGGGTTGTGCCGCAGGTGACGCGTCCAGAGCGCGACCGCGATCTCGGCCATCCCCATCGGCATTCCAGGGTGGCCCGACTTCGCGGCCTCGACCGCGTCCATGGCGAGCGCGCGCAAAGCGTTCGCGAGCTCGGTGGTGCTGGCGGGAGGCGTGTCGCTCGGTCTCATGCGTGGGGCTAAAGGAGGCGTAAGCGCACAATTATTGCGGAAAGCGCACCGGCCGCCGCAGGATCGGCGGCTCAGTGGTAGCGGCGCGCCATTTTCTCGAGCGGGATCGGTTTGACGCGAGGGGCCTGCCCGGCGCAGCCGAAAGCTTCGAAGCGCTGCCGGCATATGTCCTTGGCCGCGAGCATCGCCTCCTTCAGGAACTTGCGCGGGTCGAACTCGGCCGGATCCTTCGCCATCGCGCGGCGCATCGCCCCCGTCATCGCCAGACGGATGTCGGTGTCGATGTTGACCTTGCGCACGCCGTGGCGGATGCCCTCGACGATCGACTCGACCGGCACGCCGTAGGTCTCCTTGATCGCCCCGCCGTGCGCACGGATGACCTCCAGCCACTCCTGCGGAACGGAGGACGAGCCATGCATCACGAGGTGCGTGTTCGGGATGCGGGCGTGGATCTCCCGGATGCGGTCGATCGCGAGCACCTCCCCGGTTGGCTTCTTGCGAAACTTGTACGCACCGTGCGAGGTGCCAATCGCCACGGCAAGGGCGTCCACACCCGTCTGGGCAACGAAGTCCGCGGCCTGCTCCGGATCGGTGAGCAGCTGGTCGCGCGAGAGCTTGCCGCTCGCCCCCACGCCGTCCTCCTCGCCCGCTTCGCCGGTCTCGAGCGAACCGAGGCAGCCGAGCTCGCCCTCGACCGACACGCCGACCGCATGCGCCATCTCGACGACCTTGGCGGTCACCGCGACGTTGTACTCGTACGGCGCCGGCGTCTTCATGTCTTCGAGCAGCGAACCATCCATCATCACGCTCGTGAAGCCCGCCCGGATCGAGGCCTGGCACACCGCAGGGCTCGCGCCATGGTCCTGGTGCAGCACCACGGGAATGTCGGGATACGACTCCACCGCGGCCTCGACCATGCGGCGCAGAAAGGCTTCGCCCGCGTATTTGCGCGCCCCCGCCGAGGCCTGCAGGATCACCGGACTCTGCGTCGCCTCGGCCGCCTGCATGATCGCCTGGATCTGCTCGAGGTTGTTGACGTTGAACGCGGGAACGCCGTAGCCGTTCTCGGCCGCATGGTCGAGCAGCTGTCGCAGCGATATCAGGGCCATCGTCGGTTCCTCCGTGCGAATTGCCGATGCGCCGATCAGCCCTTCTCGAGGGCGAGGCGGCGGCGCTCCATCAAGCGCCAGATCATCGGCGTAAAGATGAGCTGCATCGCGAGATCCATCTTCCCCCCGGGCACCACGATGGTGTTCGCCCGCGACATGAACGAGTCGTGCAGCATCGACAACAGGTACGGAAAGTCGATGCCGCGGGGATTGGCGAAGCGGATCACCAGAAAGCTTTCATCGGCGGTCGGGATGTGGCGCGCGATGAACGGGTTCGAGGTGTCGACCACCGGCACGCGCTGAAAGTTGATGTGCGTGTGCGAGAACTGCGGAACGATGTAGTGTACGTAATCGTGCATGCGCCGTAGGATGGTGTCGGTCACCGCCTCGGTCGAGTAACCGCGCGCCGCCCGGTCGCGGTGCAGCTTCTGGATCCACTCGAGGTTGATCACCGGCACGACGCCGATCAGCAGGTCGACGTGGCGCGCGACGTTCACGCGCTCCGTGACCACCGCCCCGTGCAGGCCCTCGTAGAAGAGCAGGTCCGTCCCCTCGGGCAGCTCCTGCCACGGCGTGAAGGTGCCCGGTGGCTGTCCGTAGGGGCCGGCCTCCTCCTCGTCGTGCAGGTACTTGCGCGTGCGGCCGCGCCCGCTTTCGCCGTATTGGCGAAAAAGCGCTTCCAGCTCCTCGAACAGGTTCGCCTCCGGCCCGAAGTGGCTGAAATGAGGGTTGCCGCGCGCCAGTTCCTCGGCCATGCGCCGCTTCATCTCGGCGCGGTCGTAGCGGTGGAACGCATCCCCTTCCACGAATGCGGCCGTCACCCCTTCGCGCCGGAAGATCTGCTCGAAGGTGCGCATGACCGAGGTCGTGCCCGCCCCCGAGGAGCCGGTGATGGCGATGATCGGGTGCTTTGCGCTCACCGGCTCAGGCACCGTTGGCGGTGCGGAACAGCCCTCGCTTACCGAAAAGCGGTGCGTCCTCAGGCCACTCGTCCGACTCGCGGTGGTAGCGTTCGATGCGCTCGACTTCGCGGCGCGCGCCGAACACGAATCCGGTCCTCTGGTGCAGCTCGCGCGGCACCGCCTCGAGCACTGGCTGCTCGCCGGTGCTCGCGCGGCCGCCCGCTTGCTCGATCACCATGCCGATGGGGTTCGCCTCGCAGAGCAGACGCAGCCGGCCGGTGCGACCGGTTTCGCGTGCATCCCGCGGATAAAGGAAAACGCCCCCGCGCAGCAGGATGCGGTGCGCCTCGGCCACGAGCGACGCGACCCAGCGCATGTTGAAATCCTTGCCACGCGGCCCGCTGCGCCCAGCGAGGCACTCGTCGACGTAGCGCTTGACCGCCGGCTCCCAGTGACGCGCGTTCGCTGCGTCGATGGCGAACTCGTTCGTGTCTTCGGGTACGCGCAGGTCCGGATGCGTGTGGACGAACTCGCCGATCTCGCGGTCGAGCGTGAATCCATGCACGCCGCGCCCGAGGGTGAGCACGAGCATGGTCGTCGGCCCGTAGATCGCATAGCCCGCGCACAGCTGCTCGCGCCCTGGCTGCAGGTAAGCCTCGGGACGCTCGCCCGAAATCCCTGCGGGGCAGCGCAAAACCGAGAAGATCGAGCCGACCGAGACGTTGACGTCGAGATTGGACGACCCGTCGAGCGGGTCGAAGACGAGCAGGTAACGTCCGCGCGGATACTGGGCAGGGACGGGAAACGGCTCGACCAGCTCCTCGGACACCATGCCTGCGAGCGTGCCGCCCCATTCGGTCGTGCGCAGGAAGATGTCGTTCGCCGCGGCATCGAGCGCCGTCTGCGCATCGCCCCGCGCGGGGGTGCCGGCGGCGCGCAGACCGGCGAGCGCTCCCTTGCCGACGAGGCAGGCGATGCGCTTACAGGCAAGGCGGATGTCGTTGAGCAGCGCCGTGAACCCTCCCGACGCCCCGGGGAAACGGCGCTGCTCCTCGATGATGAACTCCGTGAGCGTGCGCTCGCGAGCGGTCATTTCCCCTCCGAGGCGCGCGGGGTTGGCCGGGCCCCTGCGCGCTGGCGTTCGAGCACGGCAAGGTCGAGCCAGGGCGCGCCAAGCGCGGTCGCGAGCGAGGGCTCGAGAGGCTGCGTCGCGTCCCCGAGGTACGGCAGTACCAGGTCCGCCGCGCGCAGGTCCTGGCCGACCGTCCATCGGCTCGGCGTGGCAACCGTATACAACCCCGCCGCCTTGGCCGCCGCGACGCCCGCAGACGAGTCCTCGAGCGCGACCGCGGCTTCCGCCGGAACGCGCAACGTCGCGAGCAGCAGTTCGTAAAGATCGGGGGCGGGTTTCTTGCGCGTCACCTGCTCGGCCGAGACGACCGCCGAGACGGCGCTCGCAAGCTCCGCGCCGAGGGCCGAAACGATGAGTGGCTGCGCGTTCGCGGCCGCCGAGGTCGAGGCCACGCCCACGCGCAGCCCGGCCGTGCGCGCCTCGTCGATCAGCCGGCGCACGCCCGGCCGGGCAGCGAGTTTGCCCGCGGCGACGAGCTCCCCGTAAATGCGCGTCTTCGAGCGGTGGACGGCGGCGATGAGCTTGCGCAGCCGGGCTTTCTCCGCCGCGGGCGTATGCTGCCGGTCGATCCAGCGCCCGATGCGTTCGGCCCCTCCCGACGTCGACAGAAGCTCGGCATACAGCTGCGGCGTCCAGTCCCAATCGAGGCCGAACTCGAGGAACGCCTGGTTGAAAGCGCGACGATGCAGCTCCTCGGTATCGGCGATCGTGCCGTCGAGATCGAAAAGGAGCGCCTTGAGCGGCGCGACGCGTGCGAGCCTCACGCGACCGCGTCCCGGCGGGCGAAAATCCGCTCGAGCTCGCTCAGGCCCAACCCCTCGAGCGAGGGGCGCACGAGGTCGGCGTCCCCAAAATCGGCGTCGGCGTTCCAGCGCGTGGGGGTCACGACGACGGCGAGCCCGGCCGCCTTGGCCGCACGCACGCCGTTTGGCGAATCCTCGAACGCAAGCGCGCGCGCGGGATGGACCTGCAGCAGCTCGAGGGCGAGCCGGTAGGCGTCCGGCGCGGGCTTCTTCTGGGCGACCTGGTCGCCGCACACCAGCGCGTGGAAGAGCCGATGCGGCGGCTCACCGAGCGTCGCGTCGAGGAGCGCTTCCACGTTCGAGGCGGTGGTGGTCGAGGCGATCGCCAGCTTCAAGCCGGCGGCGCGCGCATCGGCGATCAGCCTCGCCACCCCAGGCCGCAGCGGGCAACGGCCTGCGGCAAAGAACGCCTGATAGAAGCGCGTCTTGGTGCGGTGGATCTCCGGAAGACGCGCGCGCAGCCGCTCGCGTTCCTCTTCCTCCAGGACGAGCGAATCCAGGTAGCGCGCCAGCCGTTCTTTTCCCCCTGCGACGGCGAGGAGCTGCGCGTATTTGGCCGGCCCCCAGTCCCACTCCAGGCCGTGTTCGACGAAGGCGGCGTTGAACGCTTGGCGGTGCAACTCCTCGGTGTCGGCAAGCGTTCCGTCGACGTCGAATAAAAGCGCTTCGAGCAAAAGATCCCCCTTCTGCCTGGTACGGCGGCGCATCGTGAATTTAGCGGCCGCATTTCCGGGCCGCCACTCAAATGTTCTAATGTTTTGCATAAGGCGCGGTGGCGGGCAAGCGGGGAGCGCAGCGCGCTCGAGCAGCTCGGCCGCTTGCGGCGCAGGCGCTCCCGCCGGCTGCGCTTGCCGTAAGCGCGAGCGCAAGCGAGGGGTGGCGGCCCGCCCGGCCGGCCCGACTGCTTCATAATTGAAAATCGAGGTCTTCCGCTTCGGCCATCACCCGGTTTGGGGGCTGTCCATGCACGTGACGCTGCGCAAGCTACAAATCTTCGAGGCGGTCGCGCGCCACCTTTCCTATTCGCGCGCGGCTCGAGCGGTACACCTTACCCAGCCTGCGGTGTCGGTGCAGGTGCGCCAGCTCGAGGCCAGGTCGGGATGCCGCTCATCGAGCAGATCGGTAAGCGGCTCTACCTTAGCGAGGCGCGCCGCACTGTCCTTGAGGGCGCCCGCGAGACGCTCGGCGCGGTCGAACGGCTGGAGATGGCGAACGCCGACCTCAAGGGGCCACGCCGGGGGCGCCTACGCCCGGCCGTGACGACCACCGCCAACTATTTCATGCCGCGCCTGCGGGGGGAGTTCGCCGCGCAGCACCCCGGGGTCGAACTCACTCTAGGGGTGACGAATGGCGAGGGGCTGCTTGCGCGCATGGCGGCGAACGAGGACGATTTCGACGTCGCGGGCGAGCCGCCGGAGGGTGCACGCGTGGTGTGCCGGCCCTTCGCAGAGAAGCGTCTCCTCGTCATCGCCCGTCCCGACCATCCGCTTGCACGCCTGCGGCAGGTTCCGCTCGCGCGGCTCGCCGAGGAGTTCTTCCTTGGCCGCGAATCCGGTTCCGGCGCGCGCGCAGCCGCAGAGCGCTGGCTCGCGCAGCGGGGCATGGCGCTGCGCTACCGCATGGAGCTCGGCAGCAACGAGGCGATCAAACAGGGGGTGCTGGGCGGTCTGGGAATCGCGATCCTCGCCGAGGCGAGCGTCGCGATGGAGCTCGCCGCCGGCGCGCTGGTCGCCCTGCCGGTTGCGGGCTTTCCGATACGGCGCCCCTGGTACCTGATGTGGCGCGCCGACAAGGACCTGTCCCTTGTCGCGCGCGCCTTCGTCGAGCACCTGCGCGGGGGCGTCTCGCTGGCCGTGCCGGTCGTGCGCAGGCACGAGGCTGCCGCGTGAGCGTCGACCCGTACGCTCAGGAAATCGAGCCTGTGCGGGCGATGCCGTTCATGGCGCCGCCGGGGTTCCTCGGCGGCTGTCGCCCCCTGCAGCCGGGCGAGGGGCACTGGTACGTGCTGCAAGGCGACCGGCTGCTCGTCGAGCTCGGCCCCATGACCGCCCCTTCGGACGACCCGCGCGTGAGGGCCCGCCCGGCGTGGGCGCGCCTGCCCGCGCTCGGCCCCTCGACCCTCGGGTTCGAACCCGTGCGGGCGATCTACCTCGGAGAGCTCCAAGGCGTCGCCTGCTGGGCTGCGGAAGCGCCAGCGCCGGCGCCCGCACCTGCCGGCCTCGGCTGGGCGGCCCTGCGGGCGCTTTTCTCGGTACTGCCGGATACGCATTTCGCGCTCGCCGGCCGCGCGTTGCAGCTGCTCGAGTGGGACCGCACGCACCGCTACTGCGGCCGCTGCGCGGCACCGACCGAGGCGCGGCGCGACGAGCACGCCCGCGCGTGCCCCGCCTGCGGCCTGGTGGCGTATCCGCGTATCGCCCCGGCGGTGATGGCGCTCGTGCGCCGGGGCCGGACGCTGCTGCTCGCCCGCAGCGCGCACTTCCCGCCCGGCATGTACAGCGCGCTCGCCGGTTTCGTCGAGCCGGGGGAGACCCTCGAGCAGTGCGTCGCGCGGGAAGTGGCCGAGGAGGTCGGCGTCGAGGTGTGCAACGTGCGCTATTTTGCGAGTCAGCCCTGGCCGTTTCCGCATTCGCTGATGATTGCTTTCTCGTGCGACTGGGCAGGCGGCGGCGTCTTGCCGCGGGCGGGCGAAATCGAGACCGCGGACTGGTTCGACGTATTGCAATTGCCAAGGCTTCCAAGCAAAATCTCGATCGCGCGCCGGCTGATCGAAGCGGTGGCCGCCGAAATCCGGGGCGCAGGGGAACCGGGCGCAGCGCGCAGCGATGCGCGAGCGCCAAGCGGGGTGTAGCACGAGTTGAGCGACCTAGACGAGCACAGTCGTCCGCCGCCAGGCGGACATGGGGGCGCAGCCTGGAAAACCGTGCTGGGTTGCGCCTTCTTGTTTTTGCGGAGGACCTGAGCGATGAACGGACTGCACCTGATCGGCGACCTCACCGGCTGCCGCTGCGATCCGCAGCTGCTTTGCGACGGCGGGCGCTTCGAGACCAAGTGCGTGGAGCTCGTGCGCGCTGCGGGTCTCACCCCGATGGGCGTTTCCTTCCACCAGTTCGAGGGCTCGGGCTACACGGGCACCGTTGTGCTCGCGGAGTCGCACCTGGCGATCCACACCTGGCCCGAGCGCGCAGGTCTGACGCTCGACGTCTATGTCTGCAATTACAGCGCCGATAACTCGGCCAAGGCGCGCGTGCTGTTCGACTCGATCGTGGCGGTCTTCCAGCCGGGCGAGGTCGCGCGCCAGGAAATCCAGCGGGGCGTACACCTGATCCTCGAGGCGCTCAACGACTCGACCGGCTTTTACCTCAAGGCCACGCGCAAGCTCGGTGACTGGCAGACGAAGTACCAACGCCTGGAGATCTACGACACGCCGCACTACGGCAAGATCTTCCGCCTGGACGGCTACAACATGACCTCCGAGCGCGAGGAGTTCGTCTACCACGAGAACCTGATCCACCCGGCGCTTACCGCACACCCGGCGCCGAAGAAGGTGCTCATCATCGGCGGCGGGGACGGCGGCTCCGCCGAGGAGGCGCTCAAGCACCCCTCGGTCGAGCAGGTGACGATGTGCGAGATCGACGAGGACGTGATCCGGGTCGCCAAGGAACACTTCTTCGCCGTCCACCGGGGGGCGTTCGACAACCCGCGCCTGCGCCTGGTCGTGGGCGACGGCATGAAGTTCATCCGGGAGACGACCGAGCGCTTCGACCTGATCGCGCTCGACCTGAACGACCCGATGGGGCCGGCCGAGGCGCTCTACTCGGCCGAGGCCTTCCAAAACTGCCGCGCGGCGCTCGCTCCCGGCGGTGCCCTGGTGCTCCACATCGGTGCGCCGACGGCGCGGCCCGATCGGGTAGCCGAACTGTCCCAGCGTCTGGCCGGGGTCTTTCGCATCGTGCGGCCGTACACGATGTACATCCCGCTCTACGGCGCGCAATGGGCGATGGCCGTCTGCTCGGACAAGCTCGACCCCAAGGCGGTCACGGCCGACGAGATCGATCGCCGCATCGAGCAGCGCCGGCTGCAGGACCTGCGTTTTTACAACGGCGAGACGCACGAAGGCGTTTTTGCATTGCCGAACTTCGTGCGCGACCTCGTGACGCCGCCGCGGCTCAAACAACCGGCGCGCGGGCGCCGGCTCGGGGTGGTGCGCGCCGCAGGAAAGTAGGAGCGCCGCCGCTTCCGGCGGCGCCTCGATCAGGCGACCGTCTTCAACACCTCGCGCGCGAGCTCGAAGAGCTCGTCGATCTGGGGGCGGCTGATGATGAGCGGCGGCGCAAAAGCGAGGATGTCGCGCGTGACCCGGATGTAGGCGCCGCGTTCGAACGCCTTGATATGCGCCTCCAAACCGCGCGCCCCGGGTGCACCCGGCCGGGGGGCGAGCTCCACTGCGGCGATCAGTCCGATGGTGCGGATGTCGACCACGTTGGGCAGATCGCGCAGGGAGTGCGCCGCCTCTTCCCAATACGATTCCAGCTGCGCCGCGCGCGTGAGCAGCCCTTCCTCCTCGTAGGTCTCCAGCGTCGCCAGTCCAGCTGCGCACGCCACCGGGTGCGCCGAGTAGGTGTAGCCGTGCGGCATCTCGATCAACGTCTCCGGGCCGGTCAGGAACGCGCGGTAGATCTCCTCTTTCATGAACACCGCTCCCATCGGCACGGTGCCGTTCGTGATCCCCTTGGCCGTCGTGATCATGTCGGGCACGACGCCGAAGCGCTGCGCGCCGAAGGGATGGCCGAGCCGGCCCCAGGCGACGATCACCTCGTCGAAAATGAGCAGGATGCCGTAGCGGTCGCAGATCTCGCGCAGCCGTTCGAGGTAGCCGACCGGCGGCACGAACACCCCCGCCGAGCAGGCCACCGGTTCGACGATCACCGCCGCGATCGTCGAGGGATCGTGCAGCTGGGCCAGCCGCTCGAGGTCCTCGGCGAATTCGGCGCCATGCTTCGGCTGGCCTCGGGAAAAGGCGTTGCGCTCCGGATCGTGCGTGTGGCGCAGGTGGTCTACGCCAGCCACGAGCGCACCGAAGATCTTGCGGTTGACGGCGATTCCACCGACGGCGGTCCCGCCGAAGTTGACCCCGTGGTAGCCCCATTCGCGGCCGATCAGGCGTACGCGCTGTCCCTCGCCGCGCACGCGGTGGTAGGCGAGCGCCAGCTTGAGCGCCGTGTCCACCGATTCGGAGCCCGAGTTGGTGAAAAACACGCGCGTCAAGCCCTTCGGCAGCAGCGGCACGAGGCGATCCGCGAATTCGAAGGCAAGCGGGTGTCCCATCTGGAAGGGGGGGGCAAAATCGAGGGTCGCCACGGCACGCGCGACCGCTTCGACGATGCGGGGCCGGCAGTGCCCGGCGTTCACGCACCACAGACCCGAGGTGCCATCGAGGATGCGGCGGCCCTCCGGGGTCCAGTAATACATCCCCTCGGCGCGTGCCAGCAGCCGCGGGTTCTTCTTGAAATGCCGATTCATCGTGAACGGCATAAAAAAAGCCGTGTCCTCGAGCGACAGCGGCAACGACGCACGAACGTTCATCGGACGACCTCCTCGCTCTGGGCGACGCCGGCGCGCGCGAGCACCGCGGCGAGCAACACGTTTGCACCCGCCGCGAGGTCCTCGGGCGTCGCCCACTCCGCCTCGTTGTGACTGAGCCCGCCGGCGCAGGGCACGAAAATCATCGCGCTCGGAGCGACACGGGCCATGTACACCGCGTCGTGTCCGGCCCCGCTCACGATGTCGCGGTGCCGGTAGCCGAACGCGCGCGCCGCCTCGCGCACGGCCTCGACCATCCCTGCGTCGAAGCGGCATGGCGCAAAACGGGTTACCTCCTGGAGACGGACCGCGACTCCCGTCTCCCGCTCGATGCCGGCGATCGACTCGGCGAGTTCGGCAACCATCGCGTCGAGCCGCCCCTCGTCGTCGTTGCGGAACTCGACGCTCATGCCTACCTCGCCCGGTACGACGTTGCGCGAATTGGGCCGCACGAGCATCTGACCGACCGTGCCACGTGCATAGCCGGGCGCCTCGCACGCGATCCGATTGACTTCGAGCACGAGCCGCGCGGCGGCCAGCAGCGCGTCGCGGCGCGCGTGCATCGGCGTCGGCCCGGCGTGCGCGTCCTGGCCCGTGAGCACCGCGTCGAACCAGCGCTGGCCCAGCGCGCCGACCACCACCCCGATCGTGTCGCCCGTCTGCTCGAGCACCGGCCCCTGCTCGATGTGCGCCTCGAAATAGGCCCCGGGCGGGGTCATGGGCGCATCGCCGGCATAGCCGATGCGCGCAAGTTCCTCGCCCACCGTGCGGCCCTCCAGGTCCCGCTGCGCAAGGCAATAGGCGAGCGGAAATACGCCCGCGACCACCCCCGACCCCATCATGACGGGGACGAAGCGCGAGCCCTCCTCGTTCGTCCACGAAATCACTTCGAGGGGAGCGCGCGTGCGCACGCCCGCCTCTGCGAGCGTGCGCATGACCTCCAGGCCGGCGAGCACGCCATAGGCGCCGTCGAACTTCCCGCCCGAGGGTTGCGAGTCGAGGTGGCTGCCCATGGCCACACTCGGCGCCTCGGGGTCAGCGCCGGGACGGCGGCAGCGGATGTTGCCGATCGCGTCGACATGCGCGTCGAGACCGGCTGCGCGCGCCCAGGCGACGAAGCGCTCGCGCGCGCGCCGGTCTTCATCGCTGAGCGTCAGCCGGCACACACCGCCGCGCGCCGTGGCACCGATTTCCGCCAGCTCCATGAGCGAGCGCCACAGGCGGTCGCCATCGACGCGCAGAACGGTCATCGGCTATAGCTTAAACCTTGGGCACGCGGCGAAGCGGCGCGCGCCGCGAAACCGGCCGTTGCGCGCCGCAGCAGGGGGCGGCATCCCGCCTCAGCCGGGATAGGCAACGACGCGTTGGCGCTGCTCGCCGAGCCCTGAGATGCCGAGCGTCATCACGTCCCCCGCGCGGAGAAACACCGGGTTCGGCTTGATGCCCATGCCCACGCCGGGCGGCGTGCCCGTGGTGATGATGTCGCCGGGCAGCAGGGTCATGTACTGACTCACGTGCGAGACGATCTGCGCGCAGCTGAAAATCATGGTGCGGGTGTTGCCGCTCTGCATGCGCTTGCCGTTGACGTCGAGCCACAGGTCGAGCGACTGGGGATCGGGGATCTCGTCGGTCGTGACGAGCCACGGTCCGATGGGACCGGCGGTGTCGAAACCCTTGCCTTTGTCCCACTGACTGGTCGCCATCTGGAAGGCGCGCTCCGAGATGTCGTTGACGACGCAGTAACCGGCTACGTGCTCGAGCGCCTTTTCCAGCGGCACGTACTGCGCGCGGGTGCCGATCACCACGCCGAGCTCCACTTCCCAGTCGAGCTTGGTCGAGCCTTTCGGCTGGATCACGTCGTCGTACGGGCCGCTGATGCAGGTGGTCGCCTTCAAGAACACGATCGGCTCGGACGGGATGGGCATCCCCGCCTCCCGGGCGTGGTCCGAGTAATTCAGTCCGATGGCGACGAACTTGCCAATGCCGATGTACGGGACGCCGAGCCGCGGCTTGCCGTTGACCACAGGCAGCGTCTCGGGCTTGACCCGTGCCAACATGCGCAGCCCGCGCGGTGAAAGCTCCTCTGGTCCGATCTGCGAGACGACTTTCGAAAGGTCGCGCAACCGCCCCTCGGCGTCGATCAACCCCGGCTTCTCGTGACCCTTGCGGCCGTAGCGGCACAGTTTCATTGTTCCTCTCCTCGATCGTGCCACGGCGCCCAAGGCGCCATGCAAGCGGCCGATTATAAGGAGCGCGCTGCAGGGCGGCGCCGATACGAGGGGCGCACGGGAGCGAACGTTGACGCCGCTTGGAGTGTGCGATTCGCGATCGCCCTATTCGCGCTATGCTGCAAGCTCTGTTCGTCGACGCGCGGATCCGCATGTCGTCCCCCGGGATGAAAAAAAGTGCGCGCAGCTGCCTCGAGGCCAGCGGCGCAAGCGAGCCGGCGCCGTGAACCGCCTCGACGTGTCCGGGCGCGGTGCGATCGTGACCGGCGGGGCGCAAGGCATCGGCCGCGCGATCGCCGAGCGCCTCGTCGCCTCGGGCGCGCGCGTCCGGCTCTGGGACATCGACAGCGGACAGCTCGCTCAGACTGTCGCGGCACTCGGCGCCGCGGCGAGCGGCGACCTCGTCGACGTGACCGACCCCGAAGCCGTCGCAGGCGCGACGCAACGCGCGCTGGAGGCCTTGGGGCGCCTGGACGTGCTTGTCAACAACGCTGGCATCGCCGGCCCGAGCGTGCCCCTCGCTGAATACCCTCTGGAGGCGTGGGAACGCGTGTTGCGCGTAAACCTGACCGGGCCGTTCCTGTGCTCTCGCGCCGTGATCCCGCACATGGTGCGCGCCGGCTACGGGCGCATCGTCAACGTCGCCTCGATCGCCGGCAAAGAAGGCAACCCCAACGCCTGCGCCTACAGCGCCGCCAAGGCCGGCCTGATCGCGCTCACGAAATCGCTCGGCAAGGAGCTTGCGACGACCGGCGTGCTCGTCAACTGCGTCACGCCGGCAGCCGCGCAGACCGCGATCCTCGACCAGGTGTCGCCGGCGCACGTCGAGTACATGCGCGCGAGAATCCCGATGAACCGCTTCGTGAAAGTCGAGGAAATCGCCGCGCTCGTTGGCTGGCTCGCCTCGGCCGAGTGCTCGTTTTCCACCGGCGCGGTGTTCGACATCTCGGGGGGCCGTGCCACCTACTGAGGAGCTGCCCATGGGCGAGGAAAGGCCCGCTCGGGCGGGCCGCGACAAGCCCGCAGCGCCCGTCGACGCGGTGCCGCGTCCGGTGGTCGCAGTCACCCTGGGCGATCCGGCCGGCGTGGGACCCGAGATCCTCGCCAAAGCTTTGGCCCGAAGTGATCTGCACGCTTTGTGCCGGCTGCTTGCCGTCGGCGATGCCACGCGGCTGGCGCAAGGGGCCCGCGCCGCCGGCGTTTCTCTCGCGGTGCGGGCGCTCGGCGACCCGTCCGAAGCGCGCTTCGAGCGGGGCTGCGCCGACTGCGTGCAGGCGGCGCCCGTGCCCGAGGACCTCGCTTTCGGGCGGCCGAGCGCAATCACGGGCGAAGCCGCCTTCCGCTTCGTCGTGCGGGCGGTCGAACTCGTGCGCGAAGGGGTAGCCTCCGCACTTTGCACCGCGCCGATCAGCAAGGCGGCGCTCGCCGCGGCCGGTCACCGCTACCCCGGACACACCGAGCTCCTTGCCGAGCTGACGGGCGCGCCGGAAGTCTCGCTCGCGCTTGTGACGCCGCGGCTACGCGTCATCCACGTCACGTGCCACGAAGGTTTGGTCGATGCCATCGCGCGCATCGAACCTGGGCTCGTCCTGCGCACGATCGCGCGCGGCAGGGAACTGGTCCGCCGGCTCGGCGTGCCCGAGCCCCGCATCGGCGTCTGCGGCATCAATCCGCACGCCGGCGAGGACGGCCTGTTCGGCCGCGGCGAGGAGCGGGAGCGGATCGCTCCCGCGGTGGCCGAGGCGCGCGCGCGCGGCTGGCGCGTCGAAGGACCGCTAGCGGCCGACGCGCTCTTCTACGTCGCAGCGCGCGGCGGCTACGACCTCGTTGTCGCGATGTACCACGACCAGGGCCACGCGCCGGTCAAGGCCCTCGGCATCGAAGAGGGCGTCAACGTCACGGCAGGATTGCCGATCGTGCGCACCTCCGTCGACCACGGCACCGCCTTCGACATCGCCGGCACGGGCCGCGCGAGCGAGGACAGTCTGGCCGCTGCGATCGCGCTCGCCGCCCGGCTCGCGCTGGGCGCAGAGGCCGATCAAAGCGCCCCCAGCCGACCGGCTTGG
>OGCL01001575.1_pt1 | contig 18708 bp, 19 predicted proteins | sample 1570041 | NCBI WGS metagenome assembly OGCL01 (sample SAMN06266162, study PRJEB24511) | hot springs metagenome | isolation source: Hot spring water | place: South Africa: Limpopo | collected 2015-06-22
TGAATCAAGAACAAGACAATTTCCGCGCGGCGCTCCACTGGGCATACGACCAAAAAGATGCGGGGCGCGCCGTCCGCCTTGCCAGCGCACTCGGCGAGGTTTGGTTCCTCCGCAGCGCGGTGACGGAAGGACAGACATGGTTGGAACGGGCGTTGACGCTGGACCCCGACGCAGTAACGCCGCGCGACCTTGCGCGCGCCAAGGCGGCACTGGCAGAGCTGGTGACATTTCAACGTGATTTGGGACGCGCACAAGAACTGTTGGCGCAGGCGCATCAATTGTATGAACAGAGCGGAGACGATTCGGGTACAAGTCAAACGTTGGGCAGATTGGGTGCGCTGGCGCGTCATGGCGGAGACTATTCACGCGCCCAAGAGTTGTTTGCGCGCGCATTAGAGCAAAGTCGCCGCGCGGGTGATGAGTTGCAGGAAGCGAACTTGCTTCTCGAGCGCGGTGTTTTGGAAGATGTGCAGCAGCACGTCGAGTCGTGCGGTGGCGTGTCCACCGTGATCGTGCAGCACTGCGGTGCTTGCCACGAGGCAATAGACCCAATGCTAAAATCATTTTACGATTCCAAATGTGGTGCGTACTGCGCTCCCATAAAACATTCTGCACGTTTTTGAACTTGTTCTTTAGCTAACGCTACTCTCATAGCAATTAAGCTACCAAGTTACTGTGAACACACGCAAATGCTTTCGCGAGAACGCAGTACGCACCACATTTCGAGTAGTCAAATGATTTTGCCACGGAGTCTACACCGCACGGGAGCTTGTCGAGCGTTGGCGTAGTGACGCACGACTCGGTACAGGTCGCCCAGGGCGCAGAACTCCGTGACGAGGCACAGCGGATCGTCGCGGGTGACGAGCCGGGCGGCGGTGACGTCGGACAGCTCGGTATACATCGAGCGGAACTTGTAGACCTCGATCAACTCGTTGTTGAAGCCGTAGCGCTTCTGCCGGAACAGCACCGGCCCCTTCGAATCGAGCTTGATCGCGATCGCCGTCGCCAGCATCACCGGCGAGAGCAGGATCAGCGCCAGCGTGCCGACGACCTTGTCGAAGGCCCATTTGACGACGATGTCCCAATCGGCGATCGGCCGGTCGAAGACGTCGAGCACCGGCACCGCGCCGAAATAGGAATAGGAGCGCGGCCGGAAGCGCAGCTTCGACATATGTGCCGAGAGCCGGATGTCGATCGGCAGCACCCAGAGCTTGCGCAGCATCGCCAGCAGCCGCGCCTCGGCCGAGATCGGCAGGGTGAAGATCACGAGGTCGAGCTTGGTGCGTCGCGCGAATTCGACCAGATCGTCGATCGTCCCGAGCTTGGGATAGCCGGCGACCAGATCGGGCGAGCGGTCGTCGTTGCGGTCGTCGAAGACGCCGCAGATCCGCAGCCCCGTGTCGCGCTGCGCTTCCAGCGCCTTGATCAGCGCCTCGCCGCCTTCGCCGCCGCCGACGATGGCGGTGCGTCGTTCGAGCCGCCCCGAGCGCGTCAGATGTCTCACGGCGAGCGTCACCGCCAGGCGCTCGCCCAGCAGGGCGGCTGCGCCGACGCTGTAGAAGCCCAGCAGCCAGACGCGCGAGACCTGATCGCCGATCTTGAGGAAAAAGAAGGCAGCCAGCGTGATCAGGAACAGCAGGGTCCAGCCGCTGGCCAGCCGCACCGCCATGGCGATGAAATTCCTGAGCGCGCCGACATGATAGAGATGCAGCGCCTGAAAGGCCGCCAGCGCCCCGACCGCGAGAGCCGGAATCGTGATCTGGTAGGGCAGAATGCTTTCGGTCGTGCCGGCGGCATAGAGCCAGTAGATCAGCCCGCCGGCGCCGACGATGGCGATGACGTCGAGCAGGCGCACCAGCCCCTCGATCATCACCGGCGACAGCGTCGGCTTCACGGGGATGGCGGCGATGCGCTCGGCCAGCGGATGAAACACGCGCGTGCCGCTGCGGGCCGGCCCGAACATGTCGGGCGTCGCCGAGGCGGCGGCATCCGCCTTCATCAGGTCGCGGACATCGAAGGCACCCATGACGTCACATCCCCGTCGCGGTCGGTGGCGCCGGATGCGATCATCACCGGTCCGCCGATCTCGCCGCTGGCCTACCGGAAAATGCTCACGGAAGGCTTAATCGGACGCATCGCTGTTTCCCGGAGCGTGGTCAGGAAGGCGGGCTGCGGGAGGCCATCCCGCGGGCCTCGCTTTTCGCCGGCTTGGGAAAGCCGGAATTGTCTTGGTCTGACAAGGTATTGATCCAGGTTTTGAGCCGACGAAATGCCTTCGATCCAGACTGGGTTCGGTGCCTGTAAAGTGATGAAAGGTTGACGAAATGCAATCGCGAGGCTATATCTAACTGTGATGAGTGTCTGAGAAGCATATTTCTGGGTGATTGCCGCTGCGGCCTGAGAGCTAATGGCGCGCCCGTCGCTGTGATGCCTTGCGGTTATCCTGCGGTGGCCTGTTCTTCCGGACGCTGATTTCAAACCCGAACTTTTGCCGATCTTCCGGCCTCGCCCCCGCGATGGCCGCCGCCCGATCGGCCCGTGTGCTTCATGTCTTCCCATTGGTTCTTCCTGCTCGCGGCCATCGCCGTCGAGATCGTCGCGACGGCCGCGCTGAAATCCGTCGTGTCCGAATCCTGGCTGGTCGCGTTCCTGCCGCTCCTTCTCATCGGTCTCTCTTTCGCGCTGCTTAGCGTCGCGCTGCGGGTCATCCCGCTCGCCGTCGCCTATGCGGTCTGGGAGGGCTTGGGCATCGTCGGCATCGCCGTGATCGGCCATCTCCTCTTCGGTGAGCACCTCACCCCGGGGCGCATCGCAGCCCTGGCCGCGATCCTCGCCGGCATCCTGCTGCTCGAGCGCGGAGTCGGCGAAAGTCCCGATGCCGCTGCGCCGCACCAGGGGAGGCTCGCATGACCTCCGCCCTGTTGCCGCAATGGCTGGCCATCGCGTGGCTCGCTCTGGCGGTGGTCCTCGAAGTTGCCGGGTCCTGCCTGCTCAAGCTGTCGGACGGGCTGCGCCGGCGTCTCCCGGGAGCGATAGGTATCCTGCTGGTCATCGGGGCCTTCGCCGCTCTCGCCCAGGCGATCCGCGGCATGGACCTCTCGGTGGCCTACGCCGTCTGGGGCGGAGCGGGGCTGGTGATCACCGCCCTCGTCGGCGCCTTAGCCTTCGGCCAGCGCATCAGGCCGAGCGGCTGGGCCGGGATCGTTCTGGTCGTGGCCGGCGTCGTCGCACTGAAATCGCTCTGACGGCTCAGCCGCCTGCGCGTTTCGCCAGCGCGTCGCGATAGGCGTCGAGCACGCCGTCGATCATCGGCGCGAGACGGAAATTCTCGCGCACATGCGCCGCGAGATCGGCGGCCTCGGCCGCGCGATCGGCTTCCGGCGCTGCCAGCAGCTTGGCGATCGCCGCCGCGAGGATGGGGGCGTCGTCGGGCGGGATCAGCCGGTGGCGATGGCGTGGTCCGTAGATCTCGTTGATGCCGCCGACATCGGTGGCGACGAGCGGCTGCGCCGCCGCCGCCGCCTCCAGCACGACATAGGGCAGCGATTCCGCCCGCGACGGCACCACCATGACGCGCGCGCGAGACAGCGCCTGCCGGATCGGACCGGGCGGCTCGAACACGCATTGCGCAGCGACGCCGCGGGCGATGGTCAGCGAGCGCAGCTCCGCCTCGTCGGGCCCCGAGCCGACGATCAGGATGCGCGGCGTCAGCCTGTCCCGCGTCTTCAGCAGGCCGAGCGCTTCGATCAGCGTGTCGATGCCCTTGGCCGAGCGCAGCTCCCCGAGATAGACGAGGTCGAAGGCCGCCTCGCTGTGGTCGATCGGCTCGAATTCCGGGTCGGATACGCCGTTGAGGACGATGCGGTGGTCCGTCCTGGGTTCGTGGCCGATAGAGGCCTCGAAGCGCCCGGCGATGAAGCGGCTCTCGAACAGGAAGATGTCTGTGGCGCTTTCGAGCAGCCGCTCGACCGCCATGTAGACCTTATGCTCGGTACTCCCAGGCTTGTAGTTGAAGCTGCCGCCATGAGGCGTATAGGCGGTGATGTAGCGCCGCCCGGGGCTGATGAGCGCAGGCATTCGCCCATAGACCCCGCCCTTGGAACCGTGGCAGTGCACCACATCCGGCGCCAGCTCGCGGCGCAGTGCGATGGCGGAGAACTGCGCGCGCGCATCGGTGAGGCTCGGATAGCGCGACATCGGCACGCGTGTGATGCCCAGCGAGAGCCGGCCCGACAACTCGGCGAAAACGGCGTCGGCGCGGGTCCCGCCCGTGCTGGCATCGCAGAAGATGCCGACCTCATGGCCTCGCTCCGCCTGGCCGCGGGCAAGGTCGAGGACATGCCGGAACAGTCCGCCGAGCGGCGCCCGGAAGACGTGAAGGATCCGCAGCCGCGCGGCATCCGTCATCGGGATTCTCCGCGCAGGCTCAGAACCAGCGTTCCTTGATCACGATCGTGTCGCCCGGCTGCACCGGATAGGTGATCGGGACGCTCGCGGTCACGAGCCGGTCGTCGATCTGCCGGGTCACCTCCGCGCTGCTGCGCTGGCCGCGCGGGGTGAAGCCGCCCGCGATCGCCACCGCGGTCTGCACGGTCATGCCGTGGACGTAGGGAAACTGGCCCGAATTGGTGACTTCGCCGAGGACGAAGAAAGGTCGGTAGGTGTCGACCTCGACCGAGACCTTGGGCTCGCGCAGGAAGCCGGCGCGCAGCTTGCCCTCGATCGCCCGTTCGAGCTGCTGCGTGGTCCGGCCCTGCGCCTCGACGGTGTCGATCAGCGGCATCGCGATCCGGCCCGAGCCATCGACGGCATAGATGTTCGAGAGATTGTCCTGTCCGAAGACGATGATGCGCAGCCGGTCGCCGCTGGCGAGGCGGTAGGGGCCGGCAGGCTGGGCCAGGGCGTATTCCGAAGGGCCGACGCGCGGCGCGCAGGCGCCGGCCGTCATGGCGATGGCCAGTGCGAGAGGGGCGAGACGACGACTCATCACAAGCGATACCCATGCGAAGCTGCGCGAAGCATGGGCGCGATATGGTTAAGAAAAGCTTCCGGGCGAGCGCTTTCGCGCCGCTTCGGGACGAAGGCGCGCGCCGGCGCTTAACCCGGCAATAACCTTACTGCGCTTTCATCCCTTCCGCGTCCTGTCCGGGGCGCGTGCGTTTTGCGTGAATGGATGGGTCATGACCGCTCACACCGAGAGCCTCGTCAGGGATGATCTGCGTGAGCCGGCGGCGCGCGACGACGGTCGCGGCGAGATGCTCGATCTCTCCGCTCTGTGGGAGGCGGTCAAGCGCCGCCGCGGCTGGATCATCGGCCCGACGCTCGCCGTGCTCGGCCTGTCCTTCGTTGCCGTGAACCTGGTCTCGCCGCGTTACACCGGCGAGGCGCGCATCCTGCTCGAGAACCGCGGCACCTTCTTCGCGCTGCCCGGCCAGTCCGCCGATGCTTCGGCCCAGTTCGATTCCGAGGCCGTGCAGAGCCAGGTCCAGATCATCATGTCGCGTGATCTCGCCCGCGAGGCGATCAAGCGCATCGGGCTCGTCGGCAATCCCGAATTCGATTCCGGCGCCGGCGCGCTGAACGCGCTGCGCAAGATCGGCGTTCTTGTCGGGCTCGGCGGCCATCCGGCCGACCGCTCGCCGGAGGATCGGGTGCTGGAGAAGTACTACGACCGCCTGCTGGTCTATCCGGTGGGCCGTTCGCGCATCGTCGCGGTGGAATTCACCTCGCAGGATCCGGCGCTGGCGGCCAAGGGCGCCAACATCATCGCCAATGTCTATCTCGAGCTGCAGGAGGCGGCGAAGCAGGACTCCGCCCGCAGCGCCTCCTCCTGGCTCTCGACCACGATCGAGCCGCTGCGCCAGCGCGTCACCGAGGCCGAGGCCAAGGTCGAGGCCTTCCGCTCCCGCAACGGGCTGCTCGTCGGCAGCAACAACACCACGATCAACGCCCAGCAGCTCGGCGATCTCTCGACCCAGCTCTCCGCCGCCCGCAGCCAGCAGGCCGAGGCGCAGGCGAAGGCCGGGCTGATCCGCGAGGCCATCAAGCAGGGCCGCACCTTCGAAATCCCCGACGTCGCCAACAACGAGCTGGTGCGCCGGCTGATCGAGCAGCGCGTCAATCTGCGCGCCCAGATCGCGCTCGAATCCCGCAACCTGCTCTCCGAGCATCCCCGCATCAAGGAGTTGAACGCCCAGCTCGCCGATCTCGAGGGCCAGCTCCGCGCCGCGGCCGAACGGGCCGTCCGGACGCTCGAGAACGAGGCCAAGATCGCCGGCCAGCGCGTCGAGAGCTTCACCGCCGCCCTCGACGGCCAGAAGAAGAGCGTCTCGACCGGCAATGACAGCGAGGTGCAGCTGCGCGCGCTGGAGCGCGAGGCGCGCGCGCTGCGCGAGCAGCTCGAGCAGTACATGCTGCGCTACCGCGAGGCGGTGGCCCGCGACACCCAGAACGCCACGCCCGCCGATGCCCGCATCGTCTCCCGCGCCATCGAGCCGACCGAGCCGTCCTTCCCGAAGAAACTGCCGACGGTTCTGGTGGCGACGCTCGCGACCTTCCTGGTCTCGCTGGCGACGGTCGTCTCGCGCGAATTGCTGAACGGGCAGCGCGATGTGCCGGCGTCCGGGCCGCGCCGCACGCCGGGCTGGGTCGGCGGCGGCACCACGGGCGCGCCGCGCCGCGAGGAACCGCAGACCGACACGAGGCGCGAGCGCGTCGCCGGCCTGCTCACCCATGGCGGGCGGCTGGGCCAGGTCACGATCGATCTCGTCCATCCCGAGCAGACCCTGGCCGATCTCGCCGAGCGCATCGAGGAGCCGGCGCGCGGCATGGCGCCGATGGTGCTCGTGCTCGACGGGGCGGGCGAGGGCGCGACCACGCCGCATGATCTCGCCGATCTGCTCTCCCAGCGCTGCCGCTGCATCATCGTCGATCTCGCGGCCGACGAAGGGCGCAGCCAGCCCGGTTTCTCCGAGCTGCTCGCCGGCGAGGCGCTGTTCTCCGACATCATCACCCGCCAGACCGGCTCGCGGCTGCATCGCATCGGTCCGGGGCGCGCGGGCCGCGACGCGGTGCTGGCGGCGCCCGACCTCGTCGAGGTCGCGCTGGACGCGCTCTGCGAGACCTATGACTGGGTCTTCGTCGCCGCTGTCTCCAACGACGAAGCCTCGGTGCTCGCGCCGCTGGCGAAGCGCGCCCAGGGCGGGCTCGTCATGGCGGGCCAGCTCGGCAACGGCCATGCCGTCGAGGCGGCCTATCGCCTGGCCGATCTCACCAAGGCGCCGGTGACGCTGATGCTCGATGCGCCCGAGCCGGCGCGGATGGGCGAGCTGCGCGAGCGCGACCCCGCGCCGCTCTGACGGCGGCTACTCCTCGGCGGCGGGCTTGCGCCCGCGCCGCAGCCAGCCCGAGATGCGGTGGGCGAGCTTCAGCGCTGTCGGCGAGGCCTTGATGCGTCGCTTGATCTCGCGCTTGGCCCGGCTGAACAGGGCAAACGCCCGTCCCTTGGCCGTCAGCGGCAGGAAGGTATCGACGAGATCGTCGCGCTCGTCGCAGATCGTCGTCTTGTAGCGCGCCTCGCCGACGCCGAGATCGAAGACCGTGACGCCCTCCCGGCATTTCAGCTTGATCAGCTCGACCAGCAGGATCTCGCCGGGGCTGCTCTTGGCGGCCTCGCTGTCCATGTCGAAGGAGGTCGCCATGCCCGAGAAGCGCGCGCCCTGCACGGCGCCGACATAGGTCGCGACCGATTGCCCCCCGACATCGAGGGAATAGAGCTCCAGCGCGGGCGCGGTCTCGCCATCCGCCCGGGCGCCGCGCTCGATGAAGCGGCGCACCGCGGGCGGTGCGAAGGGGTCGGCGATGCCCATCATCGCGAAACGCGCCGCCTTCTGGCGCAGGAAGGCGTCGATGACGCGGGCGATTTCCTCCGGCGTCCGGGCCCGCACCACTTCGGAGGGACCATAGGCCTGGAAACGGTTGCGCTTGTTCTTGAGCTTCTTGTGGGCGTGGCTGCTCATCGAGCGCCGCAGCGAACCCTCGGCATCGCCGGGCGTGAGGGCGAGCTTGTAGGCTCCGCTCGGGCTCGGGCCGCCGGCGAGCTGGGCCAGCGGGTTCGGCACACCCTGCCACTGCGTCGGCTGGTTCACGAAGATGAAGGCGTCGAGCCCGCCGATGGCCGCCCCGATCTCGGCCAGCATCAGCCGCGCGCCTTCGGCATCGAGGCCGGCGGCGAAGGCCGGGTCGTAGAGCCCCATATGATAGTTGGCGTGCTTGCCGCCGATGAATTCGGCGAAGCGGATGCCATTGCGGCGCGTGATGACGAGCGGCAGGATCGCCAGCGGTTCGCCGGTCGCGCCGCGCAGCACCGCATGGCGGAACACCATGCGCTCGGCCCGGCCGACCGTCTCCGCGAAGGCGCGCACCCAGCCATGGGCCTGGTAGGGCGTGACCAGGGCGCGCTGCTCCAGGGCCCGCCAGTCCTCCGCGAGCGCGGCGATGTCCTCGACCACCGACAGGCTGGCCCAGCCTCTTGTGATGCCGGCTTCGCGCGCGATCGGCTGATCGGCGAGGCGAGGGGGGGCGGATGGACTCTGTTCGACGAGCGCTGACATGGATCTGAAAGCCTCGGGAGCAACGGCAATGCCGCCTCCTTAACCCGCTATTGTGAACGGACTGGCCAAGATCGCCCGAGATCGCTCGCGATGGCGCCGCCATCGGACAACAGCGTTAGCGGGCGGTTGCCGCGGAACGGACAGATGAACCTGCGCCACCTTGCCTTCTCCGCCGTCTTCAGGGCGATCGCGGCCACAGGCGCCGACCGCTGGGGCAGGGGCCTCGCGCAGGGCCGCGGCGTGATCCTGACGCTGCACCATGTCCGGCCGCGAGGCGCGGGCGGCTTCCGGCCGAACGGCCTGCTCGAGATCACGCCCGACTTCCTCGACCGCACGCTCGGCCTGATCCGCGCGGAGGGCTATGATCTGGTCTCTCTCGACGAAGCGCTCGTTCGGCTGGCGGCGCCGCGCCCGGGCCGCTTCTTCGTCGCGCTGACCTTCGACGACGGCTATCGCGACAATGTCGAGCACGCCTGGCCGGTGCTGGCGAAGCATCAGGCGCCGTGGACGCTCTTCGTCACGCCGGGTTTCGCCGACCGCACGGCGCGGCTCTGGTGGCTGGAGCTGGAGGAGGCGATCCGCGCGCTGCCGGCGCTCTCGCTCGCCCTGCCGGACGGCTCCTTCACGGCACGGACCGACAGCGACACCGACAAGCAGCGCGCTTTTGAGGCGCTCTACTGGCGTCTGCGCAAACAGCCGGAAGCGATTCTGCTGTCGGCGATTTCGGATCTGACGGGACAGGCCGGCATCGACGCTGCCGCGCTCGTGGAGCGCGAATGCCTGCCCTGGGAGACGCTGCGCGCTTTGGCCGGCGCGCCGGGCGTCACCATCGGCGCCCACACGCTGACGCATCCGATGCTGGCCAAGCATGACGAGGCCTTCGCCCACGCCGAGATCACCGAGAGCAGAACCCGGCTCGAGGCCGAGCTTGGCCTCCCCATCCGCCACTTCGCCTATCCGGTCGGCGACCCCACCTCGGCCGGTCCGCGGGAGTTCGCCATGGCGAAGGCGGCAGGCTTCGCCAGCGCGGTGACGACGCGGCCGGGCCATCTCTTCGCGGAGCATGCCGACCACCGCCACGCTCTGCCGCGCGTCTCGCTCAACGGGTTGCATCAGAGCGAGGCGGCCGTCAGGGCGCTGCTCTCGGGGCTGCCGTTCTGGCTCTGGAACCGGGGTCGGCGGGTGAATGTGGGTTAGTATGACGGGGCTCAATTATGAGCGGTGAGGTGCTTGGATTTTTAATTGTGCCGGCGCTTCTTTTTGTGGCTGGGCGCCTGTTGTTTTATGTTGATGAATCTCCGCGAAAAATTATCCTATCGAAGATAATAGGCGTTCTTATTTTGTTGCCGTTCATCGCGATGGTTCAATTTTCTCGATCTATCACGCCAAATACAAATGATAATAGCGTAGTAATAGTGTATGGTATTTTCATTTTCAGTGGGATGATTTCGAACTTTAACGCAAGGATCGGCATGATATCTATGGTGGTCCCGTATATGTTGATTGTGTATTTTTATTGGATCAGTTAGGCGTATTTGGTGGGAGGTTACGGCCCGTCCTTCCGCTCCATCCACTTGATCAGCGGCAGCAGCGGCAGCACCCAGGCGAGGCCGAGCGCGATATAGGCGATGGTCTGCACGAATTTCGGCGCTTCGGTGATGCGCCCCTGCGCCAGCGCCATGGCGACGAGAGCGTAGACGCAGACGAAGACGATGATGACGACGGCGCCGATCAGCTTGCGGTGGGTCTGTCTCATCGGGCGGTCTCGTCCTGGCGTTCGGGGCGGGGCGCGCGGCCTGCGGCAATGCGGGCGTTGTCGGCTCCCGGCGCGCCGACTATCTGTCACCTGCTTCCGCGCTTGTGAAGCCAATCCGATGCGACCGAAGGCCCCGCTTCCGTGACGATCGCTCTCGACAGACACCCCTCGATCATCCTGCAGGGCGGCCAGCATGCCGGCGTCCGCCGCTGGCTCTGGGCCGTCGCGGCGCTGGTCTTCGTCATGGTCGTCGTCGGCGGCGCGACGCGGCTGACCGGCTCCGGCCTCTCGATCACGGAATGGAAGCCGATCACCGGCGCCCTGCCGCCGCTCTCGGCCGAAGCCTGGGCGAGCGAATTCGCGAAATACCGCGCCAGCCCGCAATATCAGCTGCTGAACCAGGGCATGAGCCTCGGCGAGTTCCAGTTCATCTACTGGTGGGAATGGGGCCACCGCCAGCTCGGCCGCTTCATCGGCCTGGTCTATCTCGGCGGCTTCCTGGTGGTCGCAGGCCTGCGGCTGCTGCCCTGGCGCCAGACCTTGGTGCTCTTCGGCATGGGGCTGCTGCTCGGCCTGCAGGGCACGATCGGCTGGATCATGGTGGCGTCCGGCCTGCAGCCCGGCATGATCGCGGTCGCGCCGGTCAAGCTGACGCTGCATTTGACCTTCGCCGCGCTGTTCTTCGCTTCCGTCGTCGCCTTCGCGACATTCCTGACCCCGCCGCGCCGGGCCGAACCGGCGCAGGGCCGGGGCATGGCCTGGCTGCTGCTGGCGCTGCTCTTCGGGCAGATCGCGCTCGGCGGGCTCGTCGCCGGCTCGCGCGCCGGCTTCGTCTACAACACCTGGCCGCTGATGGACGGCGCGCTGGTGCCTGGCGCCGAGACGCTGTTCGTGCGGCCCGCCTTCTGGGAGAACTTCGTCGACAACGCTGCGCTCGTGCAGTTCAACCACCGCCTCGGCGCCTATCTGCTGCTGGCGCTGGCGCTCTGGCACATGGTCTCGCTGCGCAAGGCGGCGCCGGGCTCGGGCGGGGCCAAGCGCGCGACCGCTCTCGCCGGCCTGACGCTGAGCCAGGCCGTGCTGGGCATCGTCACGCTGCTGCTGGTCGTGCCGCTCTGGGCCGGGCTCGCCCACCAGGCGCTCGGCTTCCTCGTGCTGGCGATGGGCGTGGTGCATGTGACGCGCAACGAGGGCGCCTCGCGGGGGTGAACCGCGCCGTCATGCTCGGGGCATTGCGAAGCAATGAGCCCGGAACCCATGACCGCCGAGCACCCAAGGAAAGGCGACCGGCGGCCGCGTGCTTTCTGCAGCCGCCTGCGGTTATGGGTTCCGGGCTCGCCCTGCGGGCGCCCCGGAATGACGGCGTGGCTATTGACGAAGATCAGGCCAGCGCTTGATCCAGATCGTCGATCAGATCCTGCACGTCCTCCAGCCCGATCGACAGGCGGATCACCTGCGGGCCGGCGCCGGATGCCGTCTTCTGCTCGTCGCTGAGCTGGCGATGCGTGGTCGAGGCCGGGTGTATGACCAGCGAGCGCGTGTCGCCGATATTGGCGAGATGCGAGAACAACTTGAGCTCGGTGACGAGCTTGACGCCGGCGTCGTAGCCGCCCTTCAGCCCGAAGGTGAAGACCGCGCCGGCGCCCTTGGGCGAATAGCGCTTCGCCAGCTCGTGGTACTTGTCGCCGGGCAGGCCGGGATAGCTGACCCATTCCACCGCCGGATGCTTCGAGAGATGGGTCGCGACCGCGAGCGCGCTCTCGCAATGGCGCTGCATGCGCAGCGGCAGCGTCTCGATGCCGGTCAGGATCATGAAGGCGTTGAAGGGCGAGAGCGCCGGGCCCATGTCGCGCAGCCCGAGCACGCGGGTCGCGATGGCAAAGGCGAAATTGCCGAAGGTCTCGCCGAGCACCATGCCGTTATACTCCGGCCGCGGCTTGGAGAGCATCGGATAGCGGTCGTCGCCGACCCAGTTGAACGAGCCGCCATCGACGATGATGCCGCCGATCGAATTGCCGTGGCCGCCGAGGAACTTGGTCAGCGAGTGCACCACGATGTCGGCGCCGTGCTCGAAGGGGCGGATCAGGTAGGGCGTCGCCATGGTGTTGTCGACGATCAGCGGGATGTTGTGCTTCTTCGCGATCTTCGAGATGCCGGCGATGTCGACGATCACGCCGCCCGGATTGGCGATGGATTCGATGAAGATCGCCTTGGTCTTCGGCGTCACCGCGGCGGCGAAGGCCTCCAGATCGTCGGAATCGGCCCAGATCACGTTCCAGCCAAAGTTCTTGTAGGAGTGGTTGAACTGATTGATCGAGCCGCCATAGAGCTTCTTGGCGGCGACGAACTCGTCGCCCGGCTGCAGCAGCGCATGGAAGGTCAGGAACTCGGCGGCATGGCCCGAGGCGACGGCGAGCGCGGCCGTGCCGCCTTCCAGCGCCGCGACGCGCTCCTCCAGCACCGCATTGGTCGGGTTGCCGATGCGGGTGTAGATGTTGCCGAAGGCCTGCAGACCGAACAGCGAGGCGGCATGGTCGACATCGTCGAAGACGAAGGAGGTCGTCTGGTAGATCGGCGTGGCGCGCGCGCCGGTGGCCGCATCCGGCGCGGCGCCGGCATGGATGGCGAGCGTATGGAAACCGGGTGCGCGGTCGGTCATCGTCAACTCCCTGCGATCTTCTGAATGCGAGACATTGCGTTCGTTTTATCGAACGGTCCCGGCAGCGTCAATTCATCGGCCGCGCGGGTCTTCACGTCCCCGGGCGGTGGATCGTCAGCTTCTGAAAGCCCTTGCCGGCGAGCACCGGCTTCTTCGACGACAGGATGCGCGAGTTGATGCCCTGCCAGCCGATCTCGCCCGAGAGCCGGCCATATTCGATCTTGGGGCAGCGGTTCATGATCACGGCGACGCCCTTCGCCTCGGCCTTCGCCGCCGCCTCGTCATTGCGCACCGAGAGCTGCATCCAGATCACCTTCGGCAGCGGATCGAGCGTCAGCGCCTCGTCGGTGAGCGGCCCGGCGGCTTCCGAGTTGCGGAAGATCTCGACCATGTCGACGGGACCGGGGATGTCCTTCAGCGACGCGTAAACGGTCTTGCCCAGCAGCGTTTGGCCGGCGAGGCCGGGATTGACGGGGATGACGTCGTAGCCCCGGTCGAGCAGGTATTTCGTCACGATCCAGGACGGCCGCGCCTCGTTGGCCGAGGCGCCGACCAGCGCGATGCGCTTGGTGTCCTTGAGGATCTGACGGATCTGGGCGTCGGGATAGGCGTCGTGGGACATGGACAAGGCTCTGATCCGGCAAGGAGAGGCGCGGGGAACCCCTCTCCCGTGTAGGAGAGGGGCAGGGGTGAGGGCCGGACGGCAAACCAGTGAAACGATAGCGGGCTGCGGCAGAAATCTGGTCCAGGGGCCGACACCTCACCCCCGCCCCTCTCCTTACAGGAGAGGGGTTCCCCGCGCCTACCCCTCCCAGACCGGCGCCCGCTTCTCGACGAAGGCCCCGATGCCTTCTTCGGCATCGCGCGCCAGCATATTCTCGACCATCACCGCCGAGGCGTGGTCGTAAGCTTCAGCCAGGTCCATCTCGCGCTGCTCGTAGAAGGCGCGCTTGCCGATGCGGATGGTCGCGGTGGATTTCGAGGCGATCACGGCCGCCAGCCGCTTCGCCTCCCTGAGCGCGCTGCCGGCCGCCACGACGCGGTTGACCAGCCCCATCCGCGCCGCCTCCTCGGCGGGCACCATCTCGCCCAGCAGCAGCATCTCCATCGCGTGCTTGGCCGAGAGGTTGCGCGTCAGCGCGACCATCGGCGTCGAGCAGAACAGCCCGATATGGACGCCCGGCGTGCAGAAACGCGCGGCATCGCCCGCCACGGCGAGGTCGCAGCTCGCGACGAGCTGGCAGCCGGCCGCCGTCGCCGTGCCCTCGACAGCCGCGATCACCGGCTGGGGCAGGGCGGTGATCTGCTGCATCACGCCGGAGCAGCGCCCGAGGATCTCGGCGAAATAGGCACGGCCGCGATCGGGATCGGCGCGATGCGCGCTCATCTCCTTCAGATCGTGCCCGGCGCAGAACACCGGGCCTTCGGCTGCCAGCACGACCGCCTTGACGCTCCGGTCGGCGGCGATGGCGGTGAAGCTTTCGGCCAGCGCGGCCAGCATCGCCTCGCTCAGCGGGTTGCGCGATTGCGGCCGGTCGAGCGTGAGGACGGCGATGCCCTCGCTGTCCTCGCGCCGCAGGACGGGCGCCGCCTCGGGGCGGGCATGGGCGTTCATGGCGGGGACCTCGGCGTTTCCGTGAGCGTTTGCCTGTGCGTTTTGCCGTATTGTCCGCCGCGCTCCCCCATGCTGCAAGGGGCATCTCCTCATCGCAGCCTGTGCCGGACCGCCCGAGATGACCCTGCGCGACACCACGCCCCGCATGAACGCCGCGCAGCTCGAGGCCTTTCTCGACGAGGTCTTCCCGCAGCTCCACAGCGGCGGTCGGACCTATTTTGTCGAGGAGGTCGGGCCGATGAGCGCCCGCATGCGCTGCGACTATCACGAGAAGCATCTGCGGCCGGGCGGCACGATTTCCGGCCCGACGATGATGGCGCTGGCCGATCTCGCGCTCTATGCCGCGATCCTCGGCCAGATCGGCCCGGTCGCGCTCGCAGTCACCACGAGCCTGTCCTTCAACTTCCTGCGCAAGCCGGCGCCCGCCGCGCTGATCGGCAAGGCGAGGCTGCTCAAGCTCGGCAAGCGGCTGGCGGTCGGCGAGGTCTCGCTCTACTCGCAGGGCGAAAGCGAGATGGTCGCCCATGCGACGGGGACCTATTCGATTCCGGTGGAGCGCTGAGGTCAACGCGGCGTCATCCTCGGGCCTCACCCGAGAATCGCCGGCCCGAGAGACTCGGGTCAAGCCCGAGCAAGACGAACGAGATGCGGTACTATGATACCGTTTTCGGCATTTCTCTGAAAACAATGCGTTTTTCGGTTTCCCAAGCACTGAGCAACGGTTGACACCGGAGCGGCCTGCCACTATCCCCCGCTCACACCGCCGCCGGTTCTCCGGCGGCTTGTCCTTTTTTCAACGCTCCGAAGGGTGCCCGCGATGAAGACCATCTCGCTCAAGCCCGCCGATGTCGAAAAGAAGTGGGTTGTGATCGACGCCTCCGGGCTCGTCGTCGGCCGTCTCGCCTCCGTGGTGGCGATGCGTCTGCGCGGCAAGCACAAGGCGGCCTACACCCCCCATGTCGACTGCGGCGACAACATCATCGTCATCAACGCCGACAAGGTGGTCCTGACCGGCCGCAAGCGCGACCAGAAGGTGTACTACCACCACACCGGCTACGCCGGCGGCATCAAGGAGCGTTCGGCCAAGTTCATCCTCGAGGGGCGCTTCCCCGAGCGGATCGTCGAGAAGGCCGTCGAGCGCATGCTGCCCCGCGGCCCGCTCTTCCGCCAGATCCTCGGCAACCTGCGCGTCTACAAGGGCGCGGAGCACCCCCATGCGGCCCAGTCGCCGGAGACGCTCGACGTCGCCGCGCTCAACAGCAAGAATGCGAGGGTCTGATCATGGCTGAAGTTCTCCAGTCTCTCGCCGATCTCGGTGGCGTCAAGACGACCCAGGCCGAGGCCGCTCCGGTCCACGTCAAGAAGGTCGACGCCCAGGGCCGCGCCTATGCCACCGGCAAGCGCAAGAACGCCATCGCCCGCGTCTGGATCAAGCCCGGCACCGGCAAGATCACGGTCAACACCCGTGACCAGGAGGTCTATTTCGCGCGCCCCGTGCTGCGCATGGTCCTCCAGCAGCCGCTGCAGCTCGTCGATCGCCTGACCCAGTACGACGTCGTCGTCTCGGTCAAGGGCGGCGGTCTCTCCGGCCAGGCCGGCGCGGTGCGCCACGGCATCTCCAAGGCCCTGACCTTCTACGAGCCCGAGCTTCGCGGCCCGCTCAAGAAGGAAGGCTTCCTGACCCGCGACTCGCGCGTCGTCGAGCGCAAGAAGTTCGGCAAGGCCAAGGCCCGCCGCAGCTTCCAGTTCTCGAAGCGCTGATCGTTTCCAGACTGTCCGATCTATGGAAAGGGCGGCTCGCAAGGGCCGCCCTTTTCGTATTGACTGAGCCTCCAGCCCTCATCCTGAGGAGACCGCGCAGCGGTCGTCTCGAAGGATGCTTCAGGACGCTACGGTGGCATCTGGAGCATTCTTCGAGACGCGGGCCGCGGGCCCGCTCCTCAGGATGAGGGCTCGGGTCTGAAACGCGAACATCCAAGGAGCCGCCATGTCCCGCCCCGTCCTCCTCGTCACCGGCGGCAGCCGCGGTATCGGCGCCGCCATCTGCGTGATGGCCGCGCAGCGCGGCTATGACGTCGCGGTGAACTACCAGAGCGCGGCAAAGGCCGCGGCCGAGGTCGTCGCGGCCTGCGAGGCAGCCGGGGCGAAGGCGGTCGCGCTTCAGGGCGACATGGCGCGCGAGGAGGACATCACGCGCGTCTTCGAGGCGGCGAAAGAGGCGCTTGGGCCGCTGACCCATGTCGTCAACAATGCCGGCATCACCGGGCGGGCGAGCCCGCTCGCGCAGGCGGATGCGGCCGTGATCCGCACCTGCATCGACGTGAACGTGACGGGGGCGATCCTCGTGGCGCGCGAGGCCGCACGCGCTCTGATTGCCAACGGCACGGCGCGGGGCAGGGCGATCGTCAATGTTTCTTCGGTCGCGGCCACGATCGGCGGTGCCGGCGAATATGTCTGGTATGCAGCCTCCAAAGGCGCGATCGACAGCCTCACGCTGGGACTGTCGAAGGAGCTGGCGCCCGGCATCCGCGTCAATGCGGTCGCGCCCGGCATCACCGAGACCGATATTCACGGCGTCTCGACCGGCGACGCCGCCCGTGTCGGACGCATCGCCCCGCTGGTGCCGATGCAGCGCGCCGCGACCGCCGAGGAAATCGCCGAGACGGTGCTTTTTCTGCTCTCCGATGCGGCGTCCTATGTGACGGGCTCGATCCTGCGCGTCGGCGGCGGGCGGTAGCAGGTCGTTGCGAGCGCAGAGAGGTCATCCGGCCTCGCGCGCTCGACGTTTCCCTGGATGGCTCGCTGCGCTCGCCCTGACGGACGGGGTTTTCTCGAAAGAGCGGCTGGGATAGGCCACAACCATGCGTGTCCTCCTGACTCTCATCGCTTTCGGAATGATCGCCGTGCCGGCCCTGATCGCGCTGGCCCGGCGGGACCTGCCGCGCGGGCGGCGCATCGCCAGCGCGCTGGTGATCTTCCTGGCGCCGGCCGTCGCGCTCGGTCTGATCCATGGCGTGCCGGAGCTGGATGGGCGCGCTTTGCAGAACCCCGTCGCCTGGACGATGCTGCGGCTGGTGCTCTCGGGGCTGGCGCTGATCCTGCCCTGGTGTCTCTATGTCTGGCTGATGGGGCGCCGCCCGTGAGCCAGGGAGAGCGGCAATGACCGAACAGGCCGGCCCGGGCTCGATCGACCACGCCTTCGCCGTCGATGAGAATGCCGTTCTTCTGAAGTCGCGGCAGGTCTTCGCCGTGGCCCGGCACGCGGCCGTCCACCTTCGCGTAATAGGTCTGCGGCGGCGAGGGCATGAACTTCAGGCCGTCGGCGCGGAGAGCGGGCGCGTGGTGGCGGACGTAATCGTCAAAGGCTTTGCGCGAGGGGAAGGTGTAATGGGTCTCGACGACAGCGGGTGCGGTTTCGCTGGAGCGGTCGGGGAGAATGATACGGGCCGAGGTGGCGCCGCCTTTCATGACTTCCATGATATGATTGGGCGAGAGCCAGGAGAGATAGCGGCCGCGGACCTGGACGGTCGGGCAGGTGGTGCGGACGGTGTAGAGGATGGCGGGCATGGGGGGGGTGGGGACAGGATGCTGATGGCAGATGCCCATCCCACGGCAAGGCTCTCGTGAAGTGTCCCCAAGCCGCTTGTCAACTATTGGTTGACAAGCGGCTTGGGGGCGCGGGATCCCAAAGGGTGAAAAAAGAAACGCCCGACGAGGGACGACGGGCGGGGCGGAACTTGTCATCTATTAAATGACAAACGTTCTTTTCCGAGAGGATCTGGATGACGCCGCCGAGGGCGGCGTTGCCCCAGGCGGCGGCGCCGCCGCCGCGGACGACATAGGCGCGGACTTGGCGAATGGTGGGAAAGCCCATGATGGTCCCAATCTCCCGGGATGGATGGCAGGGCACGCGGCACGGCGCCTGCGTTCTTCTTTATGAGACTCCGTTCTATAAAATGGGACAAACCCTGTCAATGGGCTCGAAAGCCTTGCAACCCCTGGATCGGACAGGGGTGATCGGGTGGGAAGTCACTTGCCCCTCGTTCTGATTTATGAGATGTCGTTC
>OGCL01001576.1_pt1 | contig 18705 bp, 19 predicted proteins | sample 1570041 | NCBI WGS metagenome assembly OGCL01 (sample SAMN06266162, study PRJEB24511) | hot springs metagenome | isolation source: Hot spring water | place: South Africa: Limpopo | collected 2015-06-22
ATTCGCAAGCATTTGCTTGAAAGCGTTGGCGCAGCCAAAACCGACTGATTCAGTTCACGGCTTGGCTTATATAGCAGCTTGGCTTACTGAGTCATAGGCCACGGTGCGCCTTTTAACTCGACCGTGTTGCCCTCAGGGTCTTCGACATAGATCGAAGGCCCACGCCCTTCCGCCCCAAAACGCGACTCCACTGAACCGGCTTTAACGCCTTTTTCCGCCAAAAACTGCTGTATCGCGTCCGTATCAAACGGCTCTACTCGCACACAGACATGATCCATGTTGTGCTTGCGATCCGGTTCTGGTGCATCATTGCCTTTTTGACCTAAGATACCTGACACTGGAACCAGATCAATCAAAGACGACCCTGCGCGTAACTGATACAGTCCGACATCTGGCTCTTCGCGCTCAATCGTGCAGCCCAGCACATCCATATAAAATGCTTTCATGCGGCTAAGGTCTTTGACCCGAATCACCACATGATCAATTTCACGAATGTTAATCACGCTGTACTCCTATGAACCTCACTACCATCCAGACTAGCCAAACGCTCATGCGTTAGACTAGGCGATTGATGTATTGTTCTGCTGATTTTTGTTAGCAACCAATCCACTGATCCAAGCGCTGCACCAGTTGCTGTTGAGTGATAGGACACGTCAGCCAGTGGTCGATTCCCCACTCATAGCCATGTGCGTGATCAATCGAACTGCCCTGCTGCACCACCCGAATCACCACGACATGCTGATGGGTCACCTGTTGTCGTAACTGAGTGAGTAGTTTTTTGACTGCGATATCTGGAACATGGATGCAAATCATCAGGCCATCTATCGGCATCGACTGACAAATGCGCAAAGCATGCTCAATCGACTGCACCCGCTGCACAGTCACACCTGCTTGCTCTAACAACTGGCACAACTCACCAGCCAGTCCGGTCTCGTACACCAGCATCTGTCGGCTCGATAGGCTATCCGCCTGATAGACCTGCTGCCAACGGCGCAACGGTACACGAAACTGAAACTGACTGCCTTGTTGTGGCTGACTGACCACACGCAGCACGCCACCCATCATTTGCGTTAAACGTTGCGCCAAGGCCAAGCCCACCCCTGCACCCTCATGTTGACGATTATGACTGCTATCCGCTTGAAAAAAAGGCTTAAAAATATCTTGTTGAATATTTGGCTCAATACCGATCCCAGTGTCAGAGACTTCACAGATCCACGCCACCATCTGATTGCTCTGCACCTCAGTCCGTGCACTGACGCGCACATGACCATGACTGGTAAACTTAAAAGCATTGTCTAATAGCACACCCAGCACCTGACGAATCTTACTGACATCTGCACGCAACAACAGTGAAGAATGCTGGATGTTTAACTCCAGTGGTAGCTGTTGCGCAAAAGCAACTTTCTGGTACTGCTCGGCCAGATCGGTCAATAACTGTACTGGATCAAACGCTTCATAACGCACTACCACACGCCCCTGCTCCAGATTGAGCAGTGCCAACACCTGATCAACTAAGCGTGCTAAATAGTAGCTACCATCTGAAATCAGCTTGAGATTATCCGACTGATGCGAATCAAGCCGACTGGCCTGCAACAACTGCACACCGCCCAAAATTGCATTGAGTGGTGACTTAAGCTCATGGGTAATCATCGACTGAAAATGATCACGGCTGCTTTGTGCAATCTGTTCGCGCTGACACAATTGCTCGACCTGTAGGGTCAACTCATCAATTTTACGCTGGTCTGACTGACGCTGAGCGGACAATTCAGACAGCTCCAATTCAAATTGATCTAGCTCAAAAATCGTCGCAGGCTGATTCTGACGACGGATAATCGGCTGGCCTTGTCGAAGTTGTTCAGCCAGCACGCTCACCCGATGTAGCGGCAACGCCGCACGGCGCGACCAAGCCCAAAGCAGCCCCCAAAACAGCAGCAGCAACAAACCAGACCACAGCAACTGGTGCTTCAGCTGCTGTTGATACTGCACAACACTGCCATGCAGACTCAGCTCAACTTTAATATAACCACCCAGCACATAGCGCGGGCCGGTGGGTGCAAATACCAAAAACTCAACCGGCGCATACCGCTCTAATCGAGAAGACGCTGCATTTGACAGCGACAATGGCTGATCAACCAAGGCGGGTTGGGCACGAATAAACTGGATCGACAATACATCGGCACTGCGTAGCACACGCTGCACTTGCGCTTGAAAAATCGAAAAATCTTGACTAGTCGAGCCTTCTTGCGAGGCCGAAATCGCCAAAAAATCCGCAATACGCTGTGCACGATAGGCTTGCTCTTGTTGTAGCGCATTGATGTCTTGCCATGCATCTAGCAGCAATAGCAACACCACCACGGCAAACACCGGCCAAAATACGATCCGACGAAGATAACTCTCTGCGCGTTGTACCTTGACTGGTTGCATCATCAGATTGCCTTACACCGACTAATTAGACTGGAGTAACGACTCACTAGCGTTTTTTATCACGCTTCTTAAAGCTCTGTACATAACGGCGCTTGCGCTCGGCCATCCGGTCATTGAGTTGGGTTTTGCGCCCCTCAAATGGATTTTCACCACTCTTAAACTCGATCTGTACCGGCGTACCTTGCAGCTTAAACACCTTACGAAACACGTTTTCTAGATAGCGGCGATAGTCTGCCGGCACATGATCCGTTTGGTTGCCATGAATCACGATGATCGGTGGATTTTGGCCACCCATGTGCGCATAACGCAGCTTAATCCGACGACCAGACACCATTGGGGGTTGATGCTGTGCCACCGCATCTTCCAGAATCTGTGTCAGGCGGTGGGTCGGCACTTTGAGCATGGCCGAGTCATAGGCTTTATGAATCGATGGATACAGATCACCCACGCCCGTGCCATGTAGCGCAGAAATCACATGCACCTTCACCCAAGGCGCAAAATCAAAGCGTCGCTCAATATCGTCTTTGACCTGTTTACGATCATAGTCGGACATGCCGTCCCACTTGTTGATCGCAATCACCACCGCACGGCCTGCTTCAATCGCAAAACCAAGCAAATGCAAATCCTGCTCAACAATCCCTTCACGCGCATCGACCACCACCACCACCACATGCGCATCTTTCATCGCTTGCAAGGTCTTGACCACCGAAAACTTCTCGATCATCTCGTCGATGCGACCACGACGGCGTATCCCTGCGGTGTCGATCAGCGTGTATTGCCGACCCTGCCGCTCAAACGGGATATAAATACTATCGCGTGTGGTACCCGGCATATCAAACACCACGACCCGATCTTCGCCGAGTAAGCGATTGACCAACGTGGATTTACCGACGTTTGGCCGCCCGATTACTGCCAAACGTAAACCCGGTGCAACATGCTCTTCATCAAGTGGCACGTCTTCCGGCAAGTCAATCAACACATCTTCGATCAACTGGCTCACGCCACGGCCATGACTGGCTGCCACATGATGCGGCTCACCAAAACCGAGTTTGAAAAACTCACTGACCGCCGCCTCAGCATGCACGCCATCAACCTTGTTGGCGACCAAGTGGATTTTTTTACCCAGTGCACGCAGGCTTGCAGCAATTTGCTCATCGGAGGCCAGCAAGCCTGCCCGTGCATCAACGATAAACAAAATAATATCGGCTTCTTCAATCGCGGTACGCGACTGTTCCGCCATATACGAATCAATGCCGCCTTCGTTTTCACCGATCCCGCCGGTATCGACGACAATAAACGATTTATTTTCAAAGGTCGCATCGCCGTACTGCCGATCACGGGTCAATCCCGGCAGATCAGCGACAAGGGCATTGCGGGTTTTGGTAATTTGGTTGAACAACGTGGATTTACCCACGTTTGGTCGACCAATTAAGGCGATAACAGGTTTCATAGAGATTAAGATGCTCGCCAGATACTCAGTGCGCCAGTGGCACTGTTGACCAATAATTGGTCGTCGATCACATTCAGTTGTCGAATCGCACCACGGGTACGCACACGACCCACGATGTTACCTTCGGTTTGTTCGATAATATGCAGGTAACCCTCGTAGTCACCGACCACCAGATAACGTCCCAACACCACCGGATTAGACAATTGTCGATGCGCAAGGGCTTCAACCTGCCACAGCAACTGTCCATCCCGCTCATCATACGCTTGTAGATGGCCATCGGTCGTCGCCACATACACATTACCCAGACCAGTGGCAATGCCACGCAAGCTGCTGGTGTCGGCATCCCAACGCACGCGCTGGCTGTCCAAATCGACCGCAACCAACTGACCCTGATAGCTGACCACATACAGTTGTCGACCAGAGATGAGCGGATCAGCATCAATATCAATCAAACGCTGCACGTCGGTACGTCCCGAAGTCACCGCTACCCGACGCTCCCAGCGCGGAATCCCTGTGCGTAAATCCAAGCCATAAATTCGACCGGTTGCGCCCGCGATGATCACGGTGTTTTGATCGAATAAGACTGGGGCAGCCGTACCACGCACACTCAAGCTCGGCACGGGAATGTTAAAGCTCCAGACCTGTTTACCAGTGGCTTGCTCAAATCCAGTCACCGAGCCATCATTCGTGCTCAACACCACGCGATCATCACTGATTAATGCTGGGCTCAACACCGAAGCGGTGGTTTGTGCGGTCCAGCGCGTTGTACCTGTTTTGGGGTCAAGTGCCAACACCTGACCACTGCGTGTGGTGACCAGTGCCAAATCACCGGCTGCCGCGATACCGCTGCTAATCGGTTGTTTCAGATCACGCTGCCATACGCGCTGGCCGGTCGCCGACCATGCCTCAAGCGTGCCGCTACGACTGGCGGCCAGCGTCATGCCATCCAGCACCGCCAGTTGTAAGCGTAGTGGGTCAGTTTTGATCGCCCCACCGATATTGTCGCGCCAAACTGAGTTCAGGCTTTGGGTGGGCTGTGTCAATTCCGGTAGCTTGGCGGGTTTATGCTGCACAGGTTTTAAGCTGCTGCTACAGCCCGTCACCAACAGGACGCTGCTTAACAATAACGTGCTGACCAGTGGCTTAACGCCAGACTGCCGCAGATCGGATTGCTTCATCTTGAGTCGCATTATGAGCTTACTCCGTCATCAATCAAAGGACTGGCAATCTTGACTTCCTCAACCGTCATACCGATCGCTTCCATTTTAATCCGCAACAGTTCACGCGGCTCTTCACGCTGGCTCAGCGCATCCCAAGCCGCCTGATAAGCAGCTTTGGCTGGCTCGAGTTGATCTTGTTGAAACAGAATATCGCCTTTTAACTCTTGGGCACTGGGCGCAAAGGCAGGCTCGGTGACTTTAGCCAATGTCGCCAAGGCAGCATCAAGCTGGTCTTGTTGGGCTTGCACTCGCGCCAGACGTATCTGCACCAATTGGGTCAGCCCTGCATCTTTGATTTTTTGCCCCGCGGCTTTTTGTAAAGCTTGCTCTGCGGCGGCATAATCCTCTCGATCCATCGCAGCACGCGCTTGCAGCAGTAGACTATGCAGCGCATAGGCAGTATCTGGATTGGCTTTCACCAGACGATCTGCCGACGCTAAAAACTCCGTTTGTAGGGCTTGATCATCTGGTGCTTGCTCAGACGCAGTATACGCATCTTGTAGCTGCTGGTATTCGGCAGAGACAATCGAGCGCGCCGCATGCTGGCTTTTTTGCCAGTAACTCCAGCCAAAATACACAATCAAAGCCAGTAGCAGTCCTGTGACCACCGCACCGCCGTAGGTTTTGGCCCAGCGTTTTAGCCGTTCGACTTGATCTTCGTCACTTAAATAGTCTGCCACCGCTTATGCTCCTTGAAAATACTGTTGAAGTTGGGACACAAGCTGATCTGCCGACCATGCCCATTGCTCACCGCTACTCAGCAACTTAACCGATATATTACCTTCGGCCAATTCCCGCTCACCCAAAATCAGCCCAAGTGTTGCACCGGACTGATCGGCTTTTTTCATCTGACTTTTCAGACTGCCCAACGAACCGGTCTTGATTCGACATTGTGGCAACGCGTCACGCACCTGCTCCGCCAGTTGTATGGCTTGGATTTGGTAGGCTGGTTCAGCCAATACATACACCGCACAGTCGGTCACTGTGGCTTGCGGCTGTTGCTCGAGTAGCAACAGCAGACGCTCCATGCCAATCGCAAAACCGACTGCGGGGATGCTTTTATCGGGTTTACCACTGAGTTGACCGACCAGACCATCATAGCGACCACCGGCACACACCGTGCCTTGTGCGCCTAAGTGTGTGGTCGTCCACTCGAATACGGTTTTGTTGTAGTAATCCAGACCGCGTACTAACTTTTGATTGATCACATAACCAATCCCAGCCGCATCCAAATAGGCTTTAAGCTGTTCAAAATGCTGATTGGAGTCATCGTCCAAAAATTCGTGCAACTTGGGTGCATCGACCAACAAAGCTTGCGTACTGGCAATCTTGCTGTCCAAAATCCGCAGCGGATTGGTGCTCAGACGACGCTGGCTATCCTCATCCAATTGGTCAAAATGCACCGTCAGGTACGCAACCAAGGCATCCCGATAGCGACCGCGTGACTCAGCTTCGCCCAGTGTGTTGAGTTCAAGCTGAACTTTGTCGGAAAGCCCTAACAGCTTCCACAGCCGCGCTGACATTAAAATCAACTCAGCGTCCATCTCAGGCGTGGCAACACCAAAGGTTTCCACACCAAACTGATGAAACTGCCGGTAACGGCCTTTTTGAGGGCGCTCATAGCGAAACATCGCGCCGGTATACCACAGGCGCGGCGCAGCACCGCGAAACAGGTTAAAGGCTTCGGCTTTACTGTTTAGGATTGCACGCACACAACCCGCAGTCCCCTCTGGTCGCAAGGTCAGCGATTCGGGCGGCTCACCTTTGTCCAAGAAAGTGTACATTTCTTTTTCGACAATATCGGTGGCATCACCAATCGCCCGCTTAAACAGCCGAGTTTCCTCGACAATCGGCAGACGAATTTGCTGATAGCCATAACTGTCCATAAGTTGGGTCAGCACCGCTTCAAGCCGCCGCCATGCCGGAGTCTGGTCGGGCAAAATATCATTAAAGCCTTTGATGGCTTGAATCGCACTCATCTACATCACTATCCTATTGGTACAAGCCTATTCGTCGATCGGCGTGGTACGCACGATTTCTTTGGCACGTTGCGCCGCCCGCTCTGCTACTTTGCCACGCACCATCTGCTCGATTTCATTGACCAAGTTTTGCGTATCAATCAAATGGCTTTTTTCGCCATTACGATACACCAGCGAGCGTGGCGCAGCACCGACCACCCCAATATCCGCTTCTTTGGCTTCACCCGGCCCATTCACTTTACAACCAATCACCGACACATCCATCGGCTCACGGATATCTTCGAGGCGTGCTTCGAGCGCGTTCATGACCCGAATCACGTCAAACTCTTGCCGTGAACAGCTTGGGCAGGCGATAAAATTAATGCCATTGGAGCGGATGTTAAGCGATTTTAAAATATCAAAACCGACTTTCACTTCGTCTTCTGGCTCTGCCGCTAGACTCACTCGCAAAGTATCGCCGATACCATCCAGCAGCAAACCGCCCAATGCCACCGCTGATTTCACCGTACCTGAGCGGAACACCCCCGCTTCAGTCACGCCGAGATGCAACGGGTTATCGATCTGTGCGGACAGCAAGCGATAGGCATCTAAGGTCAAAAACACATTGCTAGCTTTAACCGACACTTTAAACTCATGAAAGTTTAAGCGGTCTAAAATATCAATGTGCCGCATCGCTGATTCGAGTAACGCTTGGCCAGTCGGCTCACCGTATTTGACTTGCAGATCTTTTTCCAGCGAACCGGCATTCACGCCGATCCGAATCGAGATACCATGATGACGCGCCGCAGCAACCACTTCGCGGACTTTGTCATCGTTGCCGATATTACCAGGGTTAATCCGCAGACAGTCCGCACCATAATCTGCAACCGCTAACGCAATCCGATGATCGAAGTGAATATCCGCCACCAGCGGCACACTGACCTGCTGACGAATCTGCCCAAACGCCACTGCCGCTTCCATCGTCGGCACGGACACCCGCACGATATCTGCACCAGCACTGACACAACGCTGAATTTGCGCCACCGTTGCAGCCACGTCACAGGTTTCGGTATTGGTCATGGTCTGCACGGTGATGGGTGCATCACCGCCAACATACACCGAGCCGACCCGAATTTTACGGGTCAGGCGACGCTGAATCGGACTTTGCTGCATAGACACGGCCTCAATATGGAGTAAATCGCTGTACTAGCGAGACAAGCGAAAATCGGCACGACCATTAACGATATAGGGGGTCAGGCGCACCTGCTCACCATTTAGGCTCAGTTGTTGTACCGCATCGGCCTCTGGCAGCGTGATACTAAACGGCGACTGCCCATCAACCTGTAAGGGCTGCGTGGCCTCTTGTCGACCCGATAGCAAATCTTTACCCGTGGAGTCTCTGACCTGTACACTGGCAGCGCGGCTTAACTGAATCACCAAACGATCGGACTGCACCACCGGCGCGGTTTGTATTGGCAGCGTGGTCAAACTGGTCGAGTTTTGCGTGGTCAGTTGTGGGATCGGCAAAATCTCTACGGTTTCTGTCGGTGTCGGCGGTGTGAGCGGCGGCGTATCCGCCGAGTCGCTGCTGCTCAGCCATTCGGTCAACACGTACAACGCCACACCGATCACGCAGAGCAACAACAGCCAGCGCAGCCAACGCCAATTGCGTTTTTGCTGATGGCTACTGATTTTTGCCAGTGGTTTCAGCGGTGAATCATCCAAAGCTTGGGTAGTGGCACGCCCTGTATCCGCCGCATAAATCTCGGTAAAACGTGCCACGAGGGCGTTGGCATCCACACCCAAAAATTTGGCATAACTGCGCAAATAACCACGAACAAAAGCTGGCTGTGGCAGTGCCGCATAATCATCCGCTTCAAGCGCCACCAAAATATGCTGCGGAATGTTCAGCTCGCTCGACACGTCGCTGAGTTCACGCTTCTGCGACAAACGTACTTGACGCAAGCGCTCACCGGGTTTTTGACCGTTACCCAGCGGTAAGCCACCATTGTTCGAGGGTGAGGATTGATTTATTTCCATGCTGTTCCCGGAGTCTGTAGAATTGTTAGATAACGCTGATACTGCTCGCTATTTGGATAACGTTGTTGCAACTGCAAAGCATAGTCCTGCAAGCGTGACTGGTCTTGCTGTAGCCGCGCAATCCGCATGCCCAGCCATAAACCACCAGCATCTAATGGCGCACGCCCTAATAACTGACGATACTCATTGAATCGTCGACTCGCCTCGTTCAGCTTACCCTGATCGAGTAACAGTTGTGCCAATTCATAGCGTGCACTAATCGCGCCTCGATCCGCATGAATCGCCTGCTCAAATGCTTTTTGCGCCCGCTCGGTATTGCCCATCAGCAGCGCAGTACGGCCTAGGTTTTCCAGCGCACTGGCACGCCCTTCATACCCTAAGCTCGAACCGGCCACCTCAAAACGCTGTAATGCTTCGGCATAACGCCGCTGTTTCGACAAAAACACGCCGTAGTTGTTGTGCGCCTGCGCAAAATTTGGCTCCAGCGCAATGGCTCGCCGATAGGACTCCTCAGCACGCTGTAAATTCACAGCACTACCTTCGGTCTGCAACAGCACTCCCATCATATTGTGGGCAGCCGCTGAGCGAGGGTTGGCATCGAGTGCTTGCTGTAAATGCCGCTGCGCTGCATCTAATTCACCTGACTGAATATACTGGGCGGCGATTGCTGTACGGGTACGCGCCGCTTGCTCAGGGTCACGGCTCAGGCCATCAGGCTGGACGACTTGGCATGCGGTCAGTAGCACAGCAGCCACCGATACGCTGAACACGCGCTGCACTGTCAACCTCAATTTTATCGACGTGGTCATGGTTATCTTCACCTTAACCTCGGGCTCTCAAAATCTCACCTGCACCGGCGGTTGCAATTTTTTGCTTCCAGCGTTCAGCGCGACGGGTACGATCAGCCACCTGTCCAACCAACTGGCCACAGGCTGCATCAATATCCTCGCCACGTGTGGTACGCACGGTACAGACATAACCTGCATCTGATAACAGACGCTGAAACGCCATGATCCGATTGCGGCTTGAGCGGCCATAGGGTGCATGCGGAAATGGATTAAATGGAATCAAGTTGATCTTACTGGGTAGCTCTCGTAAAAGCTGTATTAATTGTTTGGCATGTTCAGGCTGGTCATTGACACCCTCTAACATCACATATTCAATCGTGACGTGTTTACGCGCACTGTCTAAGCCACCCTCGCGGGCAATATAACGCCGCGCTGCCGGAATCAGCTCGGCCAGCGGATACTTTTTATTGATCGGCACTAACTCGTTACGCAGCTCGTCATTTGGCGCGTGCAATGAAATCGCCAACGCCACATCAATGACCTCACCCAACTTATCCAGCATCGGCACGACACCAGAGGTCGATAACGTGACCCGACGCTTCGACATGCCATAGGCAAAATCATCCAGCATAATATGCATTGAGGCCACCACCGGCTCAAAGTTCAGCAGCGGCTCACCCATGCCCATCATCACCACATTAGTCACGGTACGGGTACGCTCACCGACCGGCACATCTTCCATATAGGATTGATTGGCGACCCAAAGCTGACCAATGATCTCAGCAGCGATCAGATCACGCTGAAAGCCCTGCTTACCGGTACTACAAAAACTACAATCCAACGCACAACCAACTTGGCTAGAGATACACAAGGTCTTGCGTGCCCCAGTCTTATCATCGGCAGGAATCAGCACGGTTTCGACCAGCGAACCGTCACCCTCACCGACCCGAAACACCCATTTGCGCGTGCCATCACTAGAAAACTGCTTATGCACCACTTCTGGTACATCAACACAGGCGATCCGTGCCAGCTTTTCGCGCAGCTTACCAGCCAGATTGGTCATTTCGTTAAAGTCGATCACCCCAAACTGATAGATCCACTTCATCACCTGACCGGCACGGAATTTTTTTTCACCGATCTGCTCAAAAAACTGCTCTAACTCAGCGTGACTCATACCGAGTAGATTGGTTTTTGTGGCGAGGCTTGGCGCAGCGCAGTCTTTTTCGGAAATAGACGATCCCACCTCTGTGGCCATAGCATCTACTTGCGACAAAGACCGCACAGCCGGCAGATCTTGCTCAATTGGGTTCATACAGGTTTACCTAGTCTTTAACAGCATCAACAGGAAAAACCGGACACCCACACGGGCATCCGGTTTGTAACAGCATTACGCCATCAGATTAGCGGGTGCGAGCACACACTTCAGTCTGAGCGAAGAAATAGTCGATTTCACGCGCAGCAGAGGTGGTCGAATCCGAACCGTGCGCCGCGTTTTCGTCGATGCTGACTGCAAAATCAGCACGGATGGTGCCAGGCGCTGCGTCTTTGGGGTTGGTTGCACCCAAAATCTCACGATGCGCCAAAACAGCGTTTTCGCCTTCGAGTACCGATACCACCACTGGACCTGATGTCATAAAGCCAACCAGATCAGCAAAGAAGCCACGCTCTTTGTGTTCTGCATAGAAGCCCTCTGCTTCGGCTTTGGACAGATGCTTCATTTTGGTCGCGACGATTTTAAGACCCGCTTTTTCAAAGCGTGCAAAAATATCGCCAATGTGGTTTTTGCCGACTGCGTCTGGTTTAACGATCGAAAGGGTACGTTCAATGGCCATGTGTGGCTCCATTTTGGTGAGGCTAAGGGAAACTCAATTCGCTGCGTATTATAGCGAGGTGACCGCACAAAGATAGTGACTAGATACAGATAGCCCGCCAGATTGTCTAATCAAGATCACCATCCCATTCATCCCCGACTATTCCGCCTCATCAATCCAGTTCATCTGAATCGCCTCTAAAATCCGCTCATTCGAACGGTTTGGATCGTCGCTAAACTCTGGCAACTCGCGTACCCAGCGATGCAGATCAGTAAACCGAATGGTTTTCGGGTCAACCTCAGGATGCGCATCCAGCAGCGCAATCGCAATCTCCAGTGAATCTGTCCACTTTAGGCTCATCGGTTTTACTCCGTTATCTCAAACTCAATCGGGCTGATTATACACTGGGCTTGACTCGTCCCAAGGTCATCGGATTGCCAATACTCGGCACACCAACCACATCATGCTGCTGACACTCAATCCACGTAAAACCAGCTTGATTGATCAACGCCACCATATCACGATTGAGATGACAGCCATCCGCAACCACTTTTTGGATCGGTGTTAAATGCTGCTGCCAACGCGCCACCTTCGGCTTGGCCGACAAACCATGCTCAACGAAGTGAAATATACCGTTCGGTTTTAAGATGCGTTTGATCTCTTGTAGTGCGCTCTCCACATCAGGGATGCTACACAATGTCCACGTCGATACCACTGTATCGACACTGGCATCCTCAAACGGCAGCCGCTCTGCACTAATCAGCTTTTGCTGAATCGGGAAACGGATGTTTTGCATACGCTGCTCGGCCAGTTTGGCCACACCTGCATTCGGATCAACCGTGGTCAGGCTGAGTACGCCAACACCATAAAACGGTAGATTCAAGCCCGTCCCAAAGCCAATCTCGACCACATGACCTGTGATGGGGGTAATCAGTTGCTGGCGTAGTTCGGTCAGGCTAGCGATCTGCATCACCCGATCTAACACATGCGGAAAAATCCGCTCAGAATATAATTTGAACATCTCGTGCACCCCTCAATACTGCAGGTGTTGAGCATACTGTGAATTAAGAGTTTTGGCACAAAAAAACCGCTCCAATCGGAGCGGCTCTTATATCAACAGCGCAGGTCTTAGTGACCACCACCGTTGATCGCTTTGGTCATGTCCTCAACCACCTTTTTGGCATCGCCAAACACCATCATGGTCTTGTCCATATAGAACAGATCGTTATCCAAACCAGCATAACCGGTTGACATCGAACGCTTAATCACCATCACGGTTTGGGCTTTATAGGCTTCGAGGATCGGCATACCATAGATCGGCGAGCTTGGATCGTCTTTGGCCGCAGGGTTAACCACGTCGTTTGCGCCGATGATCAGTACCACGTCAGTGCCTGCAAAGTCCGAGTTGATCTCGTCCATTTCCAAGATATCGTCATACGGTACGTCAGCTTCCGCCAGCAATACGTTCATGTGACCGGGCATACGACCGGCAACAGGGTGAATCGCAAAACGTACAGTCACACCTGCACCTTTCAGGGTGTTGTACAGTTCTTTTACCGCGTTTTGGGCACGGCCTTGCGCCATCCCGTAACCCGGTACGATGATCACGCTGTCGGCATTGGACATCAAGAAACCAGCATCATCAGATGAACCTGAACGATAGTTCTTTGGCTTCTCATCTGCATCGCCTGCTGCCCCTGCTGCGGCAGTAATACCACCAAACAACACATTGATGATTGAGCGGTTCATCGCCTTACACATGATGTAAGACAAAATCGCACCTGATGAACCGACCAGCGAACCGGCCACGATCAGCATGTTGTTCTCTAACGTAAAACCAATCCCAGCAGCAGCCCAACCCGAGAATGAGTTGAGAAGCGACACCACCACCGGCATGTCACCACCACCAACGGGTGCAATCCACATCCAGCCGAAGGCCAGAGCCAATACGGTCATCGCGTAGAATGCAGTCAGGCTATCGGTCGCAAAGTACACACCACCGCAGACCAACATTGCGGCAAACAGTGCTGCTTGTACTGGCTTGACCCAGCCGCCTTTCAGGGTTTTTGCCCATGATTTGGCAGCCAGTTTGCCGTACGCGAATACCGATGCAGTAAAGGTAATCGCACCGACAAAACAGCCGACAAACAATTCAAAGCGATAAGTGCTGCTAAAGCCTTCAAACACGCGATAGCCGCGCTCGGCCAGTACTTGATTGACAGTCGTCAACGTACCATCAACACCCAATTGCTCAAAGTACGCGCCTTTGAGCACGGTTGCGATGGCAATCAATACCGCAGACAGACCGACCAATGAGTGCATCAAGGCAACCATTTCCGGCATCTGCGTCATCGGTACGGCACGCGCACGGGTAATCCCGATCACCGCACCCAACGCCATTGCACCCACAATCATCCAAATCACGGGATTATCAGCGACAAAGAAGGTGGTCAGTACCGCGATCACCATCGCGATCATGCCATAACGGCTACCGGCAATCGCAGTCTTAGGACTGGACAGACCGCGTAAGGTCAGAATAAAAAGAACCGCGCCAATCAAATAAAACCAGTCGGCGTTTGCACGAATAAATTCCATTGATTAGACCTCTTTTTTCTTTTTCGGCTTAAACATTTCCAGCATACGACTGGTCACGGCAAAGCCACCAAAAATATTAATACTGGCCAAAAACACCGCAATCGCACCCAAGATGCTGACCGCGTTGATGCTTTGGAACACGACGTTGCCTTCCACGCCAATCATCGGCAGGCCAACCGTTTGAATCATCGCACCGACCACAATAATACTGGACAGCGCATTGGTCACCGCCATCAACGGGGTATGCAGTGCAGGGGTAACGCCCCACACCACGTAGTAACCCACGAAGATCGCAAGGACAAAAATCGTAATCGTTGTCACCATGATAACTGCCCCTTACGCCTGTTTCGGTGGGAACAACAATTGACCACCTTGGGTGACCAATAGTGCTTTTTGGATTTCGTCTTCGTTGTTCAATGCCAGCTGGCCTTCTTTATCAAACAAGGTGGCAACGAAGTTATAGACGTTGTTGGCATACAGTGCAGACGACTGTGCAGCCAAGGTCGCTGGAATGTTTGGCGTACCGATGATCTTCACGCCGTTGGCAGTGGTCACCACTTCGCCAACCACGGAGCCTTCGACGTTACCGCCGGTTTCAACCGCCATGTCCAAGATCACCGAACCGGGTTTCATTTTGGCGACGGTTTCGGCTTTGATCAGGCGCGGTGCATTACGGCCTGGGATCAAAGCAGTGGTAATGACGATATCGGCTTGCGATACCGCTTTATCCACGATGACCGCTTGATCCGCGATATATTGCGGGCCTGGCATCCACGCATAGCCACTGGCAGCGGCTTTTTTGGCATTGTCTTTTTCTTCGTCAGACATCGGCACATCAAGCCATTTGCCGCCGAGTGATTCGACTTGATCACGCGCAGTTGGGCGCAGGTCAGTGGCTTCGACCACAGCCCCGAGACGCTTGGCGGTCGCAATCGCTTGCAGACCGGCCACACCGACACCCATAATGACTACGCGGGCAGGCTTCACCGTACCCGCAGAGGTCATAAACATCGGGAATGGACGCTGATATTCGTTGGCAGCGAGCAACACCGACTTATAACCGGCCAGATTCGACTGCGAGGACAATACGTCCATGTTCTGCGCCCGTGACAGGGTACGCGGCAACAGTTCTAGGGCATAGGCGGACACTTGCTGAGTGGCAAAGCGTTCCAGCTCTGGATTGCGGTACGGGTCAAACATCGCCACCACAATCGCGTTGGCTTCAAGCTGACTGATTTCGTCACCTTGTGGCGCACGGACTTTCAAAATAATCTGACTGCCGCTGTAGGCATTGTCGGTGATTTTGCCACCGACTTGCTCATACGCGCTGTCAATATAAGAGGCGTGTGTGCCAGCACCCCGCTGAATCACCACAGTGTGACCAGCAGCGGTCAGTTTTTTGACCGTATCAGGTGTCGCCGCAACACGGGTTTCGCCCGCGATGGTTTCGGCTGGAATTCCGATCTGCATGAGTTGTCCTCAAGCTAGTGTTTCGTCTGAAAAAGCCCCGTGATACAGGACTCTCCCCCAGTATGACCCTATAAAAGGTGCGTGATTGTACTCGAAAAGCCCTACTATTTTGCCAGTGAATACCAATAATTTTTTAAAATTTTGTCGAAAAGTGCGACTGTTCGGTTCAATTTGAGCATTTTTGCCAATCAAACTGGCAAACTTGACAATCCCTCATGTCATCGACAGACTAGCGCACCTGCTCGCACCCACCGCCGCTATGCCACACTCGAGATTTTACACGCTGATTGGCGCCATTTTTGTGCTGATCTCGGCAGTGCTGTTTGCGATTAAGGCAATTTTAATCAAATACAGCTACGGCATTGACCCAAACCTTGATGGCGTGACACTGCTTGCGCTACGCATGGCCAGCGCGTTGCCGTTTTTTCTACTGATGGCATGGTTTGCACCACGGGTGAGTCGCACGATCACCCGCCATGATTGGGCATTGCTATTACTGGCGGGCTTGGTCGGTTATTACCTTGCCAGTATCTTAGACTTTGTTGGTTTAGAATATATTTCAGCGTCGCTGGAGCGGATTATTTTATTCCTCTACCCGACCTTAACCGTGCTGATGACCGCAGCGATTTACCGGCAGCCAATTACAGGTCGGACGTGGCTGGCGATTGTGCTGAGTTATGGCGGTACGCTGGTGGTGATGCTCGGTGAAGGCTGGCAGGCACTGATCGGCGATGGTGTGCTATGGGGTAGCGCGTTGGTGTTTGCCGGTGCGGTGGCGTATGCCAGTTACTTGGTGATGACGCCGACCTTGATTCAGCGTTTTGGCAGTTGGCGTTTTACCGGACTTGCCATGAGTGTGGCCTGTGTCGCGTCGATTGTGCATTTTGTCTGGGTCACACCTGCACCGATGACGCTGTTGCAAGGATTTTCGGATCAGGTAATTTGGCTTGGCGTGGCGTTGGGCTTTTTTTCGACCGTGTTACCTGCCACGCTGCTGATGCAAGGCATTCAACGGATCGGGGCAGCACAAGCGGCACTCATCAGTGCCGGAGGACCTGTGCTGACGATTTTATTGGCGGTGGCGTTACTCGGTGAGCAGTTAAATCTGATTCAGTGGCTCGGCTGTGCGCTCAACATCATCGGGGTACTGATGATCACCTTAAAACCCAAAACTACCAAAATCGTCGAGTCCCCGAATTTGACCTGAGCCACACCAAACGCCTTGAATATGGCAAAATACGCCCACCCCGACCGATCTGCTACGGCAGTTGCACTGTGTAAAGAGGCGCGTTGCTCGTGACAATTCATACAAGCCATCCCGGCCATACCACTATCGACATGCAACATAAGCGAATATCCGTTGCCCCGATGATGGATTGGACCACACGCGACTACCGTTACTTTGCACGGTTGTTTAACCCGCACATTTGGCTATATAGCGAGATGGTGTCGACCGGCGCAATTTTACACGGTGATCGGACGCGGCATCTGGACTTTGATGCGCGTGAGCAACCGCTCGTGTTGCAGCTTGGTGGCGCAGATCCTGCCGAACTGGCCGCGTGTAGCCGCATCGCGCAAGATTGGGGCTACGCTGAGGTGAATTTGAACGTCGGTTGTCCTTCAGATCGGGTGCAACACAATAAGATCGGCGCATGTCTGATGGCCGAACCTGAATTGGTCGCCGACTGTGTGTATGCGATGCGGCAAGCGGTCGAGATTCCGATCACGGTCAAGCATCGGATCGGGATTGATCACTTGGATAGCTATGAGCATATGCTGAATTTTGTCGATGTGGTCGCGCAGGCCGGCTGTCGGCACTTTGTCGCACATGCACGGATTGCGATTCTCAAGGGCTTAAGCCCGAAAGAAAACCGTGAAATTCCGCCGCTACGCTACGCTGACGTGTATCGCTTGAAGGCCGAACGACCTGATCTGTTTATCGAAATCAACGGCGGCATCAGTACAATTGCCGATACGATCAAGCACTTACAGCACACTGATGGCGTGATGATTGGACGCGCGGCCTATCATGACCCGTATATTTTGGCTGACCTGACGCGTTTATGGGGTGATGTGCCACCAGATCGGTTTGCGATTCTGGAAAGCTTTTATCCGTATGTGCAAGCACGCTTGGCCGAAGGCTTACCAATGGGGCTGATCACACGGCATATTTTGGGATTGTTCCAGCACTTAAATGGTGCGCGCAAGTGGCGGCAATCACTCAGTGGTGGCAACGCCAAGACCTTTGCTGACCTTGAACAGGCCGCCCAACTGATGCAGCAACGCTTGGCGAAAAATCCAGCGGTTGCGCTGAGTTTGGACTAGATCACGCTGTCTTTGCACTGGCTAATGCTAAAAAATCCCTGCAACGACTAGACAAGATACGCAAAATCTTTACAATGGCAGGCCTTCGGGGCGTAGCGCAGCTTGGTAGCGCGCTTGCATGGGGTGTAAGAGGTCGAAGGTTCGAATCCTTCCGTCCCGACCATTTATCTGTTCACAGTGGTTCGCCACTGACCAAAAACCCTAGAGCCATAAGGCTTTAGGGTTTTTTTATGCCCAAAGCGGTGCTTACAAATATAACCAAAAACATCAAGACTTTTTGGTATATTTGTTGGCACATAAAGCAGCATCGGAATTTATACCAACATGGATCAACGTACCATCCACGCCTACAACCAAGATGCCGCTCAAATTGCCACACTACACGCTAGTCTTGTTCCGCAACGGCTGTATGAATTAATTCAAACCTATTTTGTTGCGCAGGGTAAAACGCTGGATGCTGGCTGTGGAATCGGTCGGGATAGCTTTTTTTTGCAGCAGAACAAATTTGATGTGGTTGGTGTTGATGCGTCGCAGGGCATGCTTGAACAGGCAAAATCCTTATATCCAACTGTTCGTTTTTTGCAGGATGATCTGCCCAGTTTGCGGACACTGCAAAATACAGCG
>OGCL01001577.1_pt1 | contig 18703 bp, 11 predicted proteins | sample 1570041 | NCBI WGS metagenome assembly OGCL01 (sample SAMN06266162, study PRJEB24511) | hot springs metagenome | isolation source: Hot spring water | place: South Africa: Limpopo | collected 2015-06-22
TTTTTCATCATCGAGTCAATCTCTGCTTCAGTCTTACCTGAATTTTCATTCAATATCAGTTTGGAAGAAAATCCGGTTCCCTGTCCGTCGGTCATAAAATTACCACCGGTAGCTGTCAAATTATACGGTGAAGTGGTCATCTGATATAAAGGAAGATTCCTGTAAGAAGCAAAAACACCCGGGATCAAATCATCTAATGGACGAGGACGATTGTATATCCAATCTACAAAAATCAAGCTGTCCACATCATTTTTATACACTGAATTCGGACCATAATCTCTAATCCATATAGAATTGAAAGGAACCTGAAGAAATTTAACGTTTCCTAATGAAATCCCCTGACCTACAAGGTAATTCTTTACCTGGTTACTGTCTTGGCAATGAATTAACACCATGGTATGCTGCCGGGCAGTTTCCACAATTTGGGCTAATATGGAAGGATACCCCGTCCATGTAATTAATAATGCCTGAATCTCCTCCCATTCAGCCATATTACGTATAGGGCCAACTGGAGGCGAGGTGATGACACCATATCTTTGTTGTTCAAATAGATGTTTTTGATACTGAGGGAATAAGAGAATCTCCGAAGGTGTAAGATAGCGTGGCAAAAAACCTTCAGATTCTTGCTGAGCTTTTAAACTCATCGAGTGGCTCCATAATACCCCTAAAAAAATTGAATACAATAGTTTAACAGGTAGAAAGCGGTAATTATTCATAAATTGTTATGTAATGACAAAGCTAAGAAATAAAGAAATGTTTTTCAATTTGGTAAATCTCTATATTTCTTTAAGCTATCGAGATTTGTAAATTTTTGATTATCCATATTAAACAAAATTTTCCTCTCTCAAAGGAGAATTAGTCAGTTTTTTTAGGCTCTTTGCAGAAAATCTGGGGTAGAAAGACAAATAAGGGGAAAACTTGTATGCTTTTACCTCCATTTCAGGTGCTAAACATTATTTTCCATGTAATTCTTTCCTCCTCTGACAGTCTCTATACTTTTATATTGTTTAAAAATGAACTCATAGGAGTAATTAATCCATTTTTAATCCAGTTCAATCTCTAGTAATACTACAATAACTTAGATGCAATCTGGCAGCACGGTTAACTTTTTTAAATCTTGAATTATTGTGTTACTGATGAATTGTCTGCTTTCATCAGATTAGGCTCGTTTGGTTTGGAAATTATTGAGAAACCATATTTCAAAAATAAGAAAAACTCCAGTCCGACAAAATATTGATTGAATTTGATTGGTGCCTATCTGCAAAGACAGAATATAAACTCATTCATATTAAAATAAACCCAAATAAAGCATGATAGAATCAAATTCTTGGTTCAGGCTGAATCATTTTTTACTCTTACCCAAAAAAAGATCCCCTACTTAAGGAGCCACTAAACTTCTGGAAGGTTTGGAAGGTCTGAAAAAATACTTAAACTCAAGAGCGAAATAATTTCCTACTATTCGCACCGGAATATCCGGATTTCCAAAAAAATGTTCCTGATCAGGATAAGGATGGATGGACTGGCCTGAACGGTTGTAGCGCCAATAAGCCTGAGCAACAGCAGGAATTGGTTGGTGAAAAGCTAATCCTAAATAAAAATATCCAATCTTCACTGTGCGTCGTTCGGTTCCGAAAAACATCTTAAAACCAGGTACAAATAGATTCTTTCTGGCCATATAACAAACCCAATAACCCTCCTGGTCTGGATTTTGTAAAGCATCATCAGGTACGTATGCATGGCTGGGAAAAAATTCCAAACCCATTCCCATACCTGCATTAAGCCAGATTGTTTCTGATGCTCTAATCTGAATCTGCAGGGTAAGTGGTATTTCATACGAAACAAAATTTAGTTTTTCAGAGGCATCGAATATCACTTCCTGTAAAGAATTTTTTTCTGTAATTACCATATTAAAGCGACGATGAACGTAAAAAAGTCCTGTATTCAAGGAGAATTGGTTAGTTAAAGCTGACTTTTTAATTCTAAACAAATCATATCGAAGACTAATACCAGCCTTTAAGGAAATTAAAGTTTTTTGCGAAAAAGAAGTTCGAGCGTTTAAGTTCTCTACTGAGGAGGATGATGGATTAAAAATATTTCCAGGAAATAGAACTGATGGCTCTATCCCTAAAGTAACGGAATTTTCTTTTTCTCCTGAGCGTGATGAATTTTTTAGAAAAGGTTTATTGTTTTGACTCCAACTTTCCAGGCCAAAAAAAAAGGAGACCAGCAAATACATCAATAAGTTACTCTGTATTGAAGAAAAAGTAAAAAACAATTTCACCAAGAAAAAATACTCCGTTGGTCTCCGACAAAGTCAGTGACCAACATGATCGGATAAATTATCTAAGCTTAAAGTTAATTGGGATATTATAACTTACCTGTGCTGGTCTGCCGCGTTGCTTTCCAGGAGTAAATTTAGGCAATTTGGATATCACACGAATAGCCTCCTCGTCACAGCCAAAACCAATGCCACGCAAAAGTTTCACATCTTTTACCTGACCATCAAGGCCGACTACGAACGAGATATAAACAGTGCCTTCCACATTAGCCTCCTTGGCTCTTTGTGGATAGACAATATTTTTACCTAAAAATTTTGCGATTTCTTTTTGGAAGCATTCCTGTGCTTTTTCTTCATCCTTAATAGACTCACAACCAGCAAATCGAGGCATTTCCTCAACGACCATAAAAACCTCATTATCATTTACTTCTTCTGCAGGCCCTGTATCGCCTACGCCACTGCCAACAGCCACATTTATAACATCTGGAGCTTCAGCATTTTCGACCTCTAATTCATTTTCAATTTCTTTATCATCCTCAACAATTTTAATGATATCCACAATATCCGGAGGAGGTGGGGCTGCTACTGGAGGGGGTGGCGGAGTATTAGGAATAATAATGGCCTGAATCTGTTGCTCTTCACCCGAACTTTGAATGCTCAATGTATCTTTGAGAAAAACAGTAAATGTTTTCCATTCAAATGCTAGAAGCAACAGAGACAAAGCTACCACAAACCCAATTGCTCGATTGAAGGCAATTTTTCCTTCTGTATCACGGGAGGGATTATTTCTGGCATTCATAATTTTAAAACTTTGTATAAATGTGCAAATGTAAAACGTTTCAAACAATACAATTATTTTAAAATTCTGGTGGTCGGAATGGACAAAATTGTGAATTGAAAAGTCAAATACTTTTTTTGAACTGTCAAATAATCTCCTTGTATCACTAATGACGAAGGTTTAGCTTTAACTCCATTCAATATTTCTAGTCCACCAGAGCAGGCTTTTGTTGCAAGGCTATTCGATTTAAAATCCAGGAGATAAACAAAAATTTAACTAAGCGCAAGGGAAATTAAACAAAGTTGTAACGACTTTGGTGGAGAAGCCATGAATCCATAATTGTCAAAGCTGTCATGGCCATGACAACAGGCACAGCACGCGGCACTACACAGGGATCATGACGACCTTTAGCCTGAATTATTTCCGTTTCAAGTTTTTCGTTAACAGTGGTTAGAGCTTTAGAAATAGTGGCTGGTGGTTTAAATAAAACTCGGAAACTGATCGGCATTCCATTACTAATCCCTCCCTGAATGCCCCCGGAGTTATTGGTCTTGGTCACAATCTTACCTTCCCGAGTTTCAAAAAGATCATTTAATTCTGAAGCGCATTTTTCCACCCCTAAGAAGCCGGCTCCAAAATCAAGGCCTTTGACAGCATTTATAGAAAAGATTGCGTTAGACAACTGAGCAGACAATTTTCCATATATAGGTTCCCCCAGGCCTGGAGGGACATTATCAACCCGGCAGCGGATGATTCCGCCTATACTATCTCCCTTTTCTCGACATTCCTGAACCAAATTTTGCATTAAGGTTGAGATTTCCGGGGAAGGACATCTTGTAGGCTGCTCAAATACAGACTCAAGACTTGGATTCTGATGGGGTTCGGGGAAGTTAATTGAACCGATTTGTTCTGTCCATGCTAATATGGTTACTTTCTTTTCACTCAACCATTGCAGAGCAAGTCCGCCTGCAGTGACGCGGGCTGCTGTTTCCCTTGCAGATGCCCGTCCCCCACCGGGTGCTAATTTGATTCCATACTTTTTCCAATATACATAGTCTGCATGGGATGGCCTGAATACTCCTTTAATTTGATTATAATCTGAAGGCCTCTGATCCTTATTTTTAATTAAGAATGCTATTGGCGTTCCGTTAGTCAATCCTTCAGAAAAGCCTGAAATAAATTCTGCTACATCTTCCTCATTTCTTTCTGTTCCCAATGGTGTGCTGCCCGGACGACGTAAAGCATTAAACCAAGTAATTTTTTCAAAATCTGGACGAAATCCGGCTGGAAAACCATCCAGTACGCCTCCAATAAAAGGACCATGAGATTCGCCGAAAGTAGTCAGGCGCAAGAGGTTCCCAAACGTATTCATGAATACCGACCAGGCTTTTTAAAATGTTCTTTTTTATCAAACCTATCCGTTTTTTTATTATAACCGTAAGGGCAATGTTTGCATCCATTTCTACAGCAATATCCGCGTTTCAGGTGATATTTTTCCGTGAACACCAAGAATCCTTCCGTTGTAAGATAATAATCTTCCTTTTCTAGGTCTGACTGCGGTATCAAGTTTTTTAATCTATAATCATGAGATATTTTGACAGATCTAAAAGCCGGGCTGAGTAACCTGCTTCATTATCGTACCAACCCACCACCTTAATCATGGAGCCGACTACAGTAGTTAATCCTGCATCGAAAATACTGGAATGAAGATTACCGATTATATCAGCCGAAACGATAGGATCATCGGAATATTCTAAAATACCCTGATATTTTGTTGTGGCTGCTTCTTTGAATATACGATTAATTTCCTCAGGGGTAGCGTTCGTATTTACTATACAAGTCAGGTCAGTGAAGGAACCATTTGCAACTGGAACGCGCACCCCAGATCCACCGAGACGCCCATTTAAATGAGGAAATATTTTGTAAAGAGCTTTGGCCGCACCCGTAGTAGTAGGAATGATAGACTGAGTGGCGCCTCGGGCTCTTCTAAGATCACTGTGCGGGGCGTCATGGAGCCTCTGATCTGATGTGTAGGAATGAACTGTAGTTACAAAAGCCCGATCTATCCCCAGATATTTATCCAAAATATCAATAAGCGGGGCAGCCGAATTCGTCGTACAAGAAGCGTTGGAAACAACCAAATCTGTGCCTTTTAATATATTCTGATTAATACCTATGCACACGGTAGGCAAATCGTCATCCGCCGGAGCGCTGATGATTACTTTTCGAGCGCCGGTTTTTAAGTGGGGAGATGCTTTCAAATAATTTCTGAATATTCCCGTTGACTCTATCACAACATCCACACCTGTATCGCCCCAAGGAATTTCACCAGGAGCTTTTCCAGAAAAAACTTTAACTTCCCTTTTGTCACCTATTTTGATATGATTATCTTCTGTCAAAATTGCCCTAGGTTTCAATTTACCAAATATGGAATCAAAATTAAGAAGGTGAACTAAGGTGGCCGGCGTAGCTACATCATTAACAGCTACCACTTCAAAATCAGGACGCTTCAGCGCTTGCCTGAAAACTTGACGCCCTATTCGACCAAAACCATTTATTCCTAATCTAACCATTTTTTTTAATTTTTTCTTGCAAATTTCGTAATATTGTGCCTTACATTTTAAATTTCGTCATTATCAAAAATAAAAAATCTTGTCAAAAAAATGTTCCGCAAAATGAAAGTTAAAATATTAGAACTTATTATTTTATTGCTCATATTCATGCCTTTTCGCATGAATTATTGGCTGATGGGGCAAACTGATCACCATGTTCCGGGCTGTCCAGTTAGTATTAAAAAAATGTTGGAAGACCCGGCTTTTATGGAAGATTATCAAGCTTTTAATGATTACATAAAACGACTTGCTGATAACTCTTTAGAGAAAAGTCTGGATAAGCGTATTGTCCCTGTAGTTTTTCACATCATACACCGAGGCAGCAATCTAGGGCAAAATGAAAACCTATCCAATGCCCAGATTCAGCAGATTATGCAGACAATTAATAAAGTTTTTTCTAAGCAAGCTAATAACATTAACACTCTGCCCTTAAGATTTGATACGATTGCTGGTAATGCAAATATCGAATTCCGTTTAGCCCGACGGGACCCTCTTGGAAATTGTACAGATGGTATTCGACGTGTTTACTCCCCAACAAAATCCATCGACGTTTATGGAGATGTAAATTTCAAAAATTACAGTTATTGGGATCGTTCTAAATATTTGAATATTTGGATTGTTAACAATATACAATCCCCATTTGAATCAACAACGGGCGGTACTATTTTAGGATATGCACTATTTCCTGGCACAGCACCCGCCTTGCAAGATGGCTGCACTATAGCTGCTGGCGCTGCGCTAACACAGGCAGTGGTGCCGCACGAGATAGGTCATCATCTCAATCTTATTCACATTTGGGGGGACGAAGAATGTGGAGATGATGAGGTGGATGATACACCAATTCACAATGATGTGAATTTCGCCTGGGCTAATCCGTGCACAACCGCTATCAAAGAAGCTACGTGTTACGATACAAGTTGGGTCTTAGCCGGCGGGGATAGCGCTGTTTATAATTTTAAAAAACACATGCGATTCAATGTAGGAGAAAATTTCCAAAACATCATGGACTATGTAAGCAATTACAATTGTCCTAATATGTTCACTAAAGGGCAAATACAAAGGATGCGGGCTGCCATGGATTTCTACTCTTATCGTCGAAGTGTATGGTCTGAGCCAAATCTGATTGCCACAGGAGTTGCCGATAATTCCCCTGCCTGTTCTCCAGCACCCATTCCAGAGTTCTGGGCAACAAAGAAATTTGTATGTGTTGGCGAAAGTGTATCCTTTAGAGATGGTTCATTTAATGCAACACCAACCAGCTGGCAGTGGGAATTCCCTGGAGGAACTCCAGCTACCTCCACACAGCAGAATCCAACCGGTATAACCTACTCAGCACCTGGAGCATATCCGGTAAATTTGACTGTATCTAACTCCGTAGGGGGCAATTCCCTTACTAAACAAGGTGTTGTGTACGTAGGATATCCCGAAACCAAAGTGCGCAGCTTTGGTTACTCTGAGGGATTTGAATATGGCGAGGATTTTGAAATGGGCCGATGGACTAGCTATACAGAGCCTGAAAACGTATCAGCTCGATGGGAACACACATGTGCCACCTCCTACTCCGGAAGTTGTGCCCTGAAACTCAACAACTTCTTTTCAAACGACCGAGGGCAAATGGCCTATTTAATAAGTCCTTCCTATAATCTAAATGCAATTCAATTAAGCACGGGTGAAAGTTTGAGACTGCGATTTCGCTATGCTTACGCATTAAATCAATCATTGCCTGTGGGAGCTAATCCCAATTTCATGGATGCGCTCAGGATTTTATATTCTAAAAATTGCGGTTCTAGTTGGCAAGCCGTAAAAAATATAACCAAAAATGAACTGATTACCGCAGGAATATCTCCTTCCTTATACACGCCAAATGATAAAATAGAATGGTATTTAATTGATATTAATTTACCCAATGCAGCCAAAGGAGACAATGTTCGGTTTATGTTTGAGTTTTCCGCAGGTATATCTATTGGGAATAATTTATATCTGGATGACATAGAAATTGTAGGAGCTCAACAAATTTCAGCACCAGAGTTTGAGAGTGATCATTTTTCTATAGCCCTTCAGCCTAATCCGGCTTCCACTCATGCAGACCTAGCACTGAATTTAACCCGACCAGTTCAGGAATTCCGAGTAGAAATATTTGACCTAAGCGGGAGGGTTGTGAAGTCAATGAGCAGGCAGAAATTATTAGAAGGATTGCATATCATTGGTATTGATAAAGAAGATTACATGCGCTCCGGGTTATATTTTATCCGTATGAGTCTGGACGGCAGCATTGTTACTAAAAAACTCATATTTCAATAATAAACTTAAGATAAACATTATAAAAAGAGCCCGCATTATGCGGGCTCTTTCATTAAATTAATTCTGAGATAATCAAATACTATATTAGCTCCAAAATCTTTCACGTGCAACACAAAACTTTTTGGATTAAAACTCTGACAGGCTTACTGATTTTGTTAGGAATTTCCTCTTACTTTACCATGCCTGCCTTTCAAGGAAAAACGTTGAAACAATACGATATTCTACAGCACAAAGGCATGAGTAAAGAAATCGAAGATTATCGGCAAAAAGGGAAAGAAATATACTGGACAAACAGCATGTTTAGCGGAATGCCGGCTTACATGATATCCACAAATTATGCAGACGGTCCTTTCCATCATATAACCGTGTGGTTAAGACAAATACTACCACATCCTACGGCTCTGATTTTTTTACTGACGGCAGGATTTTTCCTAATGATGCTGGTTTTAGGTTTTGACCCCATCATTTCGGCAGCAGGAGGCATTGCCTTCGGATTTTCAACTTATTTTATTGTAATCATAGGCGCCGGGCATAATGCCAAAGCACATTCAATGGCTTTTCTACCTCCCATTTTTGCCGGAATGTTGCTAGCTTATAAAGGAAAGAAATGGATAGGATGGTCGCTTTTTGGGGCGTTCTTCGCCCTTGAACTAAAGACAAACCATCCCCAGATGACCTATTATTTCGGTTTTGTACTTCTCGCAGTTGCTATTGCAGAAGGAATTCTGAGTATACGCACCGGTCGATTTAAGGACTTTCTTTTAGCCTCTACGGGCTTGATAATTTTACTTGTTTTTGCATTGGGAGCGCATTTTGCCTATCTAACAACCACTCAGGAATATGGCAAGTATTCCATCAGAGGAGGATCTGAACTGAGCTTTGAAAAAGAAAACAAAACATCCGGTCTGGATCGCGATTACATAACACAGTGGTCAAATGGAATTGATGAAACTTTATCTCTACTGATTCCAAATTTTAAAGGCGGAGAGTCCACAACATTATCCACCTACAAAAAAGCTCTGGAAAATATTCCTCCTACCTTACGTGATAGTATTGGATCTTTAAATGCATATTGGGGAGACCAGCCTTTTACCGCTGGCCCGGTTTATGCTGGAGCTTTTGTAATTCTATTATTTCTTTTTTCATTAATCACCTTTCAAAATCCGCTCAAGTGGCCTTTATTAATCGTATTGGTATTGATTATTATGCTTTCATGGGGAAAAAATTTACAAACATTGCCATTAGGAATTATCTTAATCGGATTAACCAAAATTGGATTTTTTATTACCCTTAACCGAAATAAAGTTTCTAGCAATCCTCAGAAGGCTCTGAAAATTTTAAAAGTAACGAGTATAATCATTTTAGTCTTGCTGATTTTCACCTTGTTCGGACCTTTAAATGATGGACCAAAATTTCCACTAACAGATTGGTTTCTAGATTATTTCCCAGCATATAATAAGTTTAGAGCCGTCGCTTCTATTCTTGTCATAGCAGAATTTATTATTCCTTTTCTGGCACTTGCCGGTATCGCCCCTTTTTTGATAAATCCAGAGAAATTTCGAGAAGAAGCCAATTTTTTAAACATACCCCTAAAAACAAACTACTTAAATATATTTCTTTACACCTCCGGTGTATTATGTATAATTCTTCTGGTTTTTGCGACATATCCAACAATCTTCACAGAGTTTTTCGCTACAGGAGAACGAGACGAACTCACTTCACAGCTCCAATCTTTTGGACTGGGTACAGGCCAAATCGAGGATTTCCTGGCGCACCTGCAAAATGCGCGGTCCTATATGCTCAAGCAAGACGCTCTTAGAAGTTTGCTTTTTGTGTTTTTAGGATCAGCTGTGTTACTTATGACAGCTTATTTAAAGCTTAAACCTTTGCTATCAAGCCTTGCTGTTTGCATCGTCATTATTTTAGATTTAGTTCCGATAAATTTTAGATATATAACAAAAGAAAATTGGGTCGATAAAAAAAGGTATGAAAAAGAAGCTATTCCATTGACGGCAGCTGATGAATCCATTCTTTCGGATAATTCCCCCTATTTCAGAGTTGCAAATCTGACTTTAAGTACCTTTAATGATGCCACAACATCCTACCGGCATAAGTCAATAGGAGGATACCACGGAGCTAAGTTGAGACGATATCAGGATATCATTGAGAATTTGCTCATGCCGGACCTGGAAAAAGTAAGAAAAACTTTCAGCAAGAAAGTTACAATGTCAGAAGTTGATAGCGTGCTGGCCCGATGTGTGGGATTAAACATGCTTAATGTCAAATATTTGATTTTAAGCAAGGAAAGTCCTGCTGTTGTGAATAAATATGCTGCAGGTCATGCATGGTTTGTTTCAAGTATTATCTATGCCTCAGACGCCGATGAAGAGATGCTCCTCACGCAAACCAAAAACTTCAGAAATACGGCTGTAATAAGAAAGGAATTTTCCAATTTTCTCAGTGCCGAAGATTTAAAATACGACTCCTCTGCTCGGGTTCAACTATTAACTTACCATCCGGAGAAGCTTGAATATGAAACCTTTTCAAACCGAGATGGATTTTTAGTATTTTCTGAAATTTACTATCCAGAGGAATGGCATGCCCATGTAGATGACAAGGAAACTACTATTTTTCGAACCAATTACATTTTAAGGGGGATAAACGTGCCGGCTGGTCACCATAGGGTTACTTTAGAATTTAAATCAAAACTTTCGGAAAGATTAAAAATCTCCACAGCTTTCTCATACATATTATTCATCTTCGTTTTGGGTGTATTCTTATGGCCTCTGATTCAGAATATTAAAAATAAGAAAATGAGTACACATAAATGAACATTGAGACATGTGTTCTGATCACTTATTACTGGCCTCCCGCCTCAGGACCCGGCGTGCACAGATGGCTTAGGCTTTCCCGCCGTTGGCCAGTTCATCAGCTGGCATTGACAGTTTGTATACCTGATAAAGCTGCTTACCCGTCATTAGATAAGGAACTTCTGGAAAGTGTTCCGGAACATATTCAAACAATACAGGTCAGAATTACTGAGCCAGGCCAGTTTTTGGGTTTCAGAACAGGTGTCGCTTTTACTTCAAACTATAAAAAGTCCATATTTTCTAAATTTTTAGCCTGGGTGAGAGGTAATTTGTTTTTGCCCGATGCACGCATTTTATGGGTCAATCAGGTAGTAAAAAAATTAAAAAAAGAGTATTTGTCCGGCCACTTTAAGTATTTAATCACTACTGGTCCGCCTCATAGTGTTCATCTGGCAGGTTTAAAACTCAAAAAGATTTTCCCAGATATAACCTGGGTTGCAGATTTCAGAGACCCATGGCTGGAAGTGGATTATCTCAAGCACCTTCACCTGACACCTCTAGCCTTGAAAATACACAGAATTCAAGAATCCCAAGTTTTAACAAATGCTGACGCCATCGTGACTATAAGCGATGGTATTTCATCAATTCTCAGAAAAAAAACTGCTAAACCAGTCTATGTGATTCCGAATGGTATCGATTCGTCCCTTTTCGATGATCTTTCAAAAAGCCACTGTCCTATAAGATTTAATATTCTTCATGCAGGCAATATGCCTGCCGAACGCGACGTTCCTGAATTATGGATAACGCTAAAAAACCTTGATAAGCCAATTTATGTTGACTTAGTGGGTCATGTAGATAATGCTATTATTCAATCTATTAGAATGGCCGGCATTCCCCATCTAATAACCGTTAAACCTCCAGTGAGCCATAAGGAATCATTGAAACTGCAAAACGATTCAGCCCTTCTGCTGGTTGTGGCCAACAGAACTCCTCACAGTAAAGGAATTTTAACAGGAAAAATTTATGAATACCTGGCAAGCGGGCGACCATTATTGGCAATTGGGGAACCTGGAGGAGATCTGGAAAAACTGGTTAAAAAATTCAATGCTGGTTGGTTTATTCCTTATCAGGATATTCATTCCTGTCAGAAAGCCCTAGAACAAGCTTATACCATGTGGAAAGAAGGAAAATTAGAAAGTCGAACTATTAACCTGAAGGAATTCGATTCCGGTTACTTAGCGCAAAGGTTTGTAGAAGTACTCAAAACTTCAAGCTCACACTGAATTTCTTTACGAAATGTTTTACTTTGTATGTAAAAAATGAAGCATTTTAAAACAATAATACAGATTATTATCTGGATTACATCTTACATTTTGAGCCCAGCTCAAGAAGAAATTTTCTTCTTAGAATTTCAGAAACAAGCCAATTTGGATAGTTTAAACAAAGAATTTAAAAACCGTAAAATTTCATTGAAAGATAGGCCGAAAATTCTATTAAAGAATTTGATGGATGTGCACAGACAAAGCAAGTCATACATTTCAGAAATTCAAAGATTGAGCAGCGCCGAGATCTTAGAGCATTTTTGGATAGTGAATGTCCTGGCTTTAAAGGGTATTAGAGCCTATGTATTATCACTGGAAAAATTACCATATGTGTCTAAAATTTATACTTCAGAAGAACTTGTCTTTAAAGCAATTCTTCCCAAAGAGCCTTTTATTGAAAGTAATAACAAAGCCATTGGAGAGGCAGAGCAAGGTCTGGTGGCGATTGGAGCCCGAAAACTCTGGGAATTGGGCTATACAGGTCGTGGTAGGCTTGTGTTAAGTTTTGATACAGGTGTCTGGTCAGAACATCCCTCCATTAAACGCGGATTCTTAGGGAACTATCGGCCTTATAATCAGTCTTGGAAAACTTTTCACGGTGTTGAAGAGCCAGCTGACAAATCCGGCAGTCATGGAACACACACCATCGGTACAATGCTGGGTTTAAATCCAACCAATCTGGATACCATTGGATTAGCTTTCCAGGCCTATTACATGGCTATGGACCCCATTGTGGTTAATCTGGCTGATACCCTGCCATTTGTAGAATTGATGGCTGCCAATCAATGGGCTTTAAACCCCGACGGGGATACCGCTACTACCTACGATATTCCGGATGTGATATGTAACTCATGGGGGCGTCCGCCTGGAGGTTTAGAAACGAGTTATTGCTTTGGTATAGCGCCACAAATGTTGCTTGCTTTAGAACTAGCAGGTATAGCCTCAGAGTATTCCGCAGGAAATGATGGACCTGATTCTGCCTCATCATCAGCTCCCGGTTACGTTGCTCTCAGTGAAGTGAATGCTTTTTCTGTAGGAGCAATCCATGCTGCCAATCCAACCTTTACGATTGCCTCGTTCAGCAGCCGTGGACCCACCCCTTGTCCGGCTACGGGAACTTTAAATATAAAGCCAGATGTCGTAGCACCGGGAGTCAATATCAGAAGCTGTGTTGGTGCAAATGGATATGCTTTTTACAGCGGCACCTCCATGGCAGGGCCACATGTAGCCGGTGCATTACTGTTGCTTAAGGAAGCCTTTCCCTACCTTCCTGGAGAAATGCTCAAGGAGGCGCTTTACTACTCAGCAAAGGACCTGGGCCCCCAAGGTGAAGACAATATATACGGAAGAGGTATTGTTCAGGTGGATTCTGCCTTTCAATGGATTATTAATCAAGGTTTTACACCAATTATTCCGGGTCAGGGCGTAGATCTGGCTATTTCGGAAGTTTTATATCCCAATTCCAAAATATTGTGTCAAACTACAGTTCAACCTCAATTAATTATAAAAAATTTTGGAAATACAGTATTTCAGGGAAATCTAAAGGGCACCTGTCAGATAGTTCAGGACCCAAATTCCCTTCAAAATTTCCAAATTCCAAGCCTCACCTTAAATCCAGGACAAAGTCAAACCTTACTAATTCCCGTTAACGTGAATCCTGTGGCAGGAGCTAATGAATTATGGTTAAGAATTTTCGCAGAGGATACTTTAAATGAGCCCGATTGGGTGAATAATGAAAAGACCATTCGTTTTTGGCATAGTCCTATGGCTAATTTTCCTTTTAGTGAACAATTTGAAGGAAACTCTTTAAAAGAATTATTATGGTACGTGGAAAATCCTGACAAGTCTAAAACTTGGGATATTACTGAAACAAGTGGTCAAGTCTACGGGAATTATTCAGCCAGAATGAATTTTTACGGTTATTCGCCTCAGAATCAAAAAGATCAGTTAATTTCTTTACAAATACCCGTGCCCAGTACTAATGACGTTGCCCTGTTCTTTGACTATTCTTACAAATTTGTTAATTCCACAAAAAGAGATTCATTACTGATAAAAGTCTCCCAGAATTGTGGGGTCACTTTCCAAACCATTGTGGCCTGGCCCGCAGATTCTTTGAATACCATGCCCGCCGGCACACCAGGAAATTTTGTCCCCTCCGCTCCTGAACATTGGAAAACCAGAGTTGTGGATTTATCTCCTTGGGCAAACGGAAATGCCATTCTCATTAATTTTTACACATCCAATAAGGCCGGAAGTAATTTTTATTTGGACAACATTCACGTTGTCAATTCAGGGGTAGGGTATGAGTTTCCTGAAAAAACGTCACACGAACCTGTGGTATGGCCTAATCCATCAAACGGAATTCTATATTGTACAGATGCTTCAGAATATACTTACAGAATTCTGAATAAGAATGGAACTATCATGCTTTCTGGAAAAATACTTTCCGACTATCAAAAAATAAATCTTACCGAGTTGTCTTCTGGTTTTTATGTAATTGAATTTTATAAAAATCAGAGTGTATATCGTAAAAAGTTGATTGTATACAATTTTCAATCACAATAAACAAAATATGATCAAAAGATATATTTTATTTATATTACTTACTGCCTTAGAAGTAATTCTTCAAATATGGGGAAAAAATTTATTTGCTCAAGATTATTTTAAAATACCGAAGGATTCCGGATGGATTGAATTGGAACCTGATTTTAAACATAGTCTTCCAATTTTAAAAATTTTTGGCGGGGGATTGATGTACATTGGAGATTTACAAAATGAAGAAAACTTTCGAAGGTATTGGGGCTTTAGACCCGCTTTTGGAGGTGGCGTAGATCAAAGATTTGGGAAATGGTTTGGTCTTTCAGCTAATTTCACTTACGGTTGGGTGGCATCCGAAAGAAAAACCCTTCAAGAATTTGTAAATTTTAGAAGTCGAATAATCAATGTCGATATCAGAACCATGTTCCATTTAGACTACCTGTTGATGAAAAAGCAGCTTGTATCTCCTTATGTAAGTTGTGGTTTAGGATATATAAATTTTAAAACATTTTCTGATTTAAAGGATGCGAACGGACAAACCTATTACTTGTGGAATGACGGTCAACTCCGTAATCAACCTCAGAATCAGACACAGCAGGGATTTCCAGAGGTTTTAAAAAGAGATTATACTTTCGAAACCGATATTACACCATCCAAAAATAATTTTATCAATTTCCCTGTTTCCATAGGTTTTCAGTTCAAAATGCATCGGTATTGGAACTATTATCTGGAATCCAACTATTTTTTTACTTTATCAAAATTTACGGAAAGTAGTCTCCAGCGCAGAAGAGATAGTTATTTTTTCTTAAATACTGGAATAAGATTTTTTATTTCACAATTTGATAATGGAGCTTACGAACTCAGAATTATAAGGGAAAAATACAAAAATGCGCTACGGTAATCAGTTATTGCTACAGCGGCTTAACTGTTAACATATCTTAAAATCGTGATTCTTCATAAATATCAGAATATTTTTGTTTTAAAGCAAAATTGTTAGAAATATGAAAAGATTTTTGCATAACATTTTCCTTTTATTTATGATCCTTATTATTGGAACATCCTGTGGTGGAAATAAGTCTGAGAATAATAGTGACCCTAACGCAATCGAAAACGAACGTTACGACAATCTTTTAAAAGAAAAACTCAATGTTTTTCAACCGCTTCCAACAGTTTCTGATACTCTTAATCCAGAACTTGTAAACTTAGGCAGGCATTTATATTTTGATAAAAGATTATCACGCAAGGAAACAATTTCTTGTAATAGCTGCCATAACCTAGATAATTACGGAGTAGATAACAAACCTACATCTCCAGGAGATGATAGCAAACTCGGAGAAAGAAATTCCCCAACTACCTACAACGCTTTCCTTCATGTAGCACAGTTTTGGGATGGCAGGGCTTCTACCGTAGAAGAACAAGCTGGCATGCCCATTCTGAACCCCGTTGAAATGAACATCCCCTCCGAAAAATTCCTAATGAACAAACTATCTAAAATCGAACTATATAAAAATTTATTTTCTGCCGCTTTTCCAAAAGAGAAAAATCCATTTACCTATTCAAATCTTAAGAAAGCAATTGGCGCATTTGAAAGAACCTTAATTACTCCAACCCGATTTGACAAATATCTACAAGGAGATAACAATGCCCTAACCCTCGATGAGAAAAAAGGTTTGATGTCATTTATTTCAACCGGTTGTACAACATGTCATATTGGACCTGGTTTAGGGGGCAACATGTTTCAGAAATTTGGAGTTCATGCCAATTATTGGGAATACACAAAAAGTACTCATATTGATGAAGGAAAATATAAAATTACCAAAATGGAAGCTGATAAGTATGTTTTTAAAGTGTCTTCTCTACATAATGTAGAAAAAACTGCTCCATATTTTCATGACGGTAGCATCAATGAATTATCTGAGGCAGTTAAAATAATGGGGAAAATACAATTGAATGTAGAACTCCCCCAAGCTGAAGTTGAGAAGATAGTCACTTTCCTTAAAAGCTTAACAGCCGAAATCCCTGAAGAAATGCGTAAAGATCCTTTTAAGGCCACATAGTTAATTATTTGACCCCAATTTACCCTGCCCCATCTATAGAAGTGGCGAGGATTTTAGTTTGTTCCTAAATTGTTACGCTTAAACTTGTGCATATTTTGGACTTTATCTTATTTTATTAATCAGAAAAAATTACATACTCAGACATTTCAACCGGATTCCTTAATCATCATATATGCTCCACTCAATCTAGACCAGCAAGAAATTCGAGTCTCTCTACCGTTTGGAAAGTCTCAAGTTACAGATAAAATTACTGTTCTGTATGAAAGTCAAGGAAAAACTTTTAATTATAGCCTTAGTTCAATAGAAAAAATTAAAATTATTGATGTTTACGTTCAAGGAAAAATAGATATTCCGTCAGGCTCATGGATTTTGGTAAACGGATTTCAAAGCTGGACTTCTTCAAATTTTTCAAACTGCGGATTCAAGCAAAAACCTATTCGGAAAGTTTTTTATCCTTTTGCTCAATACTACGGAGACTACAACATTTTCCCCTATCGGGAATATCCACAAGACCAACATAGTTGGTATTTTACCTGCGTGAAACATCCAAATGGGACCACAGAATTATTGTCTTCTATAGATGAAAGCCAAGGGTACACCTTTATTCAATGGAACTGTTCCAAACAATATTTCAAGTTAAAAAAGGATTGTGAAGGCAAATTGCTGGACAGCTTGAGATGGTCTGTATTTTCAATATTCTATGCTAGTTGTACTGAACCAAAGATTTATGAACTGTGGTATGATGCTCTGTCGTCAGAAAGAAAAATTAATCAATCTTCTACCTATCATCGGGGCTGGTCCAGTTGGTACAATTACTTCAACCGCATAACTCCAGAAATAATACTTCAAAACGCAAAAAATTTTAGAAATATTCGGGAAGTGATTATTCAGATTGATGACGGATACCAGAAATCAGTTGGTGACTGGCTGTACACGAATAAAAAATTCCCGACAGGATTAATTCCATTAACTGACTCCATTCATGCATACAATCTAAAAGCCGGACTTTGGATCGCACCGTTTGTTTGTGATAGAAAATCATCGATTTTCAGAGAACATCGCGATTGGATTTTAAAAACAGAAAAAGGAAAAATAATCACCGTTGGCTTTAATCCATACTGGGGCGGAAGATATTTTGCTTTGGATTTATATAACCCTGAAGTCAGAAAATATTTAGAAGCCGTATTTGATACAATTATTAATTCATGGAATTTTGATTTTATAAAAGCCGATTTTTTGTTTGCAGCCGCCATAAAACCAAGACCAGAATTGAATAAATCTCGCGGGGAGGTGATGTTTGATGCTTTATCTTTTTTAAGAGAAATATCCGGTAAAAAATTATTACTATTATGTGGAACCCCAATCGGATCAAGTTTTGGATTGACCGATTTTTGCAGAATCGGTAACGATATGCACTTAGGCTGGGAGATGCACCTGCTAAAATGGTTCCGTGCCGCTGAAAGACCTTCCACCTATAGCAGCTTAACTAACAGCATATGTCGTGGTTTTCTTGGAAATCGTGTCTTCTTTAATGATCCGGACGTATTTATCCTACGCAGAAAAAATCAAAGGCTTAGCAACGACGAGAAAATTCTTAATCTTTTCGTAAACCATTTATTTGGCCAACTCTTATTCACATCCGACGATATCCATACTTACGAAAAGGACAACTTTAACCTTTACGAAAAATGCAATAATTCGGATTTTAAAATTCAATATTTCAACTTACTTCAAAAGGACTTATATAATATTAAATGCATTATAAACGGAGTTCCTCTTCATTTTGTCCTCAACATGTCCCATAAAAACTATGTGGTAGATAATCTAAAATTTAACAAGAAAAGCCTATATCTTCAGGAAGGTGATAAATATGTTAAATTGAAATCATTACTAGAGATCTTTCATTGATCAAATGTTACTTTAAAATCACTATCTCAAGAATCTTTCTTATTTTTTTCTAAAATAATTCATGAACGTTTAATAATTCCAGATTGACCTGCCCTTCCC
>OGCL01001578.1_pt1 | contig 18698 bp, 15 predicted proteins | sample 1570041 | NCBI WGS metagenome assembly OGCL01 (sample SAMN06266162, study PRJEB24511) | hot springs metagenome | isolation source: Hot spring water | place: South Africa: Limpopo | collected 2015-06-22
GCATCACCCCCAAACAGAAGTTGGCCCTCGCGGCCTGACCTCTACTTCTGGTGAGTACTAAAAATGGGGGGATTACCGAAGCGCTTTCGTTGCCAAGTCCCGGTCACGTCGAACCACGGTTGTCAGAACGAGAGAGAGCAATACGACCAGCTCTCCAGCCGACTCTGGCGTCATGTGGGCAACATTTAGCTTTTGGGCCCAGATCAGTAGCCGGTGAATAGTCGGCGATGCATAGCGGCGCCTTAGATACTCGGACCATTGGAGGTCGCGATCCGACATTGGGAAGCCTGCCAAATAATCGTAAAGACGCCGAGAATGGTACGGGTGCTTTGGTTTGGTTGAGACGGCTGCCAATGCATCCACCATCTGCTCCCATGTCCGTGAGTTGGCAGTCAGATAGTGGTTGATAACTGTGCGTGTACCCTCCGTGAAAGCCGCGGGATCACGCCAAAAAATGCCTTCGATAAAGGGTTCGAAGTAGGCACTCGAACTCTGAGCCTGCTTGGGCAAGACAAAATACAGCTCTCGTTGCCCATCAGGAAGCCGTTTGCCTACTCGCTCCGGAAACTCGGTGATCAGTGCCTGCGCCCAGCCTGGCTCTGCGTACTCACGCTGCAATCGGTTTCGCATTTTGAAGATGCGTGCAAGCGGCGCTTTGCCCGTCAAGCTCTGCTTGATGGTGTCGATCGAAGTGAAATCGAGATGAGTCTTGAGTAGGTGTCTCGCTATCAGGTGGTCGCTGAACCTCTGATAAGGAAGTCGCAACACAATCCGGGACTTGTACCCAGAGCTTGCCGAATACCAGATAGCGTCCTCTTCAATGAGCCCATTTGTGCGTAACGCTTCAAGGAACTGGCGACGTTGGGCTGGTTTCAATAGCGGGTAGTGAGCCGCAATAATGCGGTCAGCCTCAGAGGGCCGAACGTAGCCTCGCATGTTCGCTGCCATACATGGTGCAAAGCCCGCGAGTCGACTTTCTTTGATCTGATCGCTGCCTTTCAACAACAGCCAACAGCCCTTAGTCGCAAGATCAAACTCTTGCTCAATAGGTTCCCCTACGCGTTTCACAAACGACTCAAGGACAAAGGTCATCCCTTTTTGACCTGAAGCGATGCCCGAAAACCCTTTTGCTAATTTCTTACCTGTCAGGCTTTGAAGTGACTGGCAGATCAGCTTCAGAGTTAACGGCCTTGAGAACTCCCTATCCAGCAGCGGAACCTCGGGTAACGGCAAGTCGTAGTACTGAAAGAAAGCAGCTTGCGCATCGAACTCTTGATCGTCGAATCCGTAGTGAACGACCTTGTGAAATCGCTCTAGATCATTCTGCTCGATGGCAATTGGCTCGAACGGTGTGCGGCATGTGACGATCAGCCCGATGTTCGGGCGATCATCTGCGAGCCGGAGGAGCACAGTGACGGCATCTCGCCATTCTCGACGGCGGCCTTCGTTTACACCATCAAGGATGAAGATTGTTCTGCCAGCTGACTCATTGGCCAGTTCGGCAAGGCGGTCGAATACCTCTCCGGCTGCGGTATCTGCCTGAACCCGTGAGCAGATTTCTTCAACTACATTGCCTTCGAAGTTCTTGGCTAGGACAAGGACTGTGGCTTGAGCACGACCAATGCGCTCCTGAGTGACATCACAGAGCAGATGCGTTTTACCGGTTCCCCATGCTCCGCTTATCAAAAGCTTTGGATCAAACAAGACTTTGAATTCAGGGCTCTGGATGTATTCCCTCTCATTGGCCACGACAGTTAGGCAGCGGCCAATCGCGCTCATATGGTTACGAATCGTGCTTTGAGCGGAGGAATATCCAGTGTCTCTATCAGAGGGAGGTAGCCTGCTCTCCTCATCGCGCCAGTGATTCATATCCTCAATCAGCCCAGCCTCTATACCCGAAATTCGCTCCATCCATTCAGTTCCGGCCGTTGCATCGCGTTGGCGCAATCGATTCATCATGGGCGTCAAAAAGGCACGCGCATCAGCCAATCTCGCTTCAAGTGCATTGGGCTGCTGGCTGGAGCGTTTGGCTTGCGTCCATGCTTCGGAGAACGAGTCTAGGGTCGACTCAAACCTCGCAAGTGCGCCCGCTCCGCAAGCAACGTTCTCGATAGCAGAGAACAGCGATTCGATCCTAAGATTCGGTGCATCAGGATCAACCCCTGGGGTGTATCTATGCCCCGCTTGCTGGATTTGATCTCTGCTGAGGCTTTTCACTGCAGCCAGGAGGGTTTCACGTGCAGAAGGCATAGTCGACCTTGAGTAATACCAAGCCTGAGCAACTATTGTGGATGGGAAAAATAAGTCAACTCGCTCAAGGAAATCGATTGCCGACAGTCTGAGCGAAGATGTGCACGAGCTGTGGCAGCGCTCTCTGAATTGCCCCTGATTTTGTAGACACCGCCATGCATTTGCTCGAAGGGCTTATATTTGCTGTTAAAGCTGAAGCAGGCGACAGGCGGCTATTGGCCGCTTTCTGCCAGCCGTCACTACGGCCTGCGCTGCTCAAGTCGAATGCAAGCGCCTGGTCAGCTGGAATGCAATTGACTGGTCAGTGCTTGTGCAAATTGGTGATCAAATCACTGCAATTTCGCACTAGGCCGGCAGCGGCAACTGCCCCTCGATCAGAAAGCTCTCGCGCGTGAACAGGCGCGGCTGGCCGGGCACCTGGGCATGCTTGAACGCCACATAGTCAGCGGTGGTTTCACAGAGCCAGGCCTGCAGGTTGCGCGGGCGTTTTTCCGCCAGGGCGGCGGGTACGAACAGCGCCACATTGTTGCCCGCCAGGGGGCAGCGCGCCGAAGAGTATTCGAAGGCCTCCACCGCCGCGGCGCGCATGGCGCTGCCCAGGGCCTGGCAGGCGCCGTAGTCCCGTGGATGACACAGCTCAGACCGATAGGCGCTGAAGGGCGGCTGCTGCAACTGGATACCGCTCTGCACCTGATAGCGCGCCTCGAAGCTGCTGTGCTCGGACAGGATGCGCCCACTGGGCGGCGGGCTGGCCATGCCGCTCCACAGCACGAAACGGTAATAGGCCCCTTCGGCCAGGGCGGTTTCCAGGCGCAGGGCGCCATAGAACAGGCTGGGCTCGTGCACCCGGCCAAAGCGCGAACCCCAGCGCAGCGGCGGATAGCGAAACGGCGTCTGCAACAGGTAGTGCAGCGGTTCGGCGCTCTGTGGCAACGGCGGTTTGCTGCTTTCCAGCAATTCTTCCAGCAGGGCCTGCTCGGCCAGGCTGTCGACCAGTTGCAGGGTGGCCACCTGCGCCTGGCTTTCCACCAGGCGCACCAGGCGCCCACGCAGGGGCCTGATCTGTTGCGTGCCATTGCATGCCTGCCAGATATCCATGGCCACGAATTCCTTGTTGTTAGGGTTATGGGTCAGACCACGCCGAAACAGATCAGCGGGCAGGCGTTATCAGGCCTTGCCACGAATGGCATCCAGATATTCCACCACCCGCACCAGCCCCTGAACCTGCAGCATCAGCTGCAACGGCACGCCCTGCAGGTGATGGTTGTAGGTGCGGAGAAAATGACGCATATCGGCGAGATCGCCGCCGAACAGGGCAAATAGCGAACGGTAGATACGGATCAACAGCAGGGCCAGTTCGGCGCTCTTACTGCCCACCCGCAGGCCATTTTCCGCCCAGCGGGAAATCGCCGTGCGGTGCACCCCGACTATCTCGGCCAGCTCCTGCTGACTCAACCCCAGTTGCTCACGGCTGTTAAGCAGGGCCTTGGCCAGCACCCGGTCGGCATCCACTGCTGCCTTGAGTAATGCGCCCATGATCGCCTCCAACGCTCATTTACAACAAAACTATCACCTAATGATGTAAATGCACAGAGCTAAGCAGCAGCCGACTGGCCCCTGTCCACGTCATGCAGTAAGGTTGCTGCACCTTGTTCAGGATCAATCCACATGATCGGCCGCCGCAGCTGGCTGCGCCTTGCCCTTGTCCTGGCCCTGTGCGGGCTGGCGCTGGCCGGCTATGGCTACCTCAGCCTGCAGCGCCTGCTGCAACAGCACGCGATCGAGCTGCGCCACTGGCAAGGGTTGGCCCTGTCCACCCGGGGGATCGGGCTGCAGGCCCTGCACCTGAGCCAGGGCGACAGCCAGTTGCAGCTGCAGGCCCTGCAGCTGCCCTGGCGCGGTCTGAGCATGCGCGCGCCCTATCTGCAGCACTGGCAACTGCAGCAGCTGACACTGCAACTGGTGGAGGCGCACGCCGCCCCGGCAGACGCCGCCGATGCGCCCCTCGACCTGGCGGCCCTGCTGGGCGCCCTTGCCCTGCTACCGGCCCAGCTGCAGATCCATCAGTTGCAGCTGGAGCTGCCCTGCCCCCCTGGCCGCTGCGCCCTGCAGGGCGACCTGCAGCTGCAGCACAGCGCCGCAGCGCAGCGCCAGCAGCTGACCCTGCAGCTAAACCTGAACCAGGCGGACGGCCCGCCACTCAGCAGCCAGCTTAGCCTGCAGGGCGAGGGCCAGACGCACGAACTGCAACTGAGCCTGGCCGTGGCCGGCGAGACGCAACTGCAGCTGCACAGCCGCCTGAACCTGAGCCCGCAGGGCAACCAGTGGCAGGGCCAACTTGAGGCCCCCGAGCTGAGTCAGGCGCAAGCCCTGCAGGCCTGGCTGGGGCAATGGCTGGCGCAGGACTTTGCCGCCCTGCCCCAGCCCCCCGGGGCCGCCCGCCTGAGCGCCGACTGGCAGCTGGACCTGCCGCCCGGCCCCGTTGTGCTGGCGCAGCTGGCCCAGGCCCGCGGCCGCCTGCGCGCCAACGTCGCGCTGGATGAGGCCTGGCCGGTGCCGGGCCTGGGGCTGTTGCAGGGTCATGTCCAGCTGCAGGCGCAGAACGTCGAGGGCCAGTGGCTGGCCGACACCCTGGCAGCCGAGCTGCAGCTGGAACAGCCCAGCCCCCAGCTGCTGGCCCAGCTGCCGCAGGCGCTACGCCCCGAACGCCTGCTGTTGCAGCTGCAGGCCAGCGACCTTCTGAGCGGCCTGCATGGTGACCTGCAAGGCCGCGCCCTGCCCCTGGCCCTGCGCCTGGAAGGTCAGGGCCATGCGCCGTTCCAGCTGCAGGCGCAACTGGCCCTAGCCAATGCCGCGCCCTGGAGCCTGCAGTGGCAGCAAGCCCGGCTACAGGCGAGGGTGCCGACCCTGGCTCTGCACGACCTGCAGCTCGACGCCCTGGACCTGCAGCTGCACCTTAGCGGCCATGCCGACCCGCAGCAGCTGAGCCTGCAACTGCAGCCCGGCTCGCAGCTGCGCCTGGGCCAGCTGCACCATGCGGATGCGCAGCTGCAGGGCCTGAGCGCCACGGGCGCGGCCCTGCAACTCAAGCTCGACTATCCCGGCGACGGACCGCTCGCCTGGCAGCTGCAAGGCCCCCTGGCCCTCAGCGTCGAGGCACTGCAGCAGCCCCAGCTCAAGCCTCAGCGCTGGACCCTGCAGGGCCAGCTGCAGGCCACAGATGCCGAACAGCGCCTGAACGGCACGCTGAGCAACGCCGCCGGCCTGACCCTCGACCTGCAACTGCAGCATGCCGAGGCCCGCGGTCTGCAGTTGCAGGCACGCCTGGGCGAGCTGTTTCTACGCGCCAGCAACCCACTGCAGCAGAGCCTGACAGCCTGGCCGCCGCTGCTGGAGTTCGGCAGCGGGCGTATCAGTGGCCACGCCAGCCTGCGCCTGCCCCCCGGCGCCGGCCAGCCCAGCATCCAGGCCCAGCTGCAGGCCCAAGGCCTGGCCGGCATCTATGATCGCAGCGAACTGAGCGGCCTGGACCTGCGCCTGCAACTGCGCAGCGATGCGCGCCAGCTGCAGTTGTCGCAGATCGAGCTGCAACTGGCCGAGCTCAATCCCGGCCTGCCCATTGGCCCCCTGCAGTTCAAGGGCCACTACCAGGCCCCCAGCGCCTACCCCGACAAGGGCCTGCTGCAGATCGAGCAGGCCAGCAGCGGCCTGCTCGGCGGCCGAGTGCAACTGGCGCCGGGGGCAGTTGACCTGGCCGACGAGGCGCTGTTATTGCCCCTTGAGGTGCAGGGCGTGGAACTTGAACGGCTTTTTATCCTCTACCCCACAGAGGGATTGGCGGGTAGCGGCATCCTCGACGGCCAGCTGCCGCTGCGTATCGACGCCAGCGGCGCGACCATCAGTGCCGGCCAGCTCAGTGCGCGTCGCCCCGGTGGGCAGCTGCAGCTTCACTCCGAGCGCATCCGCGCCCTGGGCCGCAGCAACCCGGCGATGCAACTGGTGACCCAGTCCCTGGAGGATTTTCGCTATCAGGTGCTGAGCACCCGCCTTGACTATGATCAGCAAGGCAAGCTGCAACTGGCCATGCGCCTGGAGGGACAGAACCCGGCCATCGAACAGGGCCGGCCGATTCATTTCAGTATCAACCTGGAGGAGGACATCCCCAGCCTGTTGGCCAGCCTGCAGCTGACCGACAAGGTCAGTGAAGTGATCCGCCAGCGCGTGCAGCAGCGTATGCTGCAGCGCCAGGGCACTTCCCCCGACAACCCCTGAACCCAAGGAGTGCGCCCATGCGCCTGCGTTGCTTGACCATCCTGCTGCTGGGCCTGCTCAGCGCGGCCTGCACCCCCACGGTGCAGCTGGCGATGCCCAACGAGCCGATCAATATCAACCTGAATGTGAAGATCGAGCACGAAATCTATATCAAGGTGGATAAAGCCCTGGACAGCATGTTCAGCGAATCCAGCGGCCTGTTCTGAGGAGCCCGACCATGACCCTGTACACACGTCTTGCCAGTTTTCTGCTGCTGCTCAGCCTGAGTCTGTCGGCGGCTGCCCTCGACCTCAACCAGGCCATGTCCGCCCTGGGCAGCGCCAAGGCCAGCGGCCAGCTGGGGGAAATGCCCAATGGCTACCTGGGGGTGGTCAAGAGCGAAGGCCAGGCCGCCGAGATCGCCCGCCTGATCAACCAGGCACGCCGCGCCGAATACCAGAAGCTGGCCAGCCAGAACGGCATCGCCCTGGGCGACGTGGAAGCCATCGCCGGGCAGAAGGCCATCGACAAGACCCCCGCCGGCCAGTACATCCAGGTACAGGGCCGATGGCTGCGCAAGTAGCGGCCCTATAGCCTGCGACCTGTAGGAGCGGGCCATGCCCGCGATCGCGGCCTTTGCCAGCAGACATTCTCGCGGCCATGGGCCGCTCCTACAGAACACCCGAGTTATTGCATCCCCGCCCCCAAGCCATTGGGCTAAGGGCATTGAGCAGCCCATAACCCGTCTATAACGCCCGCCGCTCCCCCCAGAACTGCTCGGCCAACAGCTGCAGGCGTTCGGCCAGGCCGGCCACATGGTCGGCGGCGCTGCGGCTCTGGTGGCTGGCCACCACCGCCCCATCGGTGGCCTGGCGGATGCCGTCCAGGTTGCGCTGAATGCTGTCGCCCACTGCGCTCTGCTGCTCCACCGCCGCGGCGATCTGCACGCTCATATCACTGATCTCGGCCACCCGCAGGTTGATCCCATCCAGGGCCTGGGCGGCCTGCAGCGCCTGCTCGACACTGGCCCCGGCCTGGCTATGGCTGCGCTGCATGGCCTGCACCGCGCGGGCGGTACTGCTGCGCAGGGTTTCGATGGTCTGCTGGATCTGCGCGGTGGACTCCTGGGTGCGCGAGGCCAGACCACGAACCTCGTCGGCCACCACGGCAAACCCGCGCCCGGCCTCGCCGGCCCGGGCCGCCTCGATGGCGGCATTGAGGGCCAGCAGGTTGGTCTGTTCGGCAATGCCCTGGATCACCGAGAGCACCTGGTTGATCTCCTGGCCATGGCGTTCCAGCTGGTGGATCACCGCGCTGCTGTGCTGCACTTCGCCGGCCAGGCCGTCGATCTGCTGGCGGGTCTGCTCGACCATCTGCAGGCCACGGTCGGTTTCCTGATTGACCAGGCTGGCGGCGCTGGCGGTGAGCTGGGCATTGCGCGCCACCTCCTGCACGCTGCTGGCCAGCTGACCGATGGCGCTGACCACCTGGGCAGTCTCGTCCTGCTGCTGCACACTGGCGCAGTTGCTGCCATCCACCGCAGCCACCAGTTCGGCCGCCTCCTGGCGCAGCTCCCGCGCCGAATCGGCCATGCGCCCGACCACCGCACGGGTTTCGGCCTTGAGCATATGCAGGGCGAAGTCGATCTGACCGAAGGCATCGCTGCGCCCGGTATAGAGCAGTTGGCTCAGGGGGTTGTCGGCGATACCCCGGGCCTTGCGCACCAGCATGTCCAATGGACGAAGACTGTGCAGCAGCCAGCCGCCCTGCAGCACCCCGAGCAGGCCGGCCAGCAGAGCGGCCTGGCCCCAGCCCAGCACCCCGGCCAGACCCAGGGTGGCGCAACAGGCCAGGCCCAGGGCGGCATTGCTCAGGGCATGCCGCGGCCCCGGCGCCAGGCGCGGCGGGCGCAGAGCCCGAGGCATCTTGCCGGCACGCAGCTGGGCATACAGGGCCTCGGCCGCGGCCACCTGCTCGGCGCTGGCGCGGGTACGCACCGACTGGTACTCCAGCAGCTGGCCATCCTGCAGCACCGGCGTGGCATAGGCACTGACCCAGTAGTGATCGCCATTCTCGCAGCGGTTCTTGACCAGACCCATCCACGACTGGCCGGCCTTGAGGGTTTGCCACATATGGGCGAAGGCCGCCGGCGGCATGTCCGGGTGGCGCACGACGTTATGGCTTTTGCCCAGCAACTGCTGCTCGGTAAAGCCGCACACGGCGATAAAGTCGGTATTGACGTAGGTGATCACGCCCTTGGCATCGGTGGTGGAAAGGATATTGGCGCTGGCCGGGAAGTCGACCTGGCGCCCGCTGACCGGGAGATTGATTTTCATTGTTGTACCCGACTCCTTATGGGTGACTGGGGTGAAGCACTGCACGAATCGTCCTGCCCGGCAAAGGCGCCGGCCTTGCCCAGCAGGGGCTGCAAAACGGCGGCCGGCAAGGGCTTGCCGAACCAGTAGCCCTGGGCATAGCGACAGCCTTCGTGCTGGACGAAATCCAGCTGGGCGGCGTTTTCCACCCCTTCGGCCACCACCTCCAGGCCCAGGCTCTGGCCCAGGCCGATAATGGCCCGGCTGATGGCGCTCAGCTCGCCATCGCCCGGGGTGCCGCCGATAAAGCTCTTGTCCACCTTGAGGATGTGCAGGGGGAAACGCTTGAGATAACCCAGGGAGCAGTAGCCGGTGCCGAAGTCGTCCAGGGCCAGGCGCACCCCCAGGCTGGCCAGTTCACGCAGGCTGACCAGGGTCTGGGCGGTGTCTTCCATCAGCTGGCTTTCGGTGATTTCCAGGATCAGGCTGGCCGGCGGCAAGCCGCTGTCCTGCAGGATGTCGATCAAGCGCGGGATAAAACTGGCCTGCTGCAACTGGCGGCTGGAGATATTCACCGAGCAGCGCAGCTGCGTCTGCCCCTGCAGCTGCCAGGCGCGCACCTGGTGACAGGCCTGCTGCAGCACCCAGTCGCCGACCCGCACGATCTCCCCGGACTCCTCCAGGGCCGGGATAAATTCCAGGGGCGAGATCAACCGCCCGCCACTGCGCCAGCGCAGCAGCGCCTCCACCCCGGCCAGCTGCGGCTGGCCCTGGTGCAGCTGGCAGATGGGCTGGTAGTGCAGCTCCAGCTCGCCATTGTCCAGGGCCTGGCCCATGGCTGATTCCATGTCCAGATGATGCTGGGCGGCGCGCTGCAACTCCTCGCTATAACGGGCGAACTGCGCCTTGCCGGCGGCCTTGGCGCGATACAGGGCCAGATCCGCGGCCTGCAGGGCATCCAGGGGCTTGCCGCGCTCCTGCAGCGGGGCGATGCCGATGCTGGCGTTGACCACCAGGGTGCGCTCGTCCAGATGCAGCGGCTGGTGCAGGCCATCGAGAATACGCTGGGCCACCCGCTCGGCATCGCCGGCACAGGCCAGGTCGTCGAGCAGCACGACGAACTCGTCACCACCAAAACGGAACAGCTCGTCCCCCGGGCGCAGGCAGGCCCTCAGGCGCTGGGCCACCTCCACCAGCACGCGGTCACCCACGGCATGGCCCAGGCTGTCGTTGATCAGTTTGAAGCGGTCCAGGTCGACAAACAGCAGCGCCGCCTCGCGGGCACCGACCTTGCCCTGGCGCTGCAGGGCCTGCTGCAACTGCTCGTCCAGGCGCATGCGGTTGGCCAGGCCGGTCAGCGGGTCGTGGCGGGCGGCATGCTGCAGGTGCTGCTCGGCCTTCTTGCGCGCGCTGATATCGGTCTGTGAACCGGCCATGCGCGGCTGCCCCGCCTCGGCCTCCTCCACCACCCCGCGCACCAGCACCCAGGCATAGTCACCGTCGCGCTTGCGCATGCGGTACTCGTGGTGCAGCAGTGCCGAACGGCCCTGCAAATGGGCCTCGATGGCCTGGCGCAGGCCCGGCAGATCATCCGGATGCACTCGGCTGAACCAGCCCTGGCTGGCATCGCCAATGCTCTCACGGCTGATGCCGAGCATGCTCGCCCAGCGCTCGGAGACATACAGCCGATCCTGCTCCACGTGCCAGTCCCAGAGGCCATCATTGGCCCCGCGCAGAGCCCGGGCAAAGCGCGCCTCGCTGTCTTCCAGGGCACGGTGCTGGGCGGCGCTGTAGGTGTCCAGGGCCAGGCTGATATCGAAGAACACCGCCTTGAGCAGGCTGGCGTACAGTTCGTGCTGCGGGTGCCCGGCAAACAGCTCGGCGAGCATGCGGTCCAGATACAGGCGGTAGGCCCCCAGGTACCACTTCAGCTCCAGGCCCACCTGCTGGTGGATCATGCCGATCCGCAGGCGGCCGTTGACATAGTCTTCATCGAACGCGCCGCGCCACAGGTCTTGGTAGTAGCTGCCCTGGCTGTGCTTGAGGCGCTCGATGGTCTGCGGCGACTGCAACAACGCCGCCGGGGTGGCGAAACACTGCAGATGCTCATAGAGCTGATCGACAAAGGCCTGCTGCGCCGGGGCCATGGCCACGGCCATGGCGGCCAGACGCTGCGCATCCTCGGCGCTCCATTGCAGAAAGCTCAGCCGCTCGGCCTGCTCCTGCGGGCCCAGGTGCAGGCGCCTGAGCAGGTCGGCAAAATCCTCTTTTATTCTCATTGTCCCTCACCGCCTTCTGGCTCTTTTTGCCAGGCATAAAAAAAGCGCCAGGGTCGAACCTCACTCGGTGAAGTTCGACCCTGGCGCCTTGTCTCTCAGGCCCTGTGTCCTGCTCGGCAAAGCCGGCCGTCGCGGATGCGACGCCTACTGCAGCCATATCTACCGGATCAGCGAGGCGCTGACAACTCCTCCATCAGCTTATGCAGACGGCTGCGGGCCTGGGCCACCGCCTTGGACTTGAAGGCATGACGGGTGCCGTGCAGCAACTCGACCACCTCCTGCAGGGTGGCCTGCACCCGCCCGGCCTGCCCCAGCTGCAGCTCGCCCAGCCAGCGACACAGCGGCGCCTCGCTACAGGCCCGGGGGTCGCTGAACACCTGCTCGGCCGCCACATGCCCGGCCAGCAGCCCACGCATCTGCTCGACCCGCCCCGGATCACGGCAGAGCACCTTTACCTCGTCTGTGAAACTGCACATCACCACAGCCTCGTGGAAAAGGCGCCTTTGTATAACGCGGCCACAGGCCCGCGGTTGATACAGGTCAAAGCCAGCCGCCATAGCGGCAGATTGCCACCCACCTACCGATGGGTGGCCACGGCTACTGCAGGGGACAGGCCGGCAGCGCCGCACAATGGCCAGCGCCCCCGGCGGGTGTGAATGGCGCGACAAAACGTTGATCCTGCGGGGCCAGGCGCCGGGCACAGGCCAGGGCCTGCCCGGCCTGCCCTGCACAGCCTCGCTCGCCCAGCAACTGGGCCAGGTTGAACCAGCCGACGGCAAACTCCGCATCCTGCTGCAGGCTGCGACGCAGGGCCTGCTCGGCGGCGGGCAGATCACCGGCGGTGTAGTCTGCATTGGCCAGGGCAAACCAGCCGATCGACTCGCCGGGCCAGGCCTGGGTGGCGCGCTGGTAGGCCTGTCGCGCCGCCTGGTGGCGGCCGGTCTGTTCCAGATCATGGGCAGCCTTGAGCCAGGCACGCAGCTCGGCCTGGGCCGGCAACTGATCGGCCGGCAGGGTCAGTACCGCCCAGCGCCCACCCCGGGCCCAGGTACGGTCGAAACGGGCAAAGGGTTCGATCAGCCGTTTTTGCGTGGCCGAACGCAGAATCAGCTCACCGGCCTTGAGGTCATAACCCACCACCACGGCGAAATGCCAGCGCGGATACCAGTCGAAGGCCAGGTTCTGCAGCACCAGCACCGGGTTGCCGGCCGCCACCTCGGCCAGCACGGCTTCCAGCCGCGGCTGCAATGGGTAGACCAGCATGTCATGGGCGCGGGCGGTGGCGACCATTTCCACCTGCAGGCTGCCCTGGCGCCCGGGCAGAAAAACCCGATCCTTGAGCTGATCCGGATGAGTGTCCAGGCCACGCTGATTCAGCATGGTGGCCAGGGCCGCCGGACCGCACTGGTAGGCCTCCTGGGGGAAGAACGGCACTTCGCGCAGCTCGACCCGCTCAGGCAGGTGCTCGACCTGCTGCGTCAGCAGCGGGGATCGAGCACAGCCTGTCAGTACAACGAGCGCCGCGATACACAGCGCGCGGGTCAGCGATTGATGCATTTGACGAAGTTGAAGATGTTGGTGGCGCAGAGCATGTCGGTGATGATGAACAGCACCAGGAACAGCACGATGATACCCACCACGCCGGCACCGGCCGGGGCCTGATCCAGCTGCTGGTTGAACTGCGCCAACTCGGCCGGAGTCAGGCTGGCGATACGGTTTTCAACCTGTTCGCGATCCACACCCAGGGCCACCAGTTTGTCTTTGACCTGCTGGTCCTCAAGCATGCCGAGCAACTGCTCGCGATCGATCTGCTGTTGCTGCTCGGCAAGCACTTCACCAGTACCGATCATGGCCGCGTTGGCGGCGGGAATCTGCACCACCAGAAGCAGGTGGAACAGGGCTGTGATAAACGCCATACGGCGCAGTGCGGGGTGCATGGACAGTGTCATGGCTATAAACCTCCTGAACGACTGGACAATGGGTAGACCCATGCAGAAACAGGATGGTTCAGCCGCACACCTTGCGCCGATTCACACTTCCTGCAGCAGCTGGCTGAGCAGTGCGCGCAGCTTGCCCGGCTTGACCGGCTTGTTCAGCAGCGCCACGCCCAGGGCCTGCAGCTCGCGGCGGCAGGCGTCACTGCGGTCGGCGCTGATCACCAGGGCCGGGATGGCCTGCTTGAAGTGCTCACGCAGCGCCTGCAGCACCTCGGCGCCGGTGATGCCGTGGTCCAGGTGGTAATCGGCCAGGATCAGCTCCGGCGCCTGGCCGCCGAGCACCTGCAGCGCCGCCGGCAGGTCGAGGGCGGTGAGCACCTGGCAGCCCCACTGCTCAAGCAGCAGGGCCATGCTGTCGAGGATGCTCTGCTCGTTGTCGATCACCAGCAGGCGCCGCCCCGGCAGCGGATCGGCCAGGCCCGGCACACGGGCCGGCGCGGCGCTGGGCACGAGCCGGGCCTGGCGGGTCAGGGGCACACGAATACTGAACAGCGAGCCTTTACCTGGCTGCGACTGCACCCGGATCGGGCCATCGAGGATGCGTGCGATGCGCTCGACTATGGCCAGGCCCAGGCCCACGCCCTTGCGCTCGGTGGCGCGGCGGCAACCCAGCTGGTTGAACTCCAGGAATATCTGCGGCAACTGCTCGGCGGCGATGCCGATGCCAGTGTCCCATACCTGCAGTTCGACCCATTCACCGCGCCGGCGCGCGCCCAGCAGCACGCCGCCGCGCTCGCTGTAGCGGCAGGCATTACTGAGGAAGTTGCGCAGGATGCGCGTCAGCAGGCGCGCATCGGTGCGCACACTCAGCGCCGGGATGCGCGCGCGCAACTGCAGGCCGGCGGCGGCAGCCACCGGCTGGAATTCCGAGGCCAGGGGCGCGAGCAGTTCCTCCAGGCTGTAGCTATCCAGGTCCGGCCTGACCGCGGCCTGATCCAGCTTGGCGATTTCCAGCAGATCGCCTAGCAGATCCTCGGCGCCCTCCAGGGCCTGCTGGCTGCGCTCCACCAGGGTCTGCTCGGCGCTGGGCAGGGCCCGCTCGCGCAGGGTGGCGATCAGCAGGCGGGCGGCATTGAGCGGCTGCAGCAGGTCGTGGCTGGCGGCGGCCAGGTACTTGTCCTTGCTGCGGTTGGCCGCCTCGGCGGCGTCGCGGGCCTCGCGCAGGGCCTGCTCGATGCGCCCGCGCTCCTCGATCTGCCGCTGCAGCGCGCGGTTGGCCTGCTGCAGTTCGGCGGTGCGCGCCAGCACCCGCTGCTCCAGCTCGTCGTTGAGTTGCTGCAGGCGCTGCTGGGCCTGCTTGCGCTCGGTGATATCGGCGACAAAGCCCTCGAACAGGCCCTGCTCCCCCGGCTTGAGCAGCAGGTTCATGATCACCGTGATCAGGCTGCCATCGCGGCGGCGCAACTCGGCTTCATGGCCATACAGGCCGCCGCCCTGCTCCAGGGCGCTGCGGATGCGCTGCAGTTCGGCCTCGCCACCGACGAACAGCTGTGCGGCCAGGTCCGGGGGTTCGGCCAGCAGGGCCTCGGGGCTGGGGTAGCCGAGCATCCGCGCCAGGGCCGGGTTGGCGGCCAGCAGGCCCTGCTGCAGGCGGGCCTGGAAGATGCCGTGCACGGCGTTCTCGAACAGCCATTTATAGCGGTTGCGCTCGGTTTCCAGCTCTTCCAGGCGGGCCAGCAGCTCGGGGTAGTGGCTCTTGCGCTGGGACTGGCTGCTCAGGCCCAGCAGCCCGGCCAGGGCCTGGTCCGGGTCGTCAGAGGGCCTCGCCATACACCACCTCGACATCACGCTGGCTGGACTGGCGCGGGTTGGTGAGGATGCAGGGGTCGTGCATGGCATGGCGCGAGAGGAAGGGAATATCGCTGCTGCCCACGCCATGCAGGGCCAGGGTTTCATGGAAACCCACGGCATGCTTGAGGTCGATCAGGTGCTGCACCAGACGGGCACGGATTTGCACATGGGTCAGGCCGCGGCAGTCGATACCCAGGGTCTCGGCGATCAACTTGAAGCGATCCGGCGCGGCGTCATAGTTGAAGGCCACCACATGCTCGACCAGCACCGCATTGCACAGGCCATGGGGCAGGTCCAGGTAGCCGCCCAGGCTGTGGCTCATGGCGTGCACCGCACCGAGGATGGCATTGGAAAAGGCCAGGCCGGCCTGCATGCTGCCCAGCATGATCTTCTCGCGCAGAGCGATATCGGCAGGATTGGCGATCATCTGCACCAGGTTGCCGTTGATCAGGCGCATGGCCTCCAGGGCGTGGCTGTCGGTCAGGGGGCCCGAGCCGGTGGAGACGAAGGCCTCGATGGCGTGCACCAGGGCGTCGATGCCGGTGCAGGCGCTGAGAAAGCCGTCCATGCTCAGGGTGGTCTCCGGGTCGATCAGCGACACGTCCGGCACCACCGCCTTGCTGACGATGGAAAACTTCATGCGTTCGGTCTGGTTGGAGATGATCACGAACTGCGACACATCCGCCGAGGTGCCGGCGGTGGTTGGGATCAGAATCAGCGGCGGGCTGGGCACGCGCAGGGTGTCCACGCCCTCGAACTCGATGATGCTGCGGCCATGGGCGACCACGATGCCAATACCCTTGGCGCAGTCCATGGGGCTGCCGCCGCCCACCGCGACAATGACGTTGCAGCCTTCGCTGCGGTACAGCTCGGCGCCGCTCATCACCTCTTCCACCCGCGGGTTGGGCGATACCCCGGTGTACAGGCAGTAGGCCAGGCCCTGGGCCTGCAGGCTGGCTTCGATATCGGCGACCCAGCCGGCGGCCTGCACCCCGGGGTCGGACACCAGCAGCACCTTGCGCGCACCGAAGTTGCTGGCGACGTTGCCGACGTTATGCCGGCAGCCGGCGCCGAAGATGATTTCCGGGGAGACGAACTTGCGCAGGGCGGAGAATGCCTGGCTCATGTAGCGGGCCTTTCTTGTTATGAGTGAACACCGGCAGCCTACTGCATACACCGCTCATTGCAATACGACCGCCGTAGTAGGTCCGGGCGCCGCCAGCAGCTGGCTGCGCTGGCGCTGGAACGCCGCGCCGCTGGCAACCAGCCAGTCGCCGACCTGGGCGGTGGCGCCATGCGCCTGGGGCGGGCAGATAAAGTGGTAGCGCGCCGGGCTCGGTACGCACAGGCCGAACAGATCGACCAGGCGCCCTGCGGCAATGTCCTCCAGCACCAGGGCGCTGCGCCCCAGGGCCACGCCCTGCCCGGCCAGGGCGGCAGCCAGGGCCAGTTGCGCCAGGTTAAAGCTTTGGCCCTGCTCAAGATCGCCGCGCGACGCGCCCACCGCGCTCAGCCAGTGCTGCCATTCGGCAAAGGGCGCCGCCCCGGCCCAGGGGCTCTGGTCATGCAGCAGCAGACTGCCGCGCAGATACTCGGGGCCACGCAGCTCGGGGTGAGCCGCGACAAAGGCCGGGCTCGCCACCGGCAGCAGCCACTCATCGAGAAAGGCCCGGGCGCTCAGGTCGGGGTAATGGCCCAGGTCGAAACGCACCGCCGCGGCAATGCCCTCGGCCTGCATGCGCCGGTGGTCCAGCGGGTGGAACTCGCCATACACGCGCAGCCCCACCCCGGGATGGGCACGGAAGAACTCACCGAGGCGCGGCGTCAGCCAGCCCATGGCGAAGGACGGCGAGCAGGACAGCACCAGCGGCCCGGCCTGGGCCTGGCGCAGCTGCCCCAGGCAGTTGTCGATGGCCGCGAAGGACTCCCCCAACACCGCCCGCAGGCGCTCGCCATTGGCGCTCAGCAGCAGGCCCCGGGCCTGGCGCAGAAACAGCGGCTGGCCGAGCCACTGTTCCAGCTGCTTGACCTGCTGGCTGACCGCGCCCTGGGTGATGCACAGCTCGGCGGCAGCGCGGGTAAAGCTCAGATGCCGAGCGGCGGCTTCAAAGCAGCGCAGCCAGCTCAGCAGCGAGGCGGACAGATTCATTAGTTTCACTAATCCATATAGCAGTAATAGAGGTTTGCCCAATAAGTCCGCCGGGTCGACACTGCACACTTAGGGTCTGTTGACGTTTTGTCGCGAGCGAACGAAACGTCAACAGACCCTCCCCCCCCGCAGCCGGAAACAGCCCCATGCACGAGATGCCACAAGACGACCTGGAACAGTCCCTGAGAAGCGCCCAGCCCCTGCTCTGGTGCAACCCGCGGTTGCAGCCCGAAGCGGCGGCCCAGGCGGATACCGGCATTAGTCTAGCTGACGTGAGAGCGGCCCAGGCACGCTTTCAGCGCTGCGCCCCGCTGCTGGCCCGACTGTTCCCGGAGCTGGCGGCCAGCGCCGGGCGCATCGAATCGCCCTTGCTCGCCACCCCGGCCCTGCAACAGGCCCTGGGCCTGCCCGCCAGCAGCGGCAGGCTGTGGCTCAAGGCCGACCACGGTCTGCCGGTGGCCGGCTCGATCAAGGCCCGCGGCGGCATCCACGAGGTATTGGAGTTTGCCGAGGGCCTGGCCCTGGCCGAGGGCCTGATCGCCCCGGGCGACGACTATGGACGACTGGCCGAAGCGCCGGCACGGGCGCTGTTCGGCCGCTACCGGGTGCTGGTGGGCTCCACCGGCAACCTCGGCCTGAGCATCGGCATCATGGCCGCCGCCCTGGGCTTTCGCGCCGAGGTGCATATGTCGGCCGACGCCAAGGCCTGGAAAAAGGCGCGCCTGCGCCAGCATGGGGTGAGCGTGGTCGAGCATCTGGGCGACTACGAGGAAGCGGTCGCCGCCGGGCGGCGCCAGGCCGAGCAGGACCCCTTCTGCTATTTCGTCGACGACGAGCGCTCGCCCTCATTGTTGCTCGGCTACAGCGCAGCCGCCCTGCATCTGGCCGAGCAGCTGCAGCAGGCCGGGATCAGCGTGGATGCCGAGCACCCGCTGTTCGTCTACCTGCCCTGCGGCGTGGGCGGCGCCCCCGCCGGGGTGGCCTTTGGCCTGAAGCAGCTGTTCGGCGCCCATGTGCACTGCTTCTTCGCCGAGCCGACCCAGTCGCCCTGCTTTCTGCTCGGCCTGGCCGCCGAACCCGGACAGCTGCCATCGGTCTACCAGCACGGCCTGGACAACCGCACCGAGGCCGATGGCCTGGCCGTGCCGCGGGCCTCGGCCCTGGCCCTGGAGCTGATGCGCCCACTGTTGTCCGGGGTATTGACCGTCAGCGACGCACAGCTGTTCAGGCAGCTGTACCTGGCGGGCAGCAGCCAGGGCCTGCGCATCGAACCCTCGGCGGCAGCCGGCTTCGGCGGCCCCGCCCTGCTGTGCCAGAGCACCGTCGGCCGCGCCTATCTGACCCGCCACGGTCTGCAGGCCGCCATGCCCCAGGCCAGCCACCTGCTCTGGACCACCGGTGGACTGTTTGTGCCCGAGGACGAATACCAGGGCTTCTATGCCCGCGGCGCGGCGCTGCAAGCCTGATAAAAGGCGTACTCCTCGGCCAGCGCTTGGGCCAGATTGCGCGCCTGGCGAAAGCCATGGCGCTCCTCGGCAAACAGCCGATAGGCCACCGCCAGGCCGCGCTGACGAAGGGCGGCGACCATAGCCTCGGTCTGCTCGGGCAACACCACCGCATCCAGGCCGCCCTGGAAGAAGATCACCGGTGCCCGGATCTGCGCCGC
>OGCL01001579.1_pt1 | contig 18686 bp, 22 predicted proteins | sample 1570041 | NCBI WGS metagenome assembly OGCL01 (sample SAMN06266162, study PRJEB24511) | hot springs metagenome | isolation source: Hot spring water | place: South Africa: Limpopo | collected 2015-06-22
GAAATATCCTTGATGATCTGGCGCTTCGGGGGAACGATCTTGCTCACGCGGAGCATCGACATGACGTATTGGGCCATTTTCAGAATCCAGTGAAGAGAAAATCGAGGGCGGCGAGGATTTCCTCGCGCTGGGAGGAAAGGTTGGCGACGGGGCGTCGCAACAGGCGACGCGGGACGGGCGCCATGTCTTGCGTGAGGGCGATCAGGTTCCTGCCGTCGATGGTCAGCGACGGGTTAAGCCGCAGGATGGGCAGGGCGTCCAGCACCTCGGGAATGGCGAGCGGAATGACGACGCACGTCGAGAGCCTGTCGAGGAAGTCGCTTTGAATATCGAGAACGTAGGGCACGACGGGTGCGCTCTCGTCGTCCATATTGGGAAACACGTCGAATTGCGCCATCAGCGTTCGCGCATGAAGGTACGGTAACGATCCGAAAACAGACCATGTTTCTCGACGTAACGGTTGTAGGCGTCGATCGCGGCCCTGTTCTCCTCCCGCCAGCGGCGCTCCTTTTCCTTCTTGAGTTCGACCTGCAGGGCGGCTTCGAGCGTCTGCGACAGGTTGATCTTGTAGGCGCGCGCCTCTTCGAGCAGGTCGGCGCGAATGCTCAGGTTGGCGGCTTTCTTCGCGGGGCTCATGACGGAACTCCTCGGTCACCTAGTGCGCATATCTTATACGCGTTTAGTCTGCGCGTCAATCAGGGCTATCAATGCGCCTTCCCCAATCGTATCGCCCTCGCCGACGCAGACCGCGACGACGGCGCCGGCATGGGGCGAGGGAATGTCGAGGGCGACCTTGCCGGTTTCGAGGGTGATGAGATTGTCGTCGTGGCGCACCATGTCGCCGGGCTTCACATGCACTTCGAGCACCTGCACTTCGCCCTGGCCGCAGTTGCCGCAGGTTTCCCAGCATTCCGGGAACTTCGGCAGACGAACCTCGACCGGCATCAGGCCTCGACCATCTTGCGGATGACGGCGTTGAACGGGCCGATCCACTCGGCGGCGAACTGGTTGTCGCAGGCGTTGATCTCGGCGATGGCGCGCAAGAGCGAGCGCGTCTGGCCGCGGTCGCTGTGCTTGAGCATGACGGCCTCGAAGGCGTCGACGATGGCGAGGATCTTCGCGCCGGGACAGATCGCGTCGGCCTTCAGGCCGGCAGGGTAACCGCGCCCGTCGGGCATTTCGTGGTGCTCGCGCACCATGCGCGCGGCTTCTTCCCAGCCCGGCATGCGTTCCAGCAGCCCGGCGGATTGGCCCGGATGCTCGCGGAGCAGGCGCTTGTCGTCCTCGCTGAGCTTGCCGACCTTGAGCCAGACGGATTCCGGCGCGAACATCATGCCGACATCGTGCAGATAGACCGCCGCTTCGAGCTGGACGGGGTCGACGGGGGCGCCGGCGGCAATGTTGGTGTCGAGGGCCAGGTGCAGGATGCGTTCGGTGCGGCCCTTGAAAAGAGGCGAGCGCGCCTCGTACAGGTGGGCAAGCTTGCGAAAGAATGCCAGATCGCCGTTGCGGTCGGCGGCATGGGCCAGGGCGGGCGTCGGCAGGGTGTCCGCGCCCGGGTTGACGGGCCGGAAGCCGGTGACGGCCTCGATGACCGCTGCGGCCCGCAGGGAAATCTGATCGGCGGGGGCTTCGACCAATCCTTCGAGCCCGCCAACCAGTTGCGGCAGGTTCAGTCCCCCGGTGTCTCGTCCCGAGCCAAGCGCCTCGACGACAAGCTCCAGGCGATCGAGGGCAAGCAGGACGACTTCGGCGAGCAGGTTCGAGAAGGTGATTTCGCCGTCGCGGCAGCGCGCCAGCAGGGTTTCGAGCGGATGGCAGATCATCACGCCGACATCCACCTTGCAGATCGCGGCGTCGCCCTTGATGGTGTGCAGCGCGCGGAACAGCCGCGCGATCAGCGCGCGGTCGGCGGGCTCCTTGCGCAGCGCGGCGATGTTGCGTTCGATGCCCGGCGCCTGGTCTTCGAGGTCCTCGACGAATTCCTGGAAGCTTTCGCGGTCGGCGATGCGCGGGTTGAGCAGGGCGAGCAGATCGGCCATGGCGATGTTTCCTTACAGGATCGGGACGTTGAGCTGGTGCTCGCCTTGTTCATATACGACGTTGGCGCGACCGACGATCAAGGGGTCGAGCGGGCCGATGCGTTCCGGATCCTTGTTCGTGTAAGGCAGGCGATGCAGGACGTAGCGCATCGCTTGCAGTCGGGCGCGCTTCTTGCAGTCCGACTTGATGACCGTCCACGGCGCATCGGCCGTGTCGGTGTAGAAGAACATGGCCTCCTTGGCCTTGGTGTATTCCTCCCACTTGTCGAGCGAGGCGAGGTCGATCGGCGAGAGCTTCCACTGCTTGAGCGGGTGCACGCGGCGCTCCTTGAAGCGGCGACGCTGCTCCTCGCGCGACACCGAGAACCAGAACTTGACGAGGTGGGTGCCGTTTCTCACCATCATGCGTTCGAACTCCGGCGCCTGGCGCATGAATTCATTGTACTCGGCATCGCTGCAAAAGCCCATCACGCGCTCGACGCCGGCGCGGTTATACCAGGAGCGGTCGAACAGCACGATTTCGCCGGCGGTCGGCAGGTGCTGCACGTAGCGCTGGAAATACCACTGGCCGCGTTCGATCTCGCTGGGCTTTTCCAGCGCCACCACACGCGCGCCGCGCGGGTTGAGGTGTTCCATGAAGCGCTTGATCGTGCCGCCCTTGCCGGCCGCGTCGCGGCCTTCGAAGAGGATCACCACCTTCTGGCCGGTTTCCTTCACCCACGCCTGCAACTTGAGCAGCTCGACCTGGAGCCGGTATTTCTGCCGCTCGTAGTTGCGGCGCGTCATCAGGTTCTTGTAGGGATAGCCGCCCTCGCGCCAGTCGGGCGAGAGTTCGAGGTCGGGGTTGATGGCCTGGTCGAGTTCGAGCTGCTTTTCCTTGAGCAGCACGCGCAGCAGGCTGCGCGCTTCCTTGGGCTCCAGTCCGGAAAGCAGGTCGCGCACCGCGGCCAGCCGCGCCTGCTGGGCGGCATCGACGGCCTGGCCGACGGCGTTGGTCTCGATATGCGCCTGCGAATCGATCGGCCCGATGTCGCCGGAAGCGACGCGGCGCGTGCGGGTCGTGCGGGCGGGGGCGGAAGGCGTGGCGGGTTTTTTCGCGGTCATGGATGCATTCCCGATGATGAGCGGTCGTCGTCTTCTCGGGCGGCGCGGGCCTGCCTGGCGCGCAACCGCTCGTTCTTGTCCTCGTTGGCGAAGACGAAGCGTCCCGCCAGCACGCAGCCCTTCATGCCAGGATCGCAGGGCAGGTCGTTGATCCTGGTGCACTTGTCATCGACTTCGTGCGGGCATCCCCAGCCGCCGGCCATGTCGTATTCCTCCTTCAGGCTGCCAGACGCTGCACTTGATCCAGCGAGGCGGCAATGCTCGAACGCGCCTCCTCCAGATCGTAGTCGGCCTGCAAACCCATCCAGAACGATTCCGACGTGCCGAAAGTCCGGGCGAGCCGCAAGGCGGTGTCGGCGGTGACGGCGCGCTTGCCGAGCACGATCTCGTTGATGCGGCGTGGCGGCACGCCGATGGCGCGGGCGAGCGCGTTCTGGCTGACGCCCAGCGGCAACAGGAATTCTTCCAGCAGCACCTCGCCGGGATGGATGTTGGGCAGTTTTTTCATGATGCGCCTCCGTCAGTGGTAATCGACGATTTCAACTGCCGCCGCGCCGCTCGCGCCCCAGACGAAGCAGATGCGCCACTGGTCGTTGATGCGGATGCCGTGCTGACCCTTGCGATCTCCCTTGAGCGCTTCCAGCCGGTTGGCGGGCGGGATGCGCAAATCGGCGAGAGTGGCGGCGTTGTTCAGCATGCGCAGCTTGCGGCGGGCGATGGCCTGGATTTCGCCGGGCAGTCGGCGGGACATCCGGCCTTGCCAGATAGCTTCCGTTTCCGCGCATTTGAAATCCAGGATCATGGCCGACTGACTATAACGCTATGCGTCATATAACGTCAAGCGCCATGCCGGTAGCGGTTGATCGCATCGCGCGTCTCCTGCGCGACCTTGCGCGCGGCGGCGGCGAAGTCCTCGCCCTGGCCGGCGTAGAGGATGGCGCGCGAGGAGTTGATCATCAGGCCGACGCCGCTGGCGGTGCGGCCGGCCTTGACGGTGGCCTCGATGTCGCCGCCCTGCGCGCCGATGCCGGGGACGAGCAGCGGCATCTCGCCGACGATTTCCCGCACCCGCGTAAGTTCGGCGGGGAAGGTGGCGCCGACGACCAGCGCGCACTGGCCGGTCGCGTTCCATTCTTTCGCCGCTTTCTCGGCCACCCATTCATACAGCGCCGTCTTGCCGGCGTCGACTTTTTGGAGTTGCAGGTCGCCGCCGCCGGGGTTCGAGGTGCGGCACAGCAGGATCACGCCCTTGTCCGGGTAGGCGAGCCAGGGTTCCACCGAGTCGCGGCCCATGTAGGGATTCACGGTCGCGGCGTCGGCCCTGTAGCGCTCGAAGCACTCGATCACATATTGCTCGGCGGTGCTGCCGATGTCGCCGCGCTTGGCGTCGAGGACCACGGGGATGCCCGGATGGAACTCCTGGATGTGGCGGATGATCGCTTCGAGCTGGTCTTCGGCGCGGCGCGCGGCGAAGTAGGCGATCTGCGGCTTGAAGGCGCAGACGAGATCGGCCGTGGCATCGATGATCGCGGTGCAGAAGCGGTAGATGCGGTCGGGCCTGTCCTTCAGATGCGCAGGGAACTTCGCCGGATCGGGATCGAGGCCGACACAGAGCAGCGAATCGTTCTTCCGCCACGCGCTGGCGAGCATGTCGGTAAATTTCATTTGAGCGCTTCCTCGATCTGCAGACGCAACGGCGTCTGCTTGCAACGTTCGACGACGGCTTCCTCGTGGATTCTGCGGCGTGCGGACATTCAAGCGGAAAAGGGGTTGAGCAGCGGGATGCCGCATCCGGCGAAGTCCGCCGTATTGCGGGTGACCAGCGTCAGCGCGTGCACCTGTGCGGTGGCGGCGATGAGCATGTCGGGCTGGCTGCGGACGATGCCGCGAGCGGCGAAGGCGCCGCGCAATTCGCCGGCGCGACGGGCGATTTCGAGCGTGACCGGCAATACCGGAAGACGCTGCAGATAGGCCTCGAACCATGCGGCGATGCGCGCATTGGGGCGCCAGGCGAGGCCGAACGTCGAAGCTCAGGGGCGCTGCGCGGCTTTATCGCGCAGCGTCCCTTGGAGCGCCATGTTAGACCATAAGGCATCCATTACTCACCAGCATGGGCAGTGAGAAACAGCGACTTTTCAAGTGACACAAAGAAGTCTTGATAGTGCTTTGGATCCTCGATCGGCGTGATGTTGAATTGAGCGTTCGCCCGCACCAACATACGGTCAGTGCCCCTGGGACGAACCGATACTGTGATTTTAATTTGGTGACCATCAAGCTTAGTGCCGCTGACGCTGCCAAGCATTAGGTCTGCACGATCAATGACGAAACCGAGGTCTTGAAGTGTGGAAATTGTTGCTCGCAAAACCTTCTCTTTGTCTGCCGTATCGAATACTCGTGACTGATAGCTGCGCTTTTGAAGTTGAGTTTCATCGCCAGAATCCAATACACGTTGATTGGTTGTCGCACAGCCACTAAGAAGTGACAGGGACAGAATGATTGCGGTGACTAGGTATTTCATATTTTTTGCGCCTCAAGAAAAACGGATTTCGATAAACGTTCGTAGAAGTCTTGGTATAGCTCTGGCTCACGAAGGGTTTGGGCAATTGTGGAATTATCAGTACGCCTCACCAATCGTTGAAAGGTAACGCGGACAAAATGACTATCAGACATTGCTTTACCATTGCTGTCGATAACAGGCCGCACAACAAGAGCAACGCGAATTGTTTGGTCTTTGCTGATTGCCATTGCACCACCGCCAAGAAGAGCAACAATAATTGCTGCTGCTACCTCGCCGCCGTGAGTGGCATCACGTTGTTTGCTGGCGGTTAGAACCCCGAGTTTGGTTTCCGAATTTTCAAGATTGAACCCAAGGTCTTGAAGCACATTTGCACTTGCCGTAATTAAATCGGCTTCTTTGATACCATCATAACGACGGGTTTCCAATTGCCGTTGCTGCATTAACTCTGGGGTAACAACAAACGTGTTCTGTGGAATTGTCACGCATCCGGCAAGGAAAAGCGCGCCAATAAGGATTGGTAGCTTTTTCATTTGTTAAAACCTCGATGTGTGATATGCGAAGTCACGAACTTTGCCGTCTTTATCAAATTTGATGATGACGGTAAGCGTGCGTTGGCTTGTTGAAGAAGCTCCTGCCGAAGAACCGCCACCGACACCGACACCACCTGCGGCACCACCGCCAAAACCGAGGATCAGAGCATTGACACCGCCACTACTGGACGAATAAGCGCGGTCGGTTGCGATCTTGTCGTATATCCAGACCTCTCGGCGCTCTTCGTCAGTAGATACGATATTGGGCGAGCCAAGTGCTTGAGCAACATCAGCGCCACTCATCCCGACACGGATTTCCTTTTGTACCTTGCCGACGGTCATACGATCTGTCGAGTTGTCTTGAACATCCGCTCTGTGGAAGGCTGCGGATTGACACCCCGAGAGTAAGGCGGCGGCCAGTATTGTCAGGAAAGAAAAGTTTCTTCGTTTATTGAGCATCTTTGTAACCTCTTTCATAAAAACACGATTAATCACATGCCTACGGGTTTGATGTAGGCGGCCTAACATGATTTGTCGACGCTTACCGCGGAAAGCGCATACGCGGATTCCTGCGCCGCCCACGCCGCCACCCCCTCATTCGGGCGCAAACGTCCCAGCTCGCTGATGATGTTGGTGTCAAGCAGCACGCGCATGCCCTGCCGACTCCTCGATCTCTTCCAGCATCGTAATGAAGGGGTTCGGGCGGCCGACCGACGCCCGCGGCAGCGCGGGCAATTCGTAATGCTCCTCGGCGGCGATTTGCCGCAATTCGGCAAATTCCTCGCCCAGGGTTTTGCGCGCCGACAACTTGCGCCATGCATCGAAGGCCTTGAAGGATTCCGCATCGATCACCGCAGCCACACAACGCTCGTGGTTGTAGATCATTTGCGGCGCTTCGGCGGCGAGCCGGACCACTTCCGAAAATCGTTGCTTGGCTTGCGCGATATTCCAGGCCATGGCATTCCCTCGACGCGTCTATCGGTATTGTCCATTATAGACACGGCATGCCGAAGCTTTATTTCCACGTGTCTTTCAGGCCGACGCTGCGGTTGAACACCGGCGCGCCGGGCCTGGAATCGACGCGGTCGGCGACGAAATAGCCGTGGCGCTCGAACTGGAAGCGCTCCTCGGGCGCGGCGTCCTTGAGCGCCGGTTCGAGCTGGGCGGTAACGGTCTGCACCGAATCCGGATTGATGTCTTCGAGGAAGTCTCGCTCGGCGCCGGGGTCAAGGACTTTGAAGAGGCGGTCGTAAAGGCGAACGGGGGCTTCGTAGGCATGCTGCGCCGACACCCAGTGGATGTTGCCCTTGACCTTGTAGTGATCCGCGCCTAGCGTGCCGCTCTTCGAGTCGACGAAATAGTTGCAATGCACGGCGACGACGTTGCCGGCGGCATCCTTGTCGCAACCCGTGCATTCGACGACGAAGCCATACCGCAATCTCACCTTGTTACCGGGGAAGAGACGGAAATAGCCTTTCGGCGGATGCTCGACGAAATCCTCGCGTTCGATCCACAGTTCGCGCGAGAAGGGCAGGGGGCGCTTGCCCCGCTCCGGCTTTTGCGGATGGTTCGGCGCGAAACACTCCTCCTCCTGCCCTTCCGGGTAGTTGTCGATCACGAGCTTCAGGGGATCGAGCACGGCGATGCGGCGCAGGGCGGTTTCGTTCAATACGTCGCGCTGGCATTCCTCGAACACGCCGTAGTCGATCAGCGCATCCGACTTGGCGACGCCGATCCTCTCGGCGAAGCGGCGGAAGCCCTCGGGCGTGTAGCCGCGCCGCCGCGCGCCAACGAGGGTTGGCATGCGCGGGTCGTCCCAGCCGTCCACATGCCTCTCCTCGACGAGCTGGATCAGCTTGCGTTTCGAGAGCACGACATAGGTGAGATTCAGACGCGCGAACTCGATCTGCTGCGGCAGCGGACGCGGCAGACAGCCCAGATCGGCGAGGCGTTCCAGCAGCCAGTCGTAGAACGGCCGCTGGTCCTCGAATTCCAGTGTGCAGATCGAGTGCGTGATGCGCTCGATCGCGTCCTCGATCGGGTGCGCATAGGTGTACATCGGGTAGATGCACCAGGCGTCGCCGGTGTTGTGGTGCGTCGCATGCTTGATGCGGTAGAGCGCCGGGTCGCGCAGGTTGATGTTGGGCGAGGCCATGTCGATCTTCGCACGCAGCACGTGCGCGCCGTCGGGGAATTCGCCCGCCTTCATGCGGCGGAACAGATCGAGGTTCTCGGCCGGGCTGCGGTTCCGGAAGGGCGAATCCTTGCCCGGCTCGGTCAGCGTGCCGCGGTTTTGTCGCATCTCCTCGGCCGTTTGCGAGTCGACGTAGGCCAGCCCTGCCTGGATGAGCGCCTCGGCGCACTCATACATCTTCGGAAAATAGTTCGAGGCGTAGTAAAGATGCGGGCCCCAGTCCCAGCCGAGCCAGCGCACCGCGTCGATGATCGAATCGACGTATTCCTGCTCCTCCTTCTCCGGGTTGGTGTCGTCGAAACGCAGGTGGCAGGCGCCGTCGTAGTCTTTCGCCAGTCCGAAGTTGAGGCAGATCGACTTGGCATGACCGAAATGCAGATAGCCGTTCGGCTCGGGCGGAAAGCGCGTGCGGATGCTCGCATGCCTGCCGGCGGCGAGGTCGGCGTCGATGAGGTTGCGGATGAAATTGGATGGTTTGTTGTCTGCTTCGGCCATGATGCGACAGGCGCCTGATTCGAAGCGTCGATTCTACCGTCGCGCCGTAGAATGCAGGCCCATGAACCTCACCGCTTTCGCGGCCATCGGGGTCGGCGCCGTGCTGGGCGCCTGGCTGCGCTACGGCCTCGGTCTGTGGCTCAACCCCATCTTTGCCGCCGTGCCGCTCGGCACCTTGGCCGCCAACCTGATCGGCGGCTATCTGGTCGGCGCGGCGGTCGCGCTGTTTCACTTCAATGCCGAACTGTCGCCCGAAGTGAAGCTCTTCTTCGTCACCGGTTTTCTCGGCGCGCTGACCACCTTCTCGACCTTCTCCGCCGAGGTGGTGCATCTGCTCCAGAATGCCCGCTACGGCTGGGCGGCGGGCGCCGCGTCGCTGCATCTGTTCGGCTCGCTGCTGATGACCGGGCTGGGCATCCTGACCATTCACAAGCTCGCGCAATGAGCTTCGATGTCGAAGCCCGCCGGGCGGCGCGCCCGGTCATCGCCTACGACGAGAGCCTGCCGGTCAACGCGCGCCGCGCCGAGATCGCGCAGGCCATCGAGCGGCATCCCGTCGTCGTCGTCTGCGGCGAGACCGGCTCGGGCAAGACGACGCAGTTGCCGAAGATCTGTTTGGAGCTCGGGCGCGGCCTCAAGGGCCTGATCGGCCACACCCAGCCGCGCCGCATCGCCGCGCGCGCCACGGCGAGCCGCATCGCGCAGGAGTTGAAATCGGAACCCGGCAAGTATGTCGGCTACAAGATCCGCTTCACCGACCGCACTTCGCCCGAGAGCTACATCAAGCTGATGACCGACGGCATCCTGCTCGCCGAGACGCAGAGCGATCCGCTCTTGCGGCAATACGACACGCTGATCGTCGACGAAGCGCACGAGCGATCGCTCAACATCGATTTCCTGCTGGGCTACTTAAAGTCGGTGCTGGCGAGACGGCGGGATTTGAAGCTGATCGTCACCTCGGCGACGCTGGATGCCGAGCGCTTCTCGAAGCATTTCGATGGCGCGCCGGTGATCGAGGTCTCGGGCCGGCTGTATCCCATCGAGATACGCTACCGCCCTTACGAAGACGACCGGGAGCGCGATCTCAACGACGCCATCGTCGACGCGGTCGACGAGGCGCATCGCACCGGCCCCGGCGACGTGCTGGTGTTCCTGCCCGGCGAGCGGGAGATTCGCGAAGCGGCGGAAGCGCTGCGCAAGCACCATCCTCCGGGATTGGAGATATTGCCGCTGTTCGCGCGTCAGACGGCGCAGGAGCAGGCGCGCGTCTTCGCCCCGCATCAGGGCCGTCGCGTCGTGCTGGCGACCAACGTCGCCGAGACCTCGCTGACGGTTCCCGGAATTCGTTATGTCATCGACACAGGGCTGGCGCGCGTCAAGCGCTACAGCCATCGCAACAAGGTCGAGCAGTTGCAGGTGGAAGCCATCTCCCGCGCCGCCGCCAACCAGCGCGCCGGCCGCTGCGGCCGCGTATCTTCCGGCGTCTGCTTCCGCCTCTACGCCGAGGCCGACTTCGACCAGCGCGCGGCCTACACCGATCCGGAGATCTTGCGCTCGAGCCTGGCCGGCGTGATCCTGCGCATGAAGTCGCTGCATCTAGGGAACGTGGAGGATTTTCCCTTCATCGAAGCCCCGCTGCCGCGCATGATCGCCGACGGCTACACGCTGCTGGCGGAACTCGGCGCCATCGACGAGACGACGAAAGAGCTGACGCCCGTCGGCCGCGAGCTCGCCAGGCTGCCGCTCGATCCGAAGATCGGCCGCATGATCTTGGCCGCCCGCGACCGCGGCTGCCTGAAGGAAGTGCTGGTCATCGCCGCCGCCCTGGCGACGCAGGATGTGCGCGAACGGCCGCAGGAGCGGGCGGCGGCGGCCGACCAGGCCCATGCCCAGTGGAAGGACGAGAAATCGGAGTTCCTGTCCTACCTCAAACTGTGGCACGCCGCCGACGCAGTGTGGAAGCACGAGTCGTCCAGCAAGCAGAAAGCCTGGTGCCGCGCGCATTTCGTCAATTGGCTGCGCCTGCGCGAGTGGCGCGACGTGCATGGCCAGCTGATGACGCTCTGCCACGAGCACGGCTGGAAGGAGAACCAGCTGCCGGCTAGCTACGACGCCATCCACAAGGCGCTGCTGACCGGCCTCTTGGGCCACATCGGCCTCGTCAACGAGGAGGACAAGAATTACTACGGCGCGCGCGGCATCAAGTTCTTCATCCATCCCGGCTCGGCGCTGGCGAAAAAGGCGGGCCGTTGGATCGTCGCTGCCGAGCTGGTCGAAACGACGCGCCTGTTTGCGCGATGCGTGGCGAAGATCGAGCCCGAATGGCTGGAAGAGGTCGGCGCCCGCCTGATCCGCCGGCATGTCTATGAGCCGCACTGGGAAAAAAACGCCGGGCAGGTCGTGGCCTACGAACGCGCGACGCTGCACGGCCTGACGCTATACGCCAAACGGCGCATCCACTACGGCCCTAGGGATCCGCAGTTGGCGCGCGAACTGCTGATCCGCGGCGCGTTGGTCGAGGGGCAGGTGAGCGACGAATGGCTGAAGCAGTGGAAATTCCTCCGGCACTACCAGAAGCTCAAGGCCGAGATCGAGGGTCTCGAACACAAGGCGCGCCGCCCCGACGTGCTGGTCGACGACGCGCTGGTGTTCGCCTTCTTCGATGCCGTCGTTCCCGCGGGCATCGCGACGCTGGCCGCCTTCGACCAGTGGCGGCGCGCGGCAGAAGCCGGAAATCCCAAACTGCTGTTCCTCGACAAGGAGCAATTGATGCGCCACGAAGCGGCGGGCATCACCACCGAGGCCTTCCCGCCGCACTTCGAGCATCGCGAGCTGAAGCTCGAGCTCGCCTACAAGCACGATCCAGGCAGCGCCGACGACGGCGTGACCCTCTCGCTGCCTCTTGCGGAACTCAATCGTCTGTCCGCGACGCGGCTCGACTGGCTGGCGCCGGGCCTGCTCAAGGAAAAGGTCGTCGCGTTGCTGAAGACCCTGCCGCAGAAATACCGCCACCGCTGCCAGCCGCTCGATGCTTTCGCCGAGGCGTTCTGCGATGCCGAGCACGACCATGACGAAGCCTTGGCGAAAGCTCTGGCGCGCGCGATCGAGGAGAAGATCGCGCTGAAACTGCCGCTCGACGCCCTGCGCCCCGGCGAACTGCGGCCGCATTTGCTGATGAACATCCGCCTCGTCGACGAGCATGGCGCGACGCTGGCGATGAGCCGCAACCTGGCCGAATTGCGCGCCGCCTATGGCGAGTTCGCCGCGCCTTCGGAGGAAAAAGCGGCCGAACAGGAGCGCCTCGGCCTGCGCGAGAGGTTTGCCGCCGCTCTCAAGGAACAGCTCAAGTTCGCCGAGAAGAATCTGCCGCGCGAGCTGGGCCTCCAGTTCATGCAATTCGGCACGGAGAGCGAACTCAAGGCGCAGATCGCCGCCGTGGCGCTCGACCGCACCTGTTTCGCCGCCGAGGGGCCGGCCACGTTCGACGAGCGTGTTGCCTCGGCCAAGGGGCGCATCGGCCTCGTTGCGCAGGATGTCGCGCGGCAGGTCGGCGCGATTCTCGCCGAACACGCCGGGGTGCAGAAAAAGCTGGCTGCCGCCCAGAAAGCCTTTCCGCAAGCCTGCGCGGACATCGCGTCGCAACTGGCCGAGTTGTTGCCGAAAAATTTCATCGTCGCCACCCCCTGGGAACGTCTCCAGCATGTGCCGCGCTATCTGAAGGCGATCAACCTGCGGCTCGACAAACTCAAGGCCGACCCTGCGCGCGACGCGCGGCTGGCGAAGGAGTGGAGCGGCGTCGCGCAAGCGTGGCGGCGCGAATGGACGGCGAGGAAAAAAACCGGCATCGCCGATGCCTTTCTGCAAGAATTCCGCTGGTTGCTGGAAGAGCTGCGCGTCGCGCTGTTCGCCCAGGAGCTCAAGACGCCGAGCCCGGTGTCTGTCAAACGCTTGCAGAAAATGTGGGAAGGCAGGGCCGAACCATGATGGATGCGGGAATCTTCTTCAAGACGCTGTTGCGCGCCGCACGCGACCTGCTGCGACCGCAGATTCTCTTCCATGCGCTGTGGCCGCCGGTGGCCGCCTTCCTGCTGTGGTCGCTGGTCGCCTGGTTCGCTTGGCAACCGCTGGCGGACTGGATCGTCGTGCAATTGCCGAACTGGAGCTGGCTTGCCTGGATCGGTCCCAAGCTCGCCCATGTCGCGGTCTTCTTCATCTTCGCACCGCTCGCCTACTTGACCGCCCTGCTCCTCGTCTCGTCCTTTGCCCTGCCGCGCATGATGGCGATCATCGCCGCGCGCGACTATCCCGACCTTTCCCGGCGCGGCTCCGCGACCGCCGCCCTGTGGGGCAGCCTCGCCAATTCGGTCGCTGCCGGCGCCATCTTCGTCGGCGGCTGGCTCGTCACCCTGCCGCTTTTGCTGATTCCCGGCGCCGCGCTCGTCCTGCCGCTGTTCTGGACGGCCTGGCTCAACCAGCGCGCCTTTCGCTTCGACGCGCTGGCCGAACATGCGCTGCCCGCCGAGCGCCTCGCCATCGTCGAGCGCGAACGCGGCAGCCTCTATCTGGGCGGCCTGGTCGGCGCGCTGGCGGCCCATGTCCCTGTGCTCAATCTGCTGGCGCCGGCTTACGCGGCCGTGCTCTTCGTTCATCTGTGCCTCGGCGCGCTGCGCGAACTGCGCAAGGAACGAGGCATAGCGGCATGAGAACTTACGGCGCGATCATCATCGGCGACGAGATCCTGCGCGGCAAGCGCCAGGACAAGCATCTGGCGAGACTGATCGAGATTCTCGCCGTGCGCGGCCTGCATCTGTCGTGGGCGGAATATCTGGGCGACGAGCGACCGCGGCTGATCGCAACGCTGAGGCGCACGCTGGCCGCGGGTGACGTGGTGTTCAGTTGCGGCGGCATTGGCGTGACGCCCGACGATCACACGCGGCAGGCCGCTGCCGCAGCAGCAGGCGTGCCGCTCGAATTGAATCCCGACGCCGAGCGCGAGATCCGCGCGCGCATGGCCGAGATGGGCCAGCCGGTCACGCCCGCGCGGCTCGAATTGGGCGTCGTGCCGGCCGGCAGCCGCATCATCCCGAACCCCTTCAACCGCATCCCCGGCTTCAGTTACGGCGACCACCACTTCCTGCCGGGCTTTCCGCAGATGGCCTGGCCGATGGCCGAATGGGTGCTCGACACCTACTATGCCGACGATTTCGGCCGGAATGCCGAGGCCGAGGCGGCGATTCTCGTCTGGGATGGGCTGGAAGGCACGATGCTCGATCTCATGCGTCAGACGGAAGCCGATTTTCCCGGCATCGTCGTCTTCAGCCTGCCTTCCTTCGGCAGCGAGACGGTGCGCCGCCATGTCGAACTGGGCGTGCGCGGCGAGCCGGTCGCCGTGAAACGGGCGATGGAAACGCTCAAAGCCGGCGTCTCGGCGCTGGGTTACGCTTGGGACGCCAAGGAATAAAAAAAGCCCAAGCCTTGTGGGCTTGGGCTGAAACGGTTCCTTTGCGGAACCGGAGGAGGAGACAATAAAAATCCTTGCTCAGGCGGCCTTCTTCGCCTTCGGGGCAGCGGCGCCGACGGCCTTGACGGTGGCGGAAGTCGCGGCGGCGACGTTCGCCTCGGCCATTTCGGCAACCTGCTTGGCGGCCTTGTTCATGGTTTCATAAGCCGAGTTGGCGGCGGCCAGGGCGGACTTGACGGCGGCGACGGCGACATCGGAGCCGGCCGGTGCGTTCTTGGCGGCCTTGTCGAGAGCGGAAACGACGTTCTTGTTGATTTCGACGTACTGGCTGTCGAAGATCTTCGAGAACTCTTCCTGGGTCTGGGTGGCGATCTCATACACGCTCTTCGAGTAGGCGACGACCTTTTCGAAAGCGGGCTGGGCCAAGGCAGTCTGCAGGCTCACGAGCTCCTGCACGTCCTTGGCGGCCAGCAGGGTCTTGGCGGTATTGACGCTGTCTTCGAGCAGCGTGCGGGCGGTGTTGAGGTTGAGGGCGGCCAAGCGCTCGGCGCTCGCGAACGCGGTGTTGGCGATCGTCAGCAGGGTTTCGACGTTGGCTTTGTTCGCGCCGGCGAGTTGTTCGGGGGTGGTGTACATGGTGATCTCCTAAAAGGGTCGAATCGAGAAAACGTCTTGCTGCAGTGCATCATGTCTCCCATGATATGGTTGCTCCACCCCGATGTCAAGCACTTTTTTGTGCGTCGCAACAAAAATATTTTCATCGCAGCATAAATCGTTATGAAACATTGCTTTGTATACAACACACCAGGCGCCGGGGGCAACGTCTGCCGGCCCCTGGACGTGGCGGAGCGGGGGTTGCTGCGCTGCGGCGAAGCGTTCAGCGCGCGCTCTTGGGCTGAATCACCGCACGAACGCGCTCTTCCGGGCTGCCCGGCTTGGCGCCCGGCGCGGCGGTGACCAGATACTTCTCGCTGATCGCGTCGTAAAGGATGTAGTTGCCGCGCACTTCGTCGTTTCCGCTTTGCACATAGGCACGGCCGAAGAACTCGGCCTTCTCGGTGCGGGCGTCGTATTCGATGCGTTCCGCCTCGCCATAGACGTATTCGTCGCGTCCTTCGCGCTTCTGGCGGAAACGGGCCAGGCCGTGCTCGCCGCCGCTGGCCACGCCTTTCTGGAAGCCCTGCTCGTCCTGGGTGACAACCAGTTTCGCGCTGCGGATGATCAGCGTGCCCTGCTTGAGCACGACGTTCCCTTCGAAGACGTGAATGCGCTTGATGTCATCCACCAAAACCCGCCCCGCTTCCAGATGCACCGGCTGATCGCGGTCGGCGCGCTCCGCGAGGGCGAAGGCGGGGAAGAGGCAGCAGGCAAGCAGCGGCAGCCAACGGGAAGTACGGGGGACATGTGGGCTCATGATCGCCTTCATCGGTTGCGGACACGGTGGAATATGCCACGAACCGGGCCGTCCAGCACATATTCTCCAGTCTGGTTGTTGGCGTGCATGCCGATGCCGCGCACCTGGCTTTCGCCCTGCACGATGAGCACGGGTGCGCGGTTGGCGGCGATTTCGTCGTCCGGCCAGATCTCGAGGTGCGTCGTCGTCAGCACGGTTTCCGGCTTGCCGCGCATCGCGCCACGCGTGATGCGCACGTCGTCGACCAGTTCGACGCGCTTTCCGTCGCCGTCGATACGGGCTTCGCGCGCCGTCACGCGGGTGACCGGCATACGGTGGTAGGTGAGCTCCGGGGCAAGAACCACGCTGCTGTCATTGCCGGGATAATGATGCAGCTGCCGTGCGCGCAGCGTGTGCTGCAAGGCGCCCTCCGGTCCGAAACGGCGCACCTCGAAGGTGTCGATGAGGGTATCCGGTTCGCGGCGCTGCCTGCCATCTTCCGTCGCGGGCGGGCGCGAGGCCATGTCCAGCCAGTAGGTCAGACCAGCCAGGAGACCGACCAGCACCAGCGGAAAGAGGGCCGCGCCGTGGAGCCTGTCCGCCATTGCCGCCTCACTCCAGCCAGGGCGCCATCACGCGCTCCCACTGGCCTTGGGCGCGCAGGATCAGTTCGCAGACCTCGCGCACCGCGCCGGCGCCGGCGGGCGCGGCGGTCACATGGCAGACATGGCGACGCACCAGTTCGTGGCCGTCCGGCACGGTGGCGGAAAATCCGCAGGCTTTCAAAAGCGGCAGGTCAATCAGGTCATCGCCCATGTAGCCGGCGTCGGCGAAGCTCAGCCCGGCATCCGCGAGCAGGCCGGCCATCGCCGCGCGCTTGTCCTCGATGCCCTGCAACACCAGATCGATGCCGAGGTTCGCGGCGCGCGTCGTCACGATCGGTGAATCGCGGCCGGTGATGATGGCCAGCTTCACGCCGGATTTCGCCAGCAGCTTCATGCCGAGGCCGTCGCGGCTGAAGAAGGCCTTGCAGAAATCGCCCTCGGGGCCGAAGTAGAGGCGGCCGTCGGTCATCACGCCATCGACGTCGAAACCCATCAACCGCACGCGGGCAGCTTTTTCCAGGCAACACATCAGACGACTTTCGCGCGAAAAAGATCGTGCATGTTGAGCGCGCCCACCAGCTGCCCGGCAGCATCGATGACGATGAGCTGGTTGATCTTGTGGCGCTCCATCATTTCCACCGCTTCCACGGCCAGCCGCTCGGGGCCGATGGCGCGCGGGGCTTTCGTCATCACCTGCGATACGGCCATCTGCCGCAAATCGCCGTGCTGTTCCATGGCGCGGCGCAAGTCGCCATCGGTGAAGATGCCGATCACGGCGCCCTGTGCGTCGAGCACCACGGCCATGCCCATGCCGCCTTGCGAAATCGCCGCCAGGGTTTCCGGCACCGTCGCGCCAGCACCGACTTTTGCGACCCGTTCGGTCGGCTGCATCACGTCGCGCACGTGGGTGAGCAGCTTGCGACCGAGCGCGCCGCCGGGGTGCGAGCGGGCGAAATCCTCGGCGCCGAAACCGCGTGCGTCCAGAAGCGCCACGGCGAGCGCGTCGCCCAGCGCCAGCGCGGCCGTGGTGCTGGCCGTGGGGGCGAGGTTGAGCGGGCAGGCCTCGGCGACCACGCGCGCGTCCAGATGGACGTCGGCTTCCTGCGCCAGAGACGAATCCGCATTGCCGGTGATGGCGATCAACCGGCCGCCTTGCCGCTTGACGAGCGGCACGATGGTCAAGAGCTCGTCGTTTTCGCCCGAGTTGGACAACGCGATCAGCACGTCGTCGCGCGCGATCATGCCGAGGTCGCCATGTACCGCCTCGGCGGCGTGCACGAAATAGGCCGGAGTGCCGGTGCTGGCCATCGTCGCCGCGATCTTGCGCGCGATGTGGCCCGATTTGCCGATGCCGCTCACCACCACGCGGCCGTGGCAGCGCAGGATGAGTTCCACCGCCCGGGCGAAGTTTTCGTCGAGCCTGCCCGCGAGCGCCTGCAGGGCTTCCGCCTCGATGGCGAGCACGCGCCGGGCGAGGGCAAGGAGGTGTTCCGGGGCGGGAGCGGGAGTCATCGGCGCATTATAAGCAGGCACAAAAAAGCCCGCCGAGGCGGGCTTTTTCAGCCTATCAAAACACTTACAACTGTTTGCATACAGCATAAACAGTAGCGCCGTCATCGACATAGGTGGTTGTGCCGCCCGGGGCCGCGTTAAGGGTATAGCTTCCTGACGCTGCAGCAATTCCTCGAACCGTTCCTGTAGCGGGTCTGCCATCATCGAATTGGGCGTCGATCGCATTAGCCACCTTGCCAAGGAGGTTTGTTGTACAAACAACGACACCGGAAAGTCCAAGGGCGCCCTGTTGTACATGAAGTACCCCACCAACGGCGTTTTGGGGATTCAGCCGCCCCGAGGTTGCCGCCGTATCGCCGCCAATAAATCCAGCAAGCCGTAGGTGATGCCAGAAGTGGCAGTTTTCTTCAGTGCTGGTAGTGGAACAAGTAATCACATTAGCGACACCTGCAGCGCCAACTTGGGTATTACCGTCTCCCGAAGTTGCAAGGGGATTCGTCCAGCGGGCGGCAGCCTGATCGTCATCGCCGGGCAGTTTCTTGTATCTGTCCTGATAGCCATACACCGCTGCACTCATCCCGTTCAGATCGTTGGCAACGTTCTTGATTTTGGCTTGGGTGATCAGTTCCTGACCCTTCAGCACGCCGCCGAGGAGCAGGCCGATGATGACGAGCACGATGGCGATTTCCACGAGGGTAAAACCGGCTTGTTTTTTCATTTTCATTACTCCACAAAAGATATAGGAAACGCTGAATAAATTGCTGCGCGGGCGAATCGCTGCGTTGCGCGGTGCTCGCTCCCTCGCCTAACCCATTGTTATGTCTCGGTCGCT
>OGCL01001580.1_pt1 | contig 18660 bp, 18 predicted proteins | sample 1570041 | NCBI WGS metagenome assembly OGCL01 (sample SAMN06266162, study PRJEB24511) | hot springs metagenome | isolation source: Hot spring water | place: South Africa: Limpopo | collected 2015-06-22
TTCCGCCGGTCAGTATGGACGCCGAAGACCCATTGTTTATTCTGTACACCTCGGGTTCGACCGGCAAACCCAAAGGCGTGTTGCACACCACCGGTGGTTATTTGTTGTATGCCGCCTTGACGCATCGCTGGGTGTTCGACTATCGCGACGGCGATCTCTACTGGTGTACCGCCGACGTCGGCTGGGTCACGGGTCATTCCTACGTCGTCTATGGGCCGTTGTGCAATGGCGCGACGACCTTGATGTTCGAAGGTACCCCCACCTATCCCGAACCCGACCGTTTTTGGCGCGTCGTCGCAAGCCATCGCGTCTCGCTGTTCTACACCGCGCCGACGGCGATTCGTGCGTTGATGGCGCAAGGCGCGCATTACGTCGAACGCACCGATCGTTCGAGTTTGCGCTTGTTGGGGTCGGTTGGCGAGCCGATCAACCCCGAAGCCTGGGAGTGGTACTACCACGTCGTCGGCGAAGCACGTTGTCCGATCGTCGATACCTGGTGGCAAACCGAAACCGGCGGCATTCTGATTACGCCGCTGCCGGGCGCGACGCCGTTGAAACCTGGCTCCGCCGCGTGGCCGTTTTTCGGCATCGTGCCGGAAATCCTCGACAACGCCGGCGAGGTGTTGCAAGGCGAGGCGGAAGGCATTTTGGTGTTGGCGCGTTCCTGGCCCGGTCAAGCGCGCACGGTGTATGGTGACCATCAGCGCTTCATCGACACCTATTTCCGCAATTTCCCTGGCTATTACTTCACCGGCGACGGCGCGAAACGTGACAGCGACGGCTATTACTGGATCACCGGGCGCATTGACGACGTCATCAATGTTTCAGGGCATCGTTTGGGTACGGCGGAAATCGAAAGCGCTTTGGTACAGCACCCAGACGTCGCCGAGGCGGCGGTCGTCGGTTATCCGCACGAAATCAAAGGACAGGGCATTTACGCTTACGTGACGCTCAACGCTGGCGTAATCCCAAGCGAAGCGTTACGGCAGGAGTTGATCCAACTGGTGCGCAAGGAAATCGGTCCGATCGCCAATCCCGACATCATCCAATGGGCTCCAGCTTTGCCAAAAACGCGCTCTGGAAAAATCATGCGGCGCATTTTGCGCAAAGTCGCCGCCAATGATCTCGATAACCTCGGCGATATGTCGACGCTGGCCGATCCGAGTGTGGTCGAGGAAATCATCGATCACCGCGCCAATAAGTCCTGACCAAACCACATTTTCATCCCAAAAAATATGGACACCACATTCCTATCAAAAAAACCCATCACCCCTTCCGACCGCTTGATTATGGCCTTGGACGTGCCCAGCACCGAAGAGGCTCGCGCATTGGTCGAGACGCTGGGTGACAACGTGACGTTCTACAAACTCGGTATGGAGTTGTTCATGGCCGGAGATTATTTTGGCCTGATCGCATGGCTCAAGGCGCGCGACAAAAAAGTCTTCGTCGATCTCAAATTTTTCGATGTACCCGCCACGGTGGCGCGCGCGATCAAAGCGCTGAGTCAAAAAGGGGTCGATTTCGCGACGATACACGGTAACGACGCTATCATGCAGGCCGCCGCCGCAGCCAAAGGTTCGCTTAAAGTGTTGGCGGTCACCGCATTGACCAGTCTCGATCGTGGCGATTTGGATGATTTGGGCTTCCACTGCGATGTCGAAGCCTTGGTATTATCACGCGCGCGCCGCGCGTTGCAGAGCGGCTGCGATGGCGTGGTGTCATCAGGTTTGGAAGCCGCGATGTTGCGCCAGGAACTCGGTGAAAAATTGTTAGTGATCACACCGGGTATTCGTCCCGTCGATAACCGCGAGGAGGACGATCAGAAGCGCGTGGTCAGCGTTGAACAAGCATTTTTGAACGGCGCCGATTATATCGTCGTCGGCCGACCGATCCGCGACGCCGATGACCCTAAAGCCCAAGCAGAGAACGTACAAGCAACGATCCGCCGGTTGTTTTCGTCCTGAAAGCGTTATGGTATCGCCGGCGCCGTCCATGTCAGCGGTATCCGAACTACCGTGCCGCGATTTATTCCTTGAAAACCTCATCGAGTTCGGCGTCGTAGCGCCGTTCGTATTGACGCGAGAGCAATTCCAAGGCGTGCCAGAACAGCGTGAACGCGGGAGCCATGATATGGCCTTTCGCGGCTTGCTGTATGCCCAGCGCCAACAGGCCCAACAATAACCCGGAACGCATGTCAAATCGACCGTCGCTCGCGTGTCGCAACAGCGCATCGAGCTGACTCAATCCTGCTGCGGAAAAATCCGCGATGGAAGCGTGTGGGAGCGAGGACTCTTCCACATACTGAGGTGGCGGCGCGTCTTCGAGTCGAAACAAGCCTTCCGCTTCGACAAACGCGCGCAAGGTATCGAGCGTCAAGTGCTCATCGTGCACGACCAGCAAACTCGCGGCATGGGGATTGAGCTGTAATTGCCGGATGCCGTCGCACAACGCAAATGCTTCGGCGAGCCGCTCGAAATACGCATGATCGCCACGCCGCTGGGGGATTTTCAAGCGCATCCGCCCCGGCAAGCGGTGTTTGATATAGGCGAGAGGCCGCTGATCGTTCATCCGCTTAACGCGCTAGGCGGGATGATCGGTTGCATCGACGGGCGGGTCGTTGACGACGGATGATGCACCGGCGCGCGGTGCGCGTTCATGATACGCCTGACGCAATTCCGCACGCGCTTCGGCGACGATGTCTTCGAATTCCTCGGACGCTTCGGCGACCCATTCACGTCCTTTTTCTAACCACAGAATGCCGGTTTTGACGGCCTGACGCGCGGCGGGGCGTGCCGCGCGCGCTACAGCCGGGAGATTCGGGATGATTGCAGCGGCGAGTACCGTTGCGCCCACGCCCAGGGCGATGCCCAGCGCGGTGCCATTTTTAAGCAAATCGTCGAGTTTGGGCATAACAAGTCAAAGAGTAACGACAGTTTATCTAGGGTGTTTTAGGGGGGCGAATTATCGGAGGTTCGCCCTATAAATATAGGCTGTTTCCTTACGCTGTAAACACCCATCCATTCGAGCACCGGGATATAAATGTTTGCTCACGTCTTTGGGCAGCGTTCGGAACATCTGCCACTACTAAAACTTCAATCCCAACTCAATACACCGCCGGTCTGATATTCGGTGACACGCGTTTCGAAGAAGTTCTTTTCTTTTTTCAAATCGAGGACTTCCGACATCCACGGAAAGGGATTATCGACGCCGGGGTATTGTTCCGGTAAGCCGATTTGCGCGCAGCGGCGATTGGCGATGAACTGCAAGTATTCCTTGAACATCCCGGCATTCAAACCGAGGATGCCACGCGGCATGGTATCGTAAGCGTATTGCGTTTCGATATCGACCGCTTCGCGAATCATTTGCACGATCGATTGCTTGAACGGCGTATTCCACAAGTGTGGATTTTCCAGCTTGATTTGGTTGATGACGTCGATGCCGAAATTCATGTGCATCGATTCATCGCGCAAGATGTACTGGAATTGTTCGGCGGTGCCGGTCATTTTATTGCGCCGCCCCATCGACAGCACTTGCGTGAAGCCGACGTAGAAGAAAATACCTTCAAAGATTACGTAAAATGCAATCAATTCGCGCAGCAAGGCTTGGTCGTTTTCCGGCGTGCCGGTTTTGAAATAAGGATCGGCCAAATGCTGCGTGAATGGCAACGCCCATTCCGCCTTGCGCGCCACCGCCGGCACTTCGCGGTACATGTTGAAAATCTCGCCTTCGTCCATGCTCAACGATTCGACGACGTATTGATAGGCGTGGGTGTGCAATGCCTCTTCGAAAGCTTGGCGCAAGAGATATTGGCGGCATTCCGGATTCGTGATATGTCGGTAAACCGCAAGCACCAGATTGTTCGCGACCAGAGAATCTGCCGTCGAGAAAAAACCGAGATTGCGTTTGATGATGGTGCGTTCATCCTCGCTCAGCCCATCGCGGCTCTTCCACAACGCGATGTCGGCGTTCATGCTGATTTCTTGCGGCATCCAATGATTAGCGCAAGCATCCAAGTATTTTTGCCAGGCCCATTTGTATTTGAACGGCACGAGCTGGTTCAGATCGGCACGGCAATTGATGATGCGCTTGTCATCGACCTGGATGCGCCGCGCGCCCATTTCCAGAGTTTCCAACCCGGTCGCGCCAGCGGATTCATCAACCGGCGTCGCGAGGGTACGGGTGAGCACGACGTCGGGATCGGGATCGACGCAGGGTGCGGCGCCGGCGGTTTGCATGACGACGGCATTGGGTTGCAAGCCCTGCCCAGGGCGTACCGCTGGGGAGGGAGTGGATTTCAAATCGGCGAGTGGATCGTCCCAAGTCAACATGATGCTCTCCTGTTGAGTCGCGTAAAAAAGAAAGGGTTCATTGGCACGCTTCGCAAGTCGGGTCGAGTATTGAACACGCAGGCGCTGCAATCGTTTCCTCGCTGAACGTTTCCAGCGGCGAGGGATCATCGAGCTTGACGGCGTTGAGCTTGCCATCGGCCAGCGTGCTTTTTTCGACGTGCGTCGCGCCGAGCGTGCGCAGGTAATACGTCGTCTTCAAACCGCGTAGCCAGGCCAGTTTGTATAGGGTGTCGAGCTTTTTACCGTTCGGCTCGGCCATATAGAGGTTCAGCGATTGGCTTTGATCGATCCATTTTTGTCGGCGCGCCGCCGCTTCGACCAGCCAGCGCGGATCGATTTCGAACGCCGTGGCATAAAGCTGTTTCAATTCGCCGGGGATACGGCCGATACGTTGCACGCTGCCATCGTAGTATTTGAGATCATTGATCATCACCTCATCCCACAAATCGAGTTTTTTCAGCGCTTCGATCAAATGCGGATTGATCACGGTGAATTCACCGGAAAGATTGGATTTGACGAACAAATTGCGGTACGCCGGTTCGATCGATTGCGAGACACCACAGATGTTGGAAATGGTCGCCGTCGGCGCGATCGCCATCGTGTTCGAATTGCGCAGGCCGAAACGCTGGATGCGTTCGCGCAAACCATCCCAATCCAAGGTTTGTTGACGATCGACCTGCAAATAAGGCCCCCGGGCCCGTGCCAGCAATTCGATCGAGTCGATGGGCAGGATCCCTTGGCTCCACAGCGACCCCTCGAACGTCGCATAGCGTCCGCGTTCTTGTGCGAGATCGCACGACGCTTGCAGCGCAAAATAACTGACCGCTTCCATCGAACGATCGGCAAATTCGACCGCTGCCTCTGAGGCATAAGGGAGTTTGAGTTGATACAAGCAATCTTGGAAGCCCATGATGCCCAAACCGACCGGGCGATGCCGCAAATTGGCGCGGCGCGCTTGCGGTACGCTGTAGTAGTTGTAATCGATGACGTTGTCGAGCATGCGCATCGCGGTGCGGATCGTGCGTTCCAGCTTCGCCAGATCGAGACCGTTTTCGCTAAGGTGCGCCGCCAAGTTGATCGAGCCCAAATTGCACACCGCGATTTCTTGGTCGGAGGTATTCAAAGTGATCTCGGTACACAGATTGGAGCTGTGCACGACGCCGACGTGCTGCTGCGGTGAACGCAGATTGCACGGATCTTTGAACGTGAGCCACGGATGACCGGTTTCGAACAGCATCGACAACATCTTGCGCCACAGCGTCACAGCGGGCAGGCGCTTGAACAGTTTGATTTCACCGCGATCGGCTTTTTCTTCGTAGGCAACATAGGCGTGCTCGAATGCTTCGCCATATAAATCGTGCAAATCCGGGACGTCGTCGGGTGAAAACAAGGTCCACTGCCCCTCCTCGGCGACGCGCTTCATGAATAAATCTGGGATCCAATTCGCGGTATCCATATCATGCGTGCGCCGGCGTTCGTCGCCGGTGTTCTTGCGCAATTCAAGAAATTCTTCGATGTCCAAATGCCAGGTTTCCAGGTAAGCGCACATTGCGCCTTTGCGTTTGCCGCCTTGATTGACTGCCAACGCCGTATCATTGGCGACTTTGAGAAAGGGTACTACGCCTTGTGATTTACCATTGGTGCCTTTGATGTGCGCACCCATCGCGCGCACGCGCGTCCAGTCGTTGCCCAGGCCGCCGGCATACTTGGACAACAGCGCATCGTCTTTGATGGCGCTGAAAATGCCATCGAGATCATCGGGCACGGTAGTCAGATAGCACGACGACAATTGCGGACGCAACGTGCCAGAATTGAACAACGTCGGCGTCGAACTCATGAAATCGAAACTGGACAGTAAGTGATAAAACTCGATGGTGCGCGCTTCGCGATCGATTTCGTTGATCGCCAACCCCATCGCCACGCGCATGAAAAACGCTTGCGGTAATTCGAGACGCGTGCCGTGCGAGTGAATGAAATAGCGGTCGTACAGTGTTTGCAAGCCCAGATACGTGAACTGCAGATCGCGTTCGGGCCGTAATGCTTGTCCCAAGTGCTTGAGATCGTATTGCAATAGCGCAGGATCCAGCAGATCGAGTTCTACACCGCGGCGCAAGTAATCGATGAAATACTCGGGATAATGTTCGTGCATGTCTTGCTGGCTTGGATGTTGCGGACGACCCGCGAGAAAGCTCAATGCCTCGGCGCGCAGCGTGTTCAACAACAAACGCGCCGCGACGTAGCTATACCCCACTTGTTTTTCGATCAGGGTGCGCGCGCTCAAAACCAAGCTGGTCGCGACGTCTTTTTCCGGAATGCCGTCGAACAGATTGCGCACGGCGTCGCGCAGAATCAATTCGGCATCGACATCGTCGAGACCCGCGCAGGCCTCGGTGAGGAAACGACGCAGCGTGCCGAGATCGAGCGGGCGACGCTCGCCGCTGGCGGTCGTGACGTGTAGCTTTTTTTCCTCGCTGGTTTCGAACGCGTCGCGTTGTTTGATTTGCGCGCGCAGCCGCGCACGTTCTTCGCGGTAGAGCACATAGGCGCGCGCGACTTTGTGATAACCACCGCGCATCAGCGCCAATTCGACCTGATCCTGGATATCTTCGATATGGACCGTGCCGCCTTCTGGCGCGCGCCGGGTCAGCGCGCGACTAATTTGCTCGGTCAAGGCGGCGACCGTTTCATGAATGCGCACACTAGATGATGCGCCATGCCCCTCGACGGCGAGAAAGGCTTTACTGATGGCTAGACTGATTTTGTCACGATCGAAAGCGGTGATTTGACCGTCGCGACGAATCACGCGAACCTGCCCGGGCGCGGTGGCGCGTGTTTCGTGTAGCGACGAGTGATCGGAAGACATGAGGGAGGAAGTCGCGGCAATATCGGTATCCATTGAAAGCTCCTGCGGTCAAACGCCAAGCGGTGAAAACTTGATTTCGGGAACGACAAGCGAAGTCCCTAAACACATTATATTGTGTTTTTCGTTTTGTAAAAACACAACATGCTGTGTTTAAGTGGCTGGATATGTTGTGGCCAGCTTGTGCATAAGCTGTGTATAACACTGTTTAATGACTGCAAATGAAGCGCTTATCGCCGCCTGAAAAACGCGCGTTTCCATTGTAAAAAATCCCGTGTTCTGGCGTAACGTTGTAGAATGTTGGCGAGGAGAATGCGCTTGTGCCACCAATAATGCCAATCATGAATTCATCCGCCGACCCGACTTCGCGCCGCCATACCGAGTGGATCAAACGCGTGCTGCCTAATGCACAGGCTGTATCGCTTGCCGCGATGTTGCTAGTGTCATTTCTGCTGATCTACTGGCTATCGGATTTATTGATGCCCGTATTCGCCGCGATCGTCATCGCCTATCTGCTCGATGGTGTGGTCGTCAATACGCTGCTCAAGCATTTGCCGCGGCGTTACGGCGTGCTGGTCGTTTTTGCGTCGTTCATGGGATTCGTGCTCTATCTCTTACTGGATGTCTTGCCGATTCTTTATCAGCAAGCGGCCGAACTCGTCCAACACCTGCCCGACATGATACGCAGCGCGCAATCTGGCATCATGCGCTTGCCGGAACTCTACCCCGAATACATCACCGAACAAGACATCCGTAACATCATGATGAGCATGCAAGACGAACTGCTGCGCGGGAGTCAGCGCGTCTTGTCGTTTTCGGCGGCTTCGGTCGTAGGTTTGATCACAGCGCTAGTCTATTTGGTGTTAGTGCCGATGCTGGTATTTTTCTTGTTGAAGGACAAAAGCTTGCTCGTCGGTTGGCTGGAGCAGTTTGTGCCGCGCGATCGCAATTTGATCATCCGGGTATGGCGCGAGGTCGATATCCAACTCGGTAATTACGTGCGCGGAAAGCTCATTGAGGTGTTCATCTTGTGGTCGGCCAGCTACATTACGTTCGCCGCGTTGAATTTGAATTATTCGATGCTATTGGCGGTCTTGATGGGCTTGTCGGTGATCATCCCGTACATCGGCGCGACCTTGGTGACGTTTCCGGTCGTCGGTGTCGCCTATTTTCAATGGGGGACCAGCGATCCTTTCCTGTATTGTTTGATCGCCTATACGGTCATCCAAGTGCTCGACGGCGTGTTGCTGGTGCCGCTGTTGTTTTCCGAGGCCGTCAATCTGCATCCTGTGGCGATCATCACGGCGATCTTGTTTTTCGGGGGACTTTGGGGATTTTGGGGCGTATTCTTCGCGATTCCGCTTGCGACCCTGGTCAAAGCCGTTCTCACCGCTTGGCCGCGCGAACTGCCCGCGTCAATGGCTTGAAATGGCCGGCGGCATCCCCCACTATAGCTCGTCTGTCTATCGATACCGTATGGGACAGATTCGCTAACGAGGCATTCGATTTTTACAACAATCACTTCAGTCTATTCGGGAAATACCTTGCAATTCAAAGGCACTACGATAGTTTCCGTGCGGCGCGGCGACAAAGTCGTCATCGGCGGCGATGGTCAAGTCACGCTGGGCAACGCAGTCATGAAAGGCAATGCGCGCAAAGTGCGGCGTTTGTATCACGATCGCGTCATCGCCGGCTTTGCTGGCGCGACCGCCGATGCGTTCACGCTGTTCGAACATTTCGAAGGCAAGTTGGAGAAACATCGCGGCAATTTGACACGCGCCGCTGTCGAAATGGCTAAGGATTGGCGCACCGACCGCGCGTTGCGGCGCTTGGAGGCGCTGTTGGCGATCGCCGACGCTAAAACCTCGCTGATCATTTCCGGCACGGGCGATGTCATCGAACCGGAACACGACCTGATCGCGATCGGTTCCGGTGGTTTCTTCGCACACGCCGCCGCGCGCGCCTTGCTCGAAAATACCACCCTCGGCGCGCGCGAGATCGTCGAAAAAGCTTTGAATATTGCCGCAGATATTTGCATTTACACCAACCATCATTTGCACATCGAAGAGCTCAATGCGGAGCCCGCCGACGCAGGAAGTACACATGGACCCCATGACGCCTAAGGAAATCGTTCACGAACTCGACAAACACATCATCGGTCAAGCCAACGCCAAGCGCGCCGTGGCGATCGCGCTGCGCAACCGCTGGCGCCGTTCGCAAGTGGAATCCGGTTTGCGCGAGGAAATCACACCGAAGAACATACTGATGATCGGACCGACTGGCGTTGGTAAGACCGAAATCGCCAGGCGTTTGGCGCGGCTCGCCAATGCGCCGTTCATCAAAGTCGAAGCGACCAAATTCACCGAAGTCGGTTACGTCGGCCGCGACGTCGAGTCGATTGTCCGCGACCTGGTCGATACTTCGGTCAAATTGATTCGCCATGAAGAGTTGCAAAAAGTGCAAAACCGTGCCCTCGACGCCGCCGAGGACCGCATTCTCGACTTGTTGTTGCCCGGATTGGGGCACGCGCACTCCGTGGATCACGACAGCGAATCGGTGGCGCGGCAAAAACTCCGGAAACGCTTACGCGAAGGCGAACTGGATGACAAGGAAGTCGAAATCGAAGTCAGCCAGGGCCCGATCGGCGTCGAAATCATGGCGCCACCGGGCATGGAGGAAATGACCAGCCAATTGCAGAGCATGTTTCAAAACCTGAACACGGGCCGCACCAAAAAACGCAAGATGCGTATCAAGGACGCGCTGAAAGTGTTACGCGACGAGGAAGCCAGTAAACTCATCAACGAAGAAGACGTCAAACTGCGCGCCATCGAAGCGGCGGAACAAAACGGTATCGTATTCATCGATGAGATCGACAAGATCTGCAAACGCTCCGAACTCAGCGGCGGCGACGTCTCGCGCGAAGGCGTGCAGCGCGATTTGTTGCCGTTGGTCGAAGGTAGCACTGTCAGTACCAAATACGGCATGGTCAAAACCGATCATGTGTTGTTCATCGCCTCGGGCGCGTTCCATTTGGCGAAGCCTTCGGATTTGATTCCCGAACTGCAAGGGCGTTTTCCGATTCGTGTCGAACTCGACGCCTTGACGACGGAAGATTTTGTGCGCATTTTGCAAGAGCCGAATGCGTCGCTCACCGAGCAATATCAAGCTTTGCTAGCGACGGAAGGCGTCACGTTGAAATTCACGCAAGACGGTCTACGGCGTCTTGCCGAAATCGCGTTTCAGGTCAATGAAAGAACCGAAAACATCGGTGCGCGGCGCTTGCATACCGTGCTCGAAAAACTGCTCGAAGACATCTCGTTCGGTGCGCCAGACATGGCCGGTGAAGCATTCGTGATCGATGCGGCTTATGTCGAGGGGCATTTGAACGAATTCGCCGAGGATGAAGATCTGAGTCGTTATATTCTGTAACCAACCGAGGTTTCATGATGCGCCCTGTCGTCGAATCCGTTCCCTATACACCGGTGGAAATCAAATTGCGCCAAGTGTCGCGCGTGCTGGAAATCACTTTCGACAACGGTGAAACGTTCCAATTGCCCTATGAATACTTGCGCGTTTATACGCCATCCGCCGAAGCCACCGGTCACGCGCCTGGACAGGAAGTCTTACAAACGGGCAAGGAAGACGTAACGATTCTCGACATGCGTCCGGTGGGCCAATACGGTATCGCACCGCGTTTCAGCGATGGCCACGCCACCGGAATTTATACCTGGGATCTGCTGTACGCGTTGGGCCGTCAGCACGCAACGTTATGGTCTAATTATTTACAACGCTTGCACGCGGCGGGTCATACGCGTCGCGCGTCTAGCGATTGAACTTAACCAAGGAGACCCTCGCATGAACGACTCCACCACCCATTTCGGTTTCAAACAAGTCCCCGCCGACGAAAAAGCCCGTCTGGTGCGCAACGTTTTTGACTCGGTTGCCGACAAATACGACTTGATGAATGACTTGATGTCATTGGGCATTCACCGTCTTTGGAAACGCATTGCCATCGATCTCAGCGCGGTGCGCGCGGGCGAGCGCGTGCTCGATCTCGCCGGCGGCACCGGTGATTTGACGCGCTTGCTCAAACAACGCACCGGAGAAGCCGGGGAAGTGGTGCTCGCTGATATCAACGCCGCGATGTTGCGCAATGGCCGCAACCGCTTGACCGATCACGGCATCGCCGGCCAACTGTACTATGCGCAAGTCAACGCCGAATGCCTACCCTTTGCCAGCGATAGCTTCGATTGCGTTTGCATGGGGTTTGGGCTGCGCAACGTCACGGATAAAGACGCCGCGTTACGTTCGATTCATCGCGTATTGAAACCCGGCGGTCGGATCCTCGTCTTGGAATTCTCACACCCGGTCGATCCGCTGACCGGCAAAATCTATGATTTCTATTCGTTCAATTTATTGCCACGCCTCGGCGCTTGGGTTGCCAACGACGCCGAGAGTTACCGTTATCTCGCGGAATCGATACGCATGCACCCCGATCAAAACACCTTGAAGGCGATGATGGAACAAGCCGGCTTCGAGCGCTGCGAGTATTTCAATTTGACGCGCGGCATCGTCGCGGTGCATCGCGGCTATAAATTCTGACGATGCGTCTCAAACCCTTGTTCTTCACGGCCATGGAACAGGCGTTGCAGCAGAATTTGGCGCGCAATCCAAGCGCACGCGAAGCGTTGACACCGCTGCATGGCCGTGTCGTCGCGCTGCGCGTCGAACCGTTCGGCTGGAAGTTCTTCGTCTCGTTCACGACGCAGCGCATCCAGCTCCACGATCATTACGAGCGCCCCGCCGATGCGACGCTATCCGGCGATTGGCGTGCGTTGGCGGCGATGGCGTGGAGCGGGCATCCGATGCACGCTTTGTTTCGCGGCGAAGTGAATTTGCACGGCGATGTCACCGTCGGCGAGCACGTGCGTGAGTTGCTGCAAGCCCTGGCGCTGCCGATCGATCGGCTGCTTGCGCCGGTTTTGGGTCCGACCGCCGCCATGCGGTTGACGGAGTGGGCGCGGCAACACGAGCAATGGTGGAGCGAGAGCTTGGAGACCTTGCGGCTCAATCTCAGTGAGTTCTTGCAAGAAGAAACCCGCGTGCTGCCCCATACTACCGAGGCCGAAGTATTTTATGCCGATGTCGATGAACTACGCTTGGCCTATGATCGTCTCAACGCGCGCGTGCAACGTATGCAAAATTTAGTCACCAATCGCTCTATCCCCATCGTCGCGTCGCATGGATGCGAACAACCTCGTTCTCAAGATTGAAACCGAGACCTCTTTATGTCATCCGTACCGCCCAATGTCGATGAAATATGGCGCTTGTTTCGGGAAACAGACCGCAAATTCCAAAAAACGAATCGAAGAATTCAGGAAACAAACCGTTTGATTAAACTCTCTCTGGAACGCACTCAAAGCCAACACGAGGTGGTTCTCGAAATCAAACGGGTGAGCCGATTGATCGATCGCTTAGGTAACCGTCTCGGCGATTTCGTCGAAGAAGCCGTTCGTCCGGCGGCGGTGCGGTTGTTCCGGGAACGCAGAATTGCCGTTCACGAAGTGCACCGACACGTTGAAGCTCAACGCGGCAACGAAGGCATAGAAGTGGACTTATTGGTCGTCAATGATCACGATGTCATAGCAATCGAGCGTAAAAGCCATTTGTTTGTCGATGACGTCAAAGAGCACGTGGAACGACTCGGCAAACTGAAGCGCCTTTTACCAAGTTATGCGAATAAGCGTGTTATGGGTGCTGTCGCGGCGATGGTTATTCCCGATAATGTCGCGCAATATGATTATCATCAAGGGCTTTATTAATAGGCCAAAGTGGTGAGCATTTGCTCATTCGGAATGACGATCGCTTCGTCCCTAAACTGTGGTAACGTCGCCATTCCGAAGCTTTGAGGGTGACGTTTCGCGCCATTGTCTTCATTGGTTGTTTTGCCTTGCTTTGTACAGGCGGAGCGGTTATCAACTTCTTCAAGCGATTCCCCTAAATACCTCTCGCCTTTTCAACAACCTTTTCGACAGGACTGATTCATGCACCTTCGGCTCATCGCGCGCTTGATACACATCAACTGGGTGTTGGTGTATCACGGCTTGGATGAAATCGTCTTGAAGACGCGTTTGTTCCGACCGGTGCGTTTCTTGGTCTATCTCTCGCCCAGCGTATGGTTCCGCCGTATCCGAGAACCGCGCGGCGTGCGCATTCGCCACATGCTCGAAGAATTGGGACCAATTTTTGTCAAATTTGGCCAAACGCTTTCAACCCGTAAAGATTTATTGCCCGAAGACATTGCCGATGAACTAGTCAAGTTACAAGACAAGGTTCCACCTTTTCCCGTCATGACTGCTCGTCAAATCATCGAGTCGGAACTAAAAAAACCAATCGACGAAGTCTTTGCGACTTTTGATGAAACACCACTGGCCTCGGCATCAATCGCTCAAGTGCACACGGCCACCTTGCCGACTGGCGAGCCGGTCATCGTCAAAGTATTACGGCCCGACATCGACAAGAAAATTCTCTCTGACATGGGGCTGCTTTATGAGCTGGCCCATTTCGCCGAACGGTTCTGGCCCGAGGCGCGGCGCTTGCGTCCGGTCGAGGTTGTCGCCGAATTCGAAAAGACCTTGCTCGACGAACTCGATCTAATGCGCGAAGCGGCCAATGCGTCGAAATTGCGCAAGAATTTCGAAAACTCCAGCATTTTGTTCATTCCGCAAGTCCACTGGCCGTTGACGCGCCGCAAGATCATGGTCATGGAGCGCATCGAAGGTATCCCAATCGGCAATATCGAACAATTGCGCGCGGCGGGGTGCGATTTCAAATTGATGGCCGAATACGGCGTGGAGATTTTTTTCACGCAAGTGTTTCGCGACAATTTTTTCCACGCCGATATGCATCCCGGCAATATTTTTGTGCAACCGCCGGCAAAATATCTCGCGGTGGATTTTGGTATCGTCGGCACTTTGTCACGTTCCGACCAGCATTATCTCGCGGAAAATTTTCTGGCGTTTTTCAAGCGCGATTACCGGCGCGTTGCGGAAATGCACGTTGCTTCGGGTTGGGTTCCGCCAACGACGCGCGTCGAGGAATTGGAGGCGGCAATTCGCGCAGTGTGCGAGCCGATCTTTGAAAAACCGCTCAAAGAGATTTCTTTTGGCCATCTATTATTGCGTCTGTTCCAAACTGCACGGCGCTTTGATATGGCGGTACAACCGCAATTGGTGCTGCTACAAAAAACCTTGCTGAATATCGAGGGCTTAGGCCGCGAACTCTATCCAGAACTCGACTTGTGGCAAACCGCGAAACCATTTTTGGAAAAATGGTTCCGCGAGCGCATGGGGCCCAAAGCCAAATTGGATCATCTGTTGCAGCAACTGCCAGACATCGCCGAACAATGGCCGGAATTACCGAGTTTGCTGCATAAGGTTCTGCAGGATACCGCGCAAGGGCGTCTGCATATCCATACGGACCATCCCGGCATAGACGAACTGCGCCGGGAAATACGCCGCAACCACCGACAAACTCTATGGACCATCATTGGTGGTTTGAGCATGATGAGCTTGGCGCTGCTATGGGCGTTGTCGCATTGGGGATATTAACGTACCTCATCGAGTAGCCAATCACGCCGCGTATTGATGTCATTTATCCCGCCCGCCGCCCTTATCATGGACATGCCGCACGTGTTTCATCTCGCCCCGTTCGTCATGGGATTGTTCAGCAGTTTGCATTGCATCGGCATGTGCGGCTCGATCATCGGTACCCTGACCTTGAGTTTGGCGCCGGAGGTGCGGCAGTCGAAAACGCGGTTGCTGCCGTTCATTTTTAGCTATAACTTGGGCCGCATCGTCAGTTACAGCGTGGTGGGCGGTTTGGCGGGTGCTGTGCAGTGGCTCATCATCGCACCGTTCCACCCCGAATACGCTTATCGCCTGTTGCAAATTTTTTCTGCAGGGATTACCGCAAGCGCCGGGCTCTATATCGCCGGCTGGTTTCCGCGTTTTGCGTACATCGAAAAAGCCGGTTCCCGGCTCTGGCGTTTGCTCGAACCGTGGGGACGACGCTTGATTCCGGTCAAGAATGGCTGGCAGGCGTTTTTGTTTGGCTGTATCTGGGGCTGGATCCCTTGCGGCTTGGTGTACAGCGCGCTGGCCTTGGCCGCCGCGACGGGGAGTATCGGCCAAAGCGCTCTGGCGATGTTGACGTTCGGCCTCGGTACTTTACCGGCCGTGATGGGGGTCGGTATAATGACCGGCGTTTTGACCAAGCTATCGCGGATGGGGCGATTCAAACGCATCGTCGGCCTGTCGTTGATCGCACTGGCGTTGCTATCGGCCTTTCCGTGGCTGAACCCGATGCGCTTACAACATCTATAACTATAACCATAACTTGCACACCGAGTAACGCTATGGATCACTTCAATTCCATCATTGGCGAATCTCCCGCTTTCGAATCCATGCTGCGCAGCGCGCGCATGGTCGCCGCGACCGACGTGACGGTATTGATCAAAGGCGAGACCGGCACTGGCAAGGAAGTGTTGGCCAGTGCGATACAACGTGCCAGCCCACGCGCGCATAAGCCTTTCATTACGCTGAACTGCGCGGCATTGCCGGAAGGCATCGTCGAATCCGAATTGTTCGGCCACCGCAAAGGGGCTTTTACCGGCGCCGTCAGCAACAAACCGGGCATTTTTCAAGCCGCCGATGGCGGCACGATCTTCCTCGACGAGGTCAATTCGCTACCGCTGCCGATCCAAGCCAAATTATTACGTTTTTTGGAAAGCGGCGAATGCCAGCTCGTCGGCGATACCAAGCCCTACAAAGTCAACGTGCGCGTCATGGCCGCGACCAATGCCGATTTGCACGAGCTCATCGAGAAAGGCCAGTTCCGCCAGGATTTGTTTTTCCGCTTGAATGTTGTACCGTTGGAATTGCCACCGCTGCGCGACCGTAGCGAGGACATCGACGCCTTGGCGTTGCATTTCGTGCAACAGTTTGCGGCCGAATATGCGATCGACCCGCCGGTATTTAGCCGCCAGGCATTGAAAAAACTGCGCCAATACTCTTGGCCGGGCAATATCCGCGAGCTGCGTAACCTATGCGAACGCTTGACGATTCTTTTGCCGGGAAAATCCATCGATCCGGAAAACTTGCCGCCGGAGTTCGTCAAAGCGAGCTGCAATAAGCCGCTCACGGCTGCAACCGTTGCGATCACCTTGCCCGAAGTGGGCATCGATCTAGAATCGCTGGAAGCTAGCTTGATCCAACAAGCGCTAGAGCGCACCAACGGCAATCGCAGCAAATCGGCGCGCTTGCTCGGCATTTCTCGTGATACTTTGCTGTACCGCATTCAAAAATACGGTTTGGCGGCGCAGTAGGCGCCCCCCCCAAAAAACGACGAGGGCGGCACAAAGCCGCCCTCGTCGTTTACGGCGTCGCCGCAAGCCTCTGCAACGTCGTCAACTTGAACAAGCGCAGGAAGTTTTCGGTCGTTTGCCGTGCCACGCACTCCTCGCTCTCGCCGCGTAATTGGGCGATTTGCGCAGCGACATGCCGCACGTAATAAGGGTAATTCGGCTTGCCGCGATGCGGCACCGGCGCCAAATACGGCGCATCGGTTTCGAGCAGATAACGCTCGCCGGGGACGCGCGTGGCGACATCTTGAATGGTTTTGGCGCTGTTGAACGTCACGATGCCGGAAAACGAAATATAGAAATTCAACGCCAGCGCGCGCTCCGCCATTTCCCAATCCTCGGTAAAACAATGCAGCACGCCACCGACTTCGTGTGCGCGTTCTTCTTCGAGGATGCGCAACGTATCGGCCTTGGCTTCGCGCGTATGCACGATCAACGGCTTACCCAACTGGCGCGCGGCGCGGATATGGCGGCGAAACCGTTCCTGTTGCCAGGTCAAATCGCCGGCGCTGCGGTAAAAATCCAAACCCGTTTCACCAATGGCGATGACACAGGGATCGCAGCCCGCTTCGTACAACTCTTCCACCGAAGGTTCATGTCCGCTTTGTTCGTTTGGATGGACGCCCAGCGACACGGAAATGCCAGGATAGGGATTGAGCAAACGGCGCATCGCTGGATAACTCTCCCAATCGATACTGACGCACAACACATGGGCCACACCCGCACTGGCGCAGTGACCGAGTAGCGACGCGAAATCGCCGGCGAACGGCGTCAAATCGAGACGATCGAGGTGACAATGGGAATCGACGAGCATTTTTCCCTACATCGTATGCGTGTTGCGCTCGGATCCCAGCGCGCCCGCCAAATAGGTTTCGATTTTATTGCGCGCCATACCGCCGTCCTGGTCGCTGAATTGCACGCCAATACCGGTCGCGCGATAACCTTCCGAACCCTGCGGTGTTTTCCAGATCACCTTGCCCGCGATTGGGATTCGGTCAGTTTCCTCCATCAAATTCAATAGCATAAAAACTTCTTGCCCCATCTCGTAATCGCGAGTGGTGGGAATGAACAATCCACCATTATTCACAAACGACATATAAGCGGCGTACAAGGCATTTTTGTCCTTGATGGAAAGAGACAAAATCCCCTGCCGTCCTCCCGCGCTTTCAGCCATGATCCTAGACCTCCGTCACTTAGTCTCAAAATAATGCTTGTATTCCGCCGGCCACCTCGAGAAACCTGCTGCGCTGGGGGGCTCGCTCCCTCGCCTAACTGTCAGGTCCCGGACGATTAGGTACGGTTCCCGCCGTAGAACCCTCCACGCGGCGACTTGGCAAATTCACAGCGGCGATGGATAATAACTTTCCTTTCACGCCTCTCATCCAGGAGAACCACGATGTTTCTCATCCAACTGATCTATGCCAGTCGCGTCAAACCCGGTTTTGGCCCACAAGACGTCGAACAAATCCTCGCCGTTGCATGCAGCAAGAACGCCAAATTGGGCATTACCGGTCTACTATGTTTCAACGGCGACAACTTCTTGCAGTGTTTGGAAGGCGGGCGCGCTGCGGTCAACGAACTCTATCACCATATCATAAACGATCCACGGCATCATCAAGTGCTGTTGTTGCGTTATACTGATATCGTCAAACGCGATTTCGAAAACTGGGCGATGGGCTATATGGGCTTGACGGCAGAAAACAAAGAAATACTCTTTCGTTTTTCTACTCAGCCGGTGTTTGATCCGTTTAAGATGAGCGGCGCCAGCGCGCACGCGCTGTTGTGTGAGCTGCGAACGAAAGTAAAACAATAGCAACCCGCGTGGGGCGCTTCACCCGCCGCCCCCACCCTTGTCACCACAATCAGCGCCCCCTTCCACTGCGCCATCGCACCACATGGCATGAAAAGCGGATTTGTGCTTGAATGTCCGCCAGGGCAAGCGCGTAATCTTGTAGTTTACATCAGTGAGTTACATGGCATAGTAAGCGTTTTGCGTGAGGAACGCCAGCCATGTCTACATCTTTTCTATC
>OGCL01001582.1_pt1 | contig 18643 bp, 11 predicted proteins | sample 1570041 | NCBI WGS metagenome assembly OGCL01 (sample SAMN06266162, study PRJEB24511) | hot springs metagenome | isolation source: Hot spring water | place: South Africa: Limpopo | collected 2015-06-22
AGAGATGGGGTATTCATACAAATCAATCCGGCCATCAGGATGAACTACCGTGACGTCGTTATAGATGCAGAAATCTGGGTCATAATAGTCTTCATGCTCGCCAGCAATATAGATTTGCCGACCATCTGGCAAAGCGGTGCAGCTTTGACCCATCCGGTCAAAACACCAGAGCGCGTGAGGACGTGGGGATTCTGCATTTGATCTAGGTAACCCGACCAGATCTTGTTGTTGTTCGTTCTGACGTTCAATCTGCGTGCGTACATAATGAGCAGAAATTTTATGCTGAATCAGCCAGCGGCGCACGGGACTTGGGTTTGCTGTAGGGTTTTGATTGGGGTAGCAGGATGTGACGCATTCAGCCCGCAGTTGATCTATGCTGAACGGAATTTCTGGTGTTACTGACATGAGCAAGAGCCGATATGGCTCGGGCGTTGCATAGCGAAAATGCTATCTGATCAGTATAACAGCATTTTCGAACGGCGCATCCTTAGACTGAGTGATTATTCATCAGGCTTTTGTTCCGCACCTTCTGCCACTCCACCAATTCAAAGCGTCCATCATGATGCTCCACCATCGCGGTGAGGCTTTCGACCCAATCGCCGTCATTCAGATACAGCACTCCGTCAATCTCACGCATCGCCGCGTGATGAATATGCCCACATAACACCGCATCCATGCCGCGTTTTTTCGCTTCTTTTGCCACCGCCTCCTCGAATGTCGCAATAAACTGCACCGCTGTTTTGACTTTATATTTCAGATAGCTCGACAGCGACCAGTAGGGCAGCCCGACCCGTGCGCGTAGCCGATTCAGATGACTATTCACCACCAGTACGCTTTCATAGGCGACATCGCCGATATGAGTAATCCAGCGCGAATGTTGCACCACCCCATCAAAATAATCGCCATGCGTCAGCCACAAGGTTTTGCCATCTGCAGTTAAATGTACATATTCTTCAAAGACCTCAATCCCACCAAAGGTCAGCCCAATAAACTTACGCACAAAACTGTCATGGTTACCGGCGATATAGCGCACCCGCGTGCCTTTACGGACTTTGCGCAGGATTTTTTGGATCACATCATTATGCGCCTGTGGCCAATACCAGCGCGATTCGAGTTGCCAGCCATCAACAATGTCCCCGACCAAAAACAAATAATCACTGTCGTACTCTCTTAAAAACTCCAGCAATGCCTCCGCTTTACAACCGCCGGAACCCAGATGAATATCCGATAAAAAAATACTGCGTACATGGCGGCTATTCGATGCATCTACAGATTCTGTTTGAAATGCTGCTGTTTGCGTATGTGCATTCATGGTGAGGTCAGCATCATGTGTGGATTGACCTCGTCACTGTAAAACGCTTGCATTAATGTTTTATGGCAACGCAAAACCGCTTACCATAACCACCATCTTTTTTGTCGAGTGCCGACCACATGCCTGCGATTGTGCGTCATATTTTGGTCAAAGACCGCGAGCTTGCCGCCCAGATCAAGCAACAATTGGGCTTGGGCGCGGATTTTGCCAAACTCGCCAAGCAGCACTCGACCTGTCCATCCGCTAAAAAAGGCGGCGAACTCGGCGAAGTACGACAAGGCCAACTGGTACGGCCAATTGATCGCGCGGTGTTTGCCGGTGAAGAAAAAGTGATTCAAGGGCCAATCAAAAGTCAGTTTGGTTGGCATTTGTTGCAAGTGAAATTTCGGTTTTAACTGAGCAATGTTTGCTGTGCTTGAATTTTTTAACGTGACCCCCATTGCTGAGTCATCCGAAACGGGCAATCCGCCCACATGTTTCACTCACCACAGCATGGAGTTGACGATGAGCGATCAAACCACCCCGACCAGCAAAAGCTATAGTTTTCAAGCTGAAGTCGCCCAACTACTACATTTGGTCACCCACTCACTGTATTCCAACCCTGAGATTTTTTTGCGCGAACTGGTGTCGAATGCCTCGGACGCGTGCGACAAACTGCGCTTCGAAGCGATTAACGACGGCAGCTTGTACGAAGACCAACCCGATCTGCGCGTGCGAGTCAGCTTTGACAAAGATGCCAATACCATCACGATTACCGACAATGGCATCGGTTTAAGCGAAGCCGAAGCGATTGAAAACCTCGGCACCATTGCTAAATCCGGTACCAAAGACTTCGTGTCCAAGCTCTCAGGCGACCAAAAAGCCGATTCACAACTGATCGGTCAGTTTGGCGTTGGGTTTTATTCCGGCTTTATCGTCGCGGATAAAATCACTGTTGAATCGCGTCGTGCCGGTGCATCTGCCGAACAAGGCGTGCGCTGGATCAGTGGTGGCACTGGCGACTTTGACGTGCAAACGATTGAACGCGCCGAACGCGGTACGTCGGTGATTTTGCACCTGCGTGACGATGCCAAAGAGTACCTGAATGCATGGAAACTCAAATCCATCATCAACAAATACTCCGACCATATCAGCCTGCCGATTCAGATGGAAAAAGAAGAATGGCAAGCCGATAAAGACGAAGACGGCAATAATGTCGGCGGTGAAATGGTCAAAACCGGCGAGTGGGAAACCATTAACTCCGCCAGCGCACTGTGGACACGCGCCAAAAAAGACATCACCGAACAGCAATATATCGACTTCTACAAAAACATCAGCTACGACCAAGCCGCGCCGCTGACGTGGTCACACAACCGCGTTGAAGGCAGCACCGAATACACCCAACTGCTGTATGTGCCGAGCAAAGCACCGGCGGACTTGTTTTACCGCGAACACAAAGGCGGCATTAAGCTGTATGTGAAGCGCGTGTTTATCATGGACGAAGCCGACAATCTGCTGCCGAATTATTTGCGCTTTATCAAAGGCGTGATTGACAGTGCCGACCTACCGCTGAACGTCAGCCGTGAGTTGCTACAAGAAAGCCGTGATGTCAAAGCGATCCGCGAAGGCAACACGCGCCGTGTGCTGTCGGTGCTGGAGCAACTGGCCAACAGCGACGAGCAAGACAGCAAAGATAAATACGCCAAATTCTATGCGGAGTTTGGTTCGGTGCTGAAAGAGGGCTTGGGCGAAGACTTTGGTAATCAAGAAAAAATCGCCAAATTGCTACGCTTTGCTTCGACCAACACGGATGAGGTCAGCGTGTCGTTGGCGCAGTACAAGGCCAACATGAAAGATGGCCAAGCAGCGATTTATTACATCACTGCCGACAGTCTGGCCGCTGCCAAAAACAGCCCTCAGCTCGAGTTGTTCCGTAAAAAAGGCATCGAAGTGCTGCTGATGAGCGACCGCGTGGATGAGTGGGCGATGAACTTCGTCAATGAGTTCGATGGCACGCCGCTGCAAAGCGTCGCCAAAGGCGCGGCCGATCTGGGCAAGCTACAAGACGAGGAGGAGAAAAAAGCCGCCGAAGCCGCCGCCGAAACTATGAAGCCATTACTGGAAAAACTGTCGAGCAGCTTGAGTGGCAAGGCCAAAGATGTGCGGGTAACGACGCGCTTGGTCGATAGTCCGGCGTGTTTGGTGGTCGGTGAGGGTGAGATTTCGGGGCAGTTGGCGCGGATGCTGAAGCAAGCCGGTCAGCCTGTGCCAGAGTCGAAGCCGACACTGGAGATCAATCCTGATCACCCGTTGGTCAAGCGCTTGGAAAGCACGACACAGTTTGATGATCTGGCCAATGTGTTGTTTGATCAGGCGCTACTGGCTGAAGGTGGCTTGCCGGATGATCCAGCGGCCTATCTGAAACGAGTCAATGCACTGTTGCTGAATGCTTGATTAGTCAGTTATTTTTTAGTGTGAAGATAGCCCATGCTTCGTGTGTGGGCTTTTTTATGGCGTGTTAAATTTTGTAATGACAGTGCTGTATAAATCAGGTAAATAGAGTCTTCATATTTTAAAGTTTTGGAAGAGACAACATGAATCGGGTGTTTAAAACCATTTGGAATCGAGTCGAGCAGCGTTGGGTGGTGGCATCCGAAACCGCCAAATCCAGCCGCTCAGGCCATCGTCAAGCGAGTAAAACTAGCCAGTCGAGCGGGACAAGTGCGCGCTTTACGCCGCAAGCCTTGGCGTTGTGTGTGGTCGGGCTGATGGGGTTGCAGAGTGCGAGTGCGGCGGTCTGTGAAACAGATACAGGGCTCAATGGCTCGTCGGCGACTGGTGTGGATGCGTTGGCGTGTGGAGTGAATAATCAGGCGAACGCAGAGAGAAGTAGCGCTGTGGGTTATAGTAATGCTGTGCTGGGTCGGTCAAGCCATGCAATAGGTAGCTTGAATACGGTTACTGGGCCTGCGAGCACTGCGTTTGGTCATTTGAATAATGCTGTGGGAAATTCGAGTAGTGCAATAGGCACGCGGGCTGGTACCATTCTTCGCGGTACGACTGCGATTGGAGGTGCAACCAATCAAAAAGCGTTATTAATACTGGATTCTGGCATACTGACAACAGTGAACGGTATTACTGTGAATGCAACAGGCTCGGCTTTGTCAACCATCAGTCATGTGAATGGTGTCGCTGTCAGTAATGCTCAGCGGCAGGCGTTTATCAACAGTGTAGATAATGGTGGAGCACTTGCATTTGGCCAGCACAGCACAGCAATTGGTGCTGCAAGTGCGGCACTCGGCACAGGCAGTACCGCATTAGGCTTGAATAGTATTGCGCTAACTGACAGCAGTATTGCACTCGGTCAAGGATCTGTTGCCAATCGTGAGAATTCGCTTTCTATTGGCTTTGAAGGAAACGAACGCCAGATTACCAATGTGGCAATAGGAACACAGCAAACAGACGCGGTCAATGTTAGTCAGCTTAATGCTGCAATTTCAGATAATAAAACTGAATTTTTCAGTGTCAACAGCACTGAGCTAGGTAATCAAAATAACGACGGCGCAACAGGTATTGACGCAGTAGCAATCGGTGTCAATACAAGAGCAAGTGGAGAATATAGCATTGCATTAGGTAATGGGTCTGTTGCTTCTGGTGATTTGAGTACAGCCATCGGACATGACAACATATCGACTAATCTAAACAGCGTGGCAATCGGTCATCACAATACTGCAAATGGCCATACCAGTAGTGCCGTCGGTCTTTGGAATATGGCATCCGAACAGTTTAGTAGTGCCTTTGGTCTTGGCAACACAGCTAATGATGACAGTAGTGCCATCGGAAACAACAACACTGCAGGGCGATACAGCACTGCTCTTGGCAATAGTAACAGTGCAGACTCAGAAAGTACCGCCGTAGGCCGCGACAATATTGCTTCTGGTTTTAGCGTATCGCTTGGTGACCAAAATACATCTAGGGGGTATCAAAGTAGCTCGGTTGGGCGTTCAAATACCAGCACAGGAGAATTTAGTAGTGCGATCGGAAACAATAATACCTCTGCAGGAATAGCAAGTGTAGCTGCAGGCGCTGACAATGCAGCAACGCGCGATTACACCAGTGCAGTAGGTAGAGGAAATGTGGCTTCAGGCGAATTTAGCAGTGCGCTAGGTAATCATAATGTTGCATCTGGTAGCACTAGTAGTGCCGTAGGGTTTCGCAGTACGGCAACTGGTCAGTCCACCAGTGCTTCTGGCGTTCAATCGAGTGCGGTCTTCAACGGAGCGACAGCGGTTGGCGGTGCAACTCAGCAGAGTGCTACGCTTACCATAGAGTCTTTTAGACTAAGAGCTGTCAACGGTATTCCAGTCACTGCAACAGGTACGAGCCTTAACTCAATTACACACGTTGCTGGGGTTACTATCAATGCTGCTCAACGACAGGCATTTATTAACAGTACCAATAACGGTGGTGCTTTAGCATTTGGTCAAAACAGTACTGCTGTAGGGGCAGCGAGTATTGCATTTGGAGAAGGGAGTACGGCATTAGGCCTGAATAGCCAAGCAGTAAATCGTAACAGCGTGGCATTAGGCCAAGGCTCGATTGCTAACCGCGATAATGCAGTGTCTGTGGGCGCGATTGGCCACGAACGTCAGATCACCAATGTGGCTGCAGGGAGAGCGATGACAGATGCTGTTAACATAAGGCAGCTACAGGACGTATTCCAAACCTTTGGTGGCGGTGCTTCGATGTTTGACGGAAGCTTTTATGCTCCGACCTATGTCATTCAAGGGAGTCGACACGCCACGGTTGGCTCGGCGTTTGAAGCGGTTGATCACAAATTAAATGATTTGCAGCAGCAGGTTGACAGTCTTGTATTACCTACTGATGGCACTGATTTCACAGCGTACACCTCTGAGCCAGCAGCCAAAATGCTCACAGAAGCTAAGGTTTCGACGTTAGATCAGCCATCACACGCCAACGAGTTGCCCAGTGATATTTTGAGTAATCCAGAGCCACCTCCGACAAGTCAGCGGGATGACGTATTGGTCTCAACCATAAACACAGATTCCACCGCCAATCCGACAGATCTGGTTGCCTCAAATCGCACAAGCTCTCATGCGGCAGATATAGCCCAGCCTAAAAGTAGTACGGATGTGCAAGCCGCTGTGATACTAAACAGTGCGAAACAATATACTGATGGTCAAGTGGCTGGTTTACAACAGCGCTTAAATCGTTTCGATGAGTCGATGAGTGCGGGGATTGCCAGTGCTCTGTCAATTGGCAACCTGCCACAACCCACCGAAGCCGGCAAAAATATGCTATCGCTCGGCACTGCCTCATACAACGGTCAGCAAGCACTGGCGATTGGGATTTCAGCAGTCACCTCTGATAACAAGTACGTGATCAAAGGTGCGTTCTCAACCAATACCGATAGCGACGCCAGTGGTGCAGTCTCTGTTGGTTTCCAATGGTAAGACCCCCCTAAAGCGGTGTGCCAGTCGAGCCGCTTTTGTACTGTTAAAAAAGCCCATGCCTCGTGCGTGGGCTTTTTTATGGAGTGTTAACTTTTGTAATGACAGTGCTGTATAAATCAGGTAAATAGAGCTTTCATATTTTAAATTTTTGGAAGAGACAACATGAATCGGGTGTTTAAAACCATTTGGAATCGAGTCGAGCAACGTTGGGTGGTGGCATCGGAAACCGCCAAATCCAGCCGCTCAGGCCAGCGCCAAACAAGTAAAACCAGCCAGTCGAGCGGGACAAGCGCGCGCTTTACGCCGCAAGCCTTGGCGTTGTGTGTGGTCGGGCTGATGGGGTTGCAGAGTGCGAGCGCAGCGGTTTGTGAAACAGATACGGGGCTGAATGGCTCGACGGCGACTGGCTCTAATGCGTTGGCGTGTGGGGTTGATAATCAAGCACTAAACATTAGATCTACAGCGATAGGATACACGAGTATTGCGACTGGTGATTCTAGTACGGCAGTAGGCTTTATTAACAGATCATATGGAGTTGAAAGCGCAGCACTGGGTGCGGACAATCTTGCTGCGGGGAACTTTAGTAGTGCGATTGGCGTAAGTAATACAGCGTTCCTACGCTATGACAGAGCAACTGCAATAGGCAACTACAATGGCGTTTACGGCTCTAATGCAAGCGCAGTCGGTATAGATAACGAGGTGAATGCGGATAATAGCACAGCTTTAGGTAATCTTAACCAAGTTAATGCTTTTGATTCAGTAGCAGTAGGTATTTCAAATCGAAATGACGGTGACTCAAGTAGCACGATAGGCTTCGGGAACGCGGCAAGTGGCTTTGGAAGTAGTGCCATGGGTGTTGGTAATCAGGCTGAAGGTGAGGGAAGCAGTGCGGTAGGTAGCTCAAATAGTGCTGTGGCAGACAGCAGTAGCGCAATCGGTCATGGCAACTTCGCTCAGGGATATTTTAGCAACGCAATGGGTGTTGGCAACCAAGCGTATGGTTATGCCAGCAGCGCTGTGGGCGTTGATAACGTCACTCTAGGCTTTGCCAGCAGCGCGATCGGTGTTGGCAACCAAGCGTATGGTGATCAAAGTACCGCGATTGGTTACGTGAGCCAAGCGTATGCTATTGGTTCAACCGCGATTGGTTATGGTGCAGTTGCAGACCGCGAGTACACATTATCCGTCGGTAGTATTGGTAATGAACGCCAAATCACCAACGTCGCAGCAGGCACCGAAGAGACCGATGCAGTGAATGTGGGGCAGCTAAACTTGGCGCTGAGTAACGTCAGCGGTGTGCAATATTTCAGTGTTAATTCTGGTGAAACCGGTTTTGGCACTAACCACAACAATAATGGTGCAACGGGTTCTGAGTCACTTGCGGTCGGTGTAAGTGCCAGTGCCAGTGGTGAGTCTAGTAGTGCAATTGGCAACCTAAATCAAGCACTAGGTAATGGTAGTAGTGCGTTTGGGGGTGCCAATTATGCGGCAGGTCAGACCAGTGTTGCATTTGGAGCGTTAAACAGTGCGACAGGTGATAATAGCAGCGCGGTTGGCAACACCAATCGTGCATCGCGTCAGGCGAGTAGTGCACTCGGCAACAATAACCAAGCGATCGCCGAACAGAGCAGTGCGGTTGGGTTTGAGAACACTGCATCTGGCATATTAGGTAGTGCGGTGGGTGCGCTGAACACTGCTTCTGGTAATGGTGGTACTGCGATCGGTGGAGGTAACACAGCCAGTGGCAACTTTAGCGCGGCGATTGGTGTAACTAATACCGCATCAGGTGTTCAGAGCAGCGCATTTGGCTCTGGTAATGTCGCGTCAGGGGATCAGAGTGCTGCCGTAGGGCAAGGTAATCAAACACGAGGCTCCGACAGCAGTGCCATAGGTGTTAGTAATGGGACGTTAAGTAACTTAAGTAGTGCGGTTGGCTACGGCAATACTGCACGAGGCGAATACAGCAGTGCAGTGGGGGCACTCAATACAGCTTCAGGTGAAGATAGTAGCTCAATAGGTGTTCGTAATAATACGAACGGGGTTAAAAGCACCGCCATCGGCTATTTTAATACGGCCACCGGAAGCTTTAGCCATGCCAGTGGTAGTGTAAACCGTGCCAGTGCCGCGAATAGTAATGCAGTGGGACGTGGTAACTCAGCAGATGGTTTTGCCAGCAGCGCGCTTGGTGCGTTCAATACAGCCACTGGTGATTACAGTAATGCTGTTGGTCAAGGCAATATTGCCGCCGGAGTAAGCAGTAACGCCATCGGCTCATCCAATATCGCACTAGGAGAGTTTAGTAGTGCGGTGGGTGCTTTTGCTGGTGCAGCGGCGCGTGGCTCGGTTGCTTTGGGCGGCGTTACTGGGGAGCCAGCCGAATTAACCATGACAGCAGATGGGCTTTTGGTCGCAGTAAATGGTATCCCCGTCACAGCGACGGGTTCGAGTTTGGAAACGGTCACTCACGTTCGTGGCATAGAATTGAGTCAACCAGAGCAAGAATTGTTCGTTCGCGCTCTAGACAATGGCGCAACATTAGCATTGGCTCAGTACAGCCTTGCGGCAGGTGCTGGTAGTGTTGCACTTGTTGAAAACAGTGTTGCCTTGGGCAGTGATTCGATTGCAGATCGTGCAAGCTCGGTCTCGGTCGGTCGTGCGGGTAGTGAACGCCAGATCACCAACGTCGCCGCAGGCACAGAAGCGACCGATGCAGTTAATCTGGAACAGTTAAACAGCGTTAGCATGCAAATCCAAAGCGCCCAACAAGCCTTAGTCACTGAGGCCAAGAGCTACACTGATACCCAAGCCGCCGCGACACTGACTCAGGCCAATAGCTATACGGATACTCAGATCGCCAGCCTTGATGATCGTCTGAACAGCGTCGTTGTGCAGAGTCAGCAACTGTCTAGCCAGTTTAAAGTCAATACATCAGCTTCAGGTGCTGCTCCAGCAGAGGCATCAGGTCAGGACGCGATTGCGATTGGCTCTGGTTCTGCGGCCATGGGTGATCAATCCATCGCAATCGGTGTGGGTAATATCGTGACTGGTGACCGTTCTGGCGCGATTGGTGATCCGACCGTAATTACCGGTAACGACAGCTACAGCTTGGGTAATGACAACCGGATTGATGCTGATAATGCATTTGCCATCGGCAATAATATCGTGATTGCGGCTGGTCATGATGGCGCGGTGGTGCTTGGTGCGGATTCAGTGAGTGATCGCGCCAACAGCGTCTCGGTCGGTAACGCCAGTAATCAACGTCAGATTACTCACGTGGCAGACGGCACGGCAGCGACAGATGCAGTGAATGTCCGTCAGATGCAGGCTGCCAATGCGGCAACGCTAGTCGAAGCAAATACGTATACCGATACCCGCACTGCAGCAACGCTGCTCGAAGCAAATACGTATACGGACACCCGCACTGCAGCAACGCTAGTCGAAGCAAACACGTATACCGATACCCGCACTGCAGCAACGCTGGTCGAAGCAAATACGTATACGGATACCCGTACTGCTGCAACACTGACCTCGGCAAACAGCTATACTGATACTCGCACTGCTGCCACGCTATCAGCAGCCAACAGCTACACCGATGCTCAGGTTGGCGCAGTATCCCAGCGCTTTGATCGCTTCGAGTCTACGGTCAACACTCGCTTAAACCAATTAGGTCGGCAGATTGATCGTGTTGGTGCGATGAGCGCGGCCAGCCAAAACATGGGGGCGAGTGTCAGTGGTATGACCCAGCGCAATCGGATTGGCTTTGGTGTCGGTGGGCAAGGCAGTGAGCAAGCTGTGGCAGTCGGTTATCAGCGTGTGGTTTCAGACAACACCTCGCTGACGTTTAGCGGTGCATTTAGCAAAGATGACGCTGCGGTTGGCTTGGGCTTTGGTTTTGGTTGGGAGTAACGCTTAACCATAAAAAAGACGGCCAATATGGCCGTCTTTTTGATATGAAACCGTCTTTTTTAAAACACCGCCTCCAAACGTAACAATGCCGATGGATGATGACTACGCCGTTGTGGTCGATCATCAAAATAATTCAGATCACCTTGTACAAAAAACCACTCCCGAAAGGCCGCTTGCCGCCATGAGACCCAAGGGCCATAGGCATTACGCTGTAGGTCACGATCTTTGAGATTGCCCGCGACCAAAAAACCATACGACAGCGCATGAGTATCAAAAAAAGAATGCTCGCGTGAAAAACGATGCACCCAGCTAAAGCCAAGTTGCTTGTCTGGCTCCACATATGTCCATTCGACGTAATAACGCATCAGTGGCTGCTCCGCGACTTGATAGCGCAGGTCATAATCGGTACGGGCGTACAGTTGGCTTTCTGCACCGTAGCGCACAGTTTGGCGCAAGGTCGAAGCCAGTTGCTGGTCATGCTGCCACGCGCGACTCAGTTCGGTGCGGGCGTACACATCCGTGCCGGAGCGCACCCCAATATCAAAGTCGGCGTTGATATCTTGATCTAGCGTGCTTAAAAACCGTAACGCAATCGACGCGTTATCACGGCGAGCTTGGTCATTCACTTGTTGGCGGCGGCTTTGCCCCTGTGTACCAGCCGAAGTATCGGTGCTGTTTGGATTGTTGGTGCTGGGGTTTACGGGCAGGCCGTTGGGTTGCTCGTCGTCCAAGGTGTCATCACCGAATACCAGTCGAAAACGCTGATCGGCATTCGGTAAACGGACACTGCCGCGAATCCGTAGTTTGTGCTCAAGCTCATCATATTTATCCCAGCGATTGTCCAAGATCAGGCGTACCGAAGCACGCGCCTTACCAGATGTGGTTTCGGCAAACCAACCATCCATGCGGTCTGCTTGGGTTTTGAGTTTATCTTGGATATTGGCGTGTTGTTGGTCGATCCACAGATCGGCGGTGGGATTAGGTTGGCTAATGTCCCTGATTTTTTCAATCGACTGCTCGTGTAATGCGTCAAATGTGATGGGTGGCGTTTCGAGCTTTAGGGTCGCGTGGGCTGTATTGGTAGTGCCAAACGTCAGCACAGCAGCCGCAGTGAACAGTCTTAAATGCGTCATGGTCGGTCGTATCGGAAATGGTTTTTAGCGTTATAGCATTTAATGCGCCGGCATCTGTATGAGTTGGTTAAAGGGGAGGGAGTGGCAACCTACGGTTGTAGACACCGTTAACAGTTTACTCGGCTGTTAACATGTTGCCCGTGAGCCACGCGCAAATGTCAACAGAACCGAGTATTCGCCAATGGTTTGATCAGCGGACAACGCCAGAGGTGCAATATTCGCAGCTTGTGGCGTTTGGTACGGTGTTTTTAAGATGGCACATGGCGTTGCTTGCCTGTACGCCGGGTTTGACATACGTCCATGCACGGCAGCGTGTATCATTTTTACAAGTGGTTTGGCATGCGACCGGATTGGCTTGGATTTCAAATGAATTATAATCGGAGCCATAACGATCCGTCTTATATTCAATGCCGCCATATGCACCGGTTTGACCTTGTGCCTGAGCTTGTGGCGCGGTCACCATGCCGATGGTCTGAGTGGTCATGTTGATTTGTTCTGGTGTGCAACCGCCAAGCATGATGCCTGTCACCATGGTGATCAAAAACAGATGAATCCTTTTGCGTGTGTGCATTGATGTTCCCCAAGTTGATGCGTCAATCGTACAGTTTACGGTTTGGTGTGACTCTAGCGAAGCAAAGTGTTGTGTGGTGTATTGTGGTCTGCACCGTCACAACTCGATATGATGTTAGGTGGTTTTGGCTGGATGATTCAAGCCTCAAGATCGCTAAAAAAAACAAATTTCACGATTTATTTTGCCGTGCCTGACTGTTGGCTTGTCCGATCAAATCAACATCTACTTTTGGTTTAATGTAAGTTGTAAGACAAAATTTCAAGAAAGCTGCTCGCCCAGTTCGTTATGTTTGGGTCACGGCTCGATGTCTGAAATCGCCCTTCGTTATCCTGACCGTGTTGTGCGTATATTGTGTATGGGCATGATGTGGTCGGACTAATCACTAAGGAGTCGCCATCATGTTGTTATTCAGTGAAATGCCTGTAATGATCGTACCCACTGCCGTGCTGTTAAGCATCACCGTAGGTCGCATGTATACTGTGATTGCCGAGCGTCTGATTGATCGTCCACGCGGCTCAGACTCATCCAACTCAGATTCAGGCTGCGTAGATCAGCAAGTTCGCCACGCCTGACGGACTTGTTATGTTTAGCGATCATCCGGTCATCAGATCGTGTGTATGATCTGCTGAACCGCTAAAGAGTGTGCAACAATAGTTGCCACTCTTTTTTTATGGATGTTCAGGCATGCTGACCGATCAACAAACGGCACTGAGCCAAGCGATTGCGCAACTCGATGTCATGCAGGTTCAGGCTTTGCTCACCCAAGGTGTCAGTCCAAACTTTATCGAACCTGAACTCGGCTCACCGCTGACGCAGATTTGTGATCAATTGTTTCATTGGTGGGAAGCAGTAGTGCATGGCTACGAAACCGAACAACCACTAGAAGACGACGAAAAAGCCAAATTACTCTTGCCGTATCAGCAGATTATTGACGCATTGATTGCTGCGGGTGCGAATGTCCATCTGTGGGATATTGACGAGTTTTTTGGCCCTTTGTGGGATGCAGCGAGTGCGGCGTGTGTGCCGGTAGTACAGCAACTGCTGGATCTCGGGGTGAATCCGAACCGCTTGGATGATGAGGGCATGACCATTTTATCGTCGATCAGTCAATTGTGGTTTGAGGTCGATTTTGACTTGGTCGAGTGGTCGGATGCACTGCCAGAAGAGCAGGCCACGTTGGAGTTGCTGCGTGCGCGTGGCGGCAAGACCACTGCTGAGTTGCATTTAGAGGACTGATGCTCACCGCTGATAGGCTCAGGCAACAACCACCCACCGGCTGAGCCTAAGCAGCATCAAGTGTCGTTGATATAGATGAGGTGGTTACAGCAGCAAAACATTACGTCAATCGGTGACGTTCGGCATGTGCAATTTGCGCAAAAACCCCTATGATCGCAGTCTGTCTGTTTTTTGATTTTGTTTGCCATGACCAGCTTCGTGAATACCGCCACTGAAAATCGCTCGGTTGCCGAGTTTACCGAGCAGGCGTACCTGAATTACGCCATGTACGTGATCATGGATCGTGCGTTGCCGCATATTTCAGATGGGCTTAAACCGGTACAACGGCGCATCATCTATGCGATGAGCGAGCTGGGTCTTAAAAATAGCGGCAAACCGAAAAAATCAGCGCGTACCGTCGGCGATGTGCTGGGCAAATACCATCCGCACGGTGATTCTGCTTGTTATGAGGCTATGGTGCTGATGGCGCAGCCGTTTAGCTACCGTTATCCGCTGGTCGAAGGGCAGGGCAACTGGGGCTCACCGGATGACCCAAAATCCTTTGCGGCGATGCGCTACACCGAAGCCAAGCTATCCGCTTACAGTGAAACATTACTGAGTGAGTTGGGACAAGGCACGGTTGATTGGCAAGAAAACTTCGACGGCACGCTACAAGAGCCTGTGGTGTTACCGGCGCGGCTGCCGAATATTTTATTGAATGGCACCACCGGTATTGCAGTCGGGATGGCCACTGACATTCCGCCGCATAACCTGCGCGAAGTGGTCAAAGGCACCATCGAACTGCTTAAAAATCCTGATTTATCTGATGAAAAGCTGGCCAGCTATATTCCTGCGCCCGATCTGCCGACCGCTGCTGAATTGATCACACCTGCCGCCGAACTGCTCAAAATCCAAACCACTGGGCGTGGTAGCTATCGGATGCGGGCGATTTATCAGGTCGATAAAACCGAAATCGTGATTACCGCGCTGCCGTACCAAATCTCAGGCAACAAGATTATCAGCCAGATCGCCGATCAGATGCAGGCCAAAAAACTGCCGCTGGTTACCGATATTCGTGACGAGTCTGACCATGAGCATCCGACCCGTATCGTGATTGTACTGCGCTCGAATCGGGTGGATACCGATGCGTTGATGAGTCATTTGTTTGCCACCACCGACTTAGAATCCAGCTATCGGGTCAACCTGAACGTGATCGGTCTGGACGGTCGGCCACAGGTGAAGTCACTGAAGGGCATTCTGCTCGAGTGGCTGGTATCCCGCCAAGAGACGGTGCGCCGCCGCTTACGTCACCATCTGGACAAAATCGAAAAGCGTCTGCATCTGCTGCAAGGCTTGCTCATCGCCTATCTAAATCTCGACGAGGTGATTCGGATCATCCGTGAAGAAGACCAACCGAAAGCGGTGCTAATGGCGACCTTTGGGCTGGATGGGCTGCAAGCCGATGCGATTTTGGATTTAAAATTACGCCATTTGGCACGCTTAGAAGAAATGGAGTTGCGCCGTGAGCAAGATGAGTTGCTGGCACAGCGCGATGGGATTCAGGAGCAACTGAATAACCCCGATTCCCTTAAGAAGCTACTGATCAGCGAACTGCAAGCGGATGCCAAAAAATTCGGTGATCTGCGCCGCTCCCCATTGGTTGAACGTAGTGACGCGGTCGCCCTAAAAGAATCAGATTTAATGCCAGCCGAAGCAGTGACTGTGGTGCTGTCGCAAGCCGGTTGGATTCGCAGTGCCAAAGGCAGCGATGTCGATCCGACCCAACTGAACTACCGTGCCGGTGATGGGTACTTGAGTCACGCGACCGGCAAGAGCAATCAGCGTGCCTATTTACTCGACTCGACAGGGCGCAGCTATGGTCTGTTGGCCAGTGGTTTGCCATCGGCACGCGGTCAAGGCGAGCCAGTTACCAGTAAGTTGTCGCCACCTGCACAAGCGACTTTTACACAGGTGCTGATGGGCGAAGATTCACAACAGATTATTTTGGCCTCGACCCAAGGTTATGGCTTTGTCAGTCAGTTGGGGGCGTTAGACAGTAATGCTAAAGCAGGTAAAGTGATGGTTAGCCTGTCGGATGCTGCACAACTATTACCGGTGCTGATCGTGCCAGCAGACGCGGATCGCATCGCAGTGTTGTCGTCGGCTGGCCGATTGTTGGTTTATGGCTTGGCAGATCTGCCAGTGCTGAACAAAGGTAAAGGGAATAAACTGATTCAACTTGAAGCCAGTGAAACGGTCACCGCAGTTTGTGCATTTGCTGGTTCGAGTAGTGTGCAACTGATCGCTGGTTCGCGCGGTTTAACCTTAAAGCCGAGTGACTTGGCGCATTATGCGGGCAAGCGCGGTGCGCGTGGGCATTTGTTGCCGCGTGGCTACCAAAAGGCGCATCAGTTGCAGTCTGTATAAGCATGCTGGCACAACACGTGGATTTGCGCTGTCAACAACAACGCGGATGGCTGGCTGCTGGCATGTGTGATCTGTGCGTGTTTTGCGATTGGTGCTTGTATTTTGTGCTGCAATATGAAAAATTGGAGGTCGGTGTACACATAGACTGGGCAAGGATTCTCAGTAAAACAACAGTACAATCCGTTGCAGGAGCAGCATTTTGAGTACATCCAAAAGCACGGCGCCGCTAAAAACGCCACTCAATTTATATACTGCGCAAGCACCCTTTGATGCGCACAGTGTCACCCCGCGCCTGTCGGATCGCCTACTCACGGTGGTTCGTGATCATGTTGAGCAGCGTCGTCTCAGTCTGCATTTTGCCCAAGCTGAGCTTGAACAACGCTATATGAACCAGCGTGCTGCCGAGTATCGTGAGGTGGTACGGCTGGGTTGGCCGATGTTGCTGATTGTGTATGTCATGATTTTGGGCATGAGCCTACAGTTTTATCCTGAGGACATGTTTGTCTATCAGGGTTTACTGCTGTGGACAGTATGGTTGCCGTTGTTTGCGATGTTGTTGGTCGGGGTATTTGTGCCTACACGGCCGCGCTATTTGGCACATTTTGAGTGGATCGTGGCTGGCTGCGGCATGATTGTACTGGTGCTGTTGCTGCTAAGTTACTTCTTTGCCCAGACTGCCGATTATGCCGATCACGCGATGCTCAATATCGGCCTGATGTTGCTGATTATGGCGTTCGCTTCGCGCATTCGCGTTTGGGTGTTTTCGGGGCTGTTGTTATTGTCTTGTACCACAGGATTGCTGATTGCACTGATGAGTGGTGTTCAGGTTGACTGGTTAAAATTTGGTCATCTGACTACGCTGTATGGTGCGGTGATTCTGTTTGTCATGGCGTTGATTGAAGCGGGGCATCGGTTGGCTTTTTTGCAAGAGCTATTGCTGAGTGAGCAAGGGCATGCGTTGCAAGGTCTACAAAAAAAACTCGACTCGGCGGCACGCGAAGATTTGCTATCAGGCTTACCGAATCGACGCTCGTTTGATGAGATTTTTCGGCGCGAATGGGAGCGTACTCGGCGTGACCAGCAAGAGCTATCACTGCTATACATTGATTTAGATTATTTTAATTTATACAACGATAACTATGGTTCAGTTGCGGGTGATGCGGTGTTGCAACAAATTGCGCAGGTATTGCGCGAGTCATTGCTGCGTCCAGCCGATCAGGCCTGCCGTTATAGTGGTGAGTCGTTTGTGTTGATTTTACCGAACACCCATACCCAAGGTGCTATCGAGGTGGCGCGACGGATTATTCAGTCAGTGGATCGCTTGGCAGTTGAACATCGCTGGTCACAAGTGGCCAGTCACATTACGGTCAGTGTCGGGATTGCGACCAGTTTGCCCAACGATACCGATAATCTGCAATTACTGATTCGAGCCGATGATGCGCTGTATCAAGCCAAGCGAGCAGGAAGGCATCGGTTATTTGTCAATGGCTAAAAAAAATGCAGTAAAGAATTTTTAGTCAATAGTATCAGTAGACAGATGGCGCAAACACTTATACTGTATGACGGTATTTATTTAAGATGATCTGGAGAGATCTTGATGGAAAAAGTGTGGTTGGAAACCTACAAGTCTTCGGGCATTCCCGCAGAGGTGGTGTTACCCGCAGAACAAACTTCGATGGTCGATCTATTCGAGCAGAATTTTCAAAAATACCGTGAGCGCGATGCGTTTGTCTGTATGGATAAACGTCTGACTTTTCAAGAGATTGATCATGCCAGTCGTAAATTTGCTGCGTATCTGCAATCACTCGGTCTAAAGCAAGGTGCGCGCGTCGCGGTGATGATGCCGAACGTGCTGCAATACCCGATTGCTGCGGTAGCGATTTTGCGGGCGGGTTATGTGCTGGTGAACGTCAATCCGCTATACACCTCGCGTGAGCTTGAGCATCAACTGAAAGACTCTGGCTCTGAGGTCTTGATCATCCTCGAAAATTTTGCTGCCGTGTATCAGCCGATTGCCAAAAACACCCCTGTTAAGCATGTGGTGGTGGCGACTGTTGGTGACATGTTGGGTATCAAGGGCTTGCTGGTCAACTTCGTGGTGCGTAAAGTGCGCAAACAAGTACCAGCATGGAATATCGGCAAGCACATCGCGTTTAAAGCCGCACTCGCCTCGGGCAATGCCAGCAGCTACCAGCGTCCAACCATCTCCTTAAGCGACACCGCCGTGCTGCAATATACCGGCGGGACGACGGGTGTATCCAAAGGCGCTGAGCTGACCCACCGTAACCTCGTGGCTAACTTGATTCAAGTCGATACCTTGTTCCAAGTGGCATTTGGCAAAGGCGAACAAGATGCGCAGACCATTCTGTGTGCGTTGCCGCTGTATCACATTTTTGCCTTTATGGTCTGTGCCATGTACGGCATGTACAAAGGCAGCTTGAACGTGCTGGTGCCAAACCCGCGCGATATTCCAGGCTTGGTCAAAGAAGTCGGCAAATATCGTCCGTCGTTCTTCCCTGCGGTGAATACCTTGTTTAATGCCCTCGTGCATAACGACGACTTTAAAAATCTCGATCACTCTGGCATGAAGCTGGCGATGGGTGGTGGTATGGCGGTGTTGCCATCA